>Ga0070761_10001073_pt1 | contig 17172 bp, 14 predicted proteins | sample HubBroMetageREF1_FD_66724 | JGI IMG/M metagenome (GOLD analysis project Ga0070761, IMG submission 66724) | Reference soil microbial communities from the Hubbard Brook experimental Forest, New Hampshire, USA - Hubbard Brook CCASE Soil... | ecosystem: Environmental > Terrestrial > Soil >... | reverse complement strand
GAGCCCCGTACGACACCACGCTGGGGAGTCGGGCGATCACCTTGACCAGGGCGAGTTCCTCCGGGTCGACCATTCGGGCCGCGTCGAACGGGAACGGTCCGCTCTCGGCGCCCGACTTCCGGAGGACACTGGAGGCCCGAGCGTACGAGTACTGGACGAACGGCCCGCTGCGTCCCTCGAACGAGAGCGCTTCCTCCCACCGGAACACCACGGGCTTTTCCGGAGCGATGCGCACGATCTGATAGCGGATCGCCCCGGTCGCGACGGCCTCCGCGATCCGATCGATGTCCGCATCCCCGAGGTCCTCACGTCGCGCGAGGACTTCTTGCCGGGCGCGCTCCACCGCTTCCGTAAGGAGCTGATCGAGCCAGACCGCGGACCCCTTCCGCGTGGACATTCGTCCCCCTTCGGGCACGGTGATGTCCTGGTAGATCAGGTAGGACGGCCTCCGCGACTCCCCGCACTCCGCGAGGAGCGCGTCGAGCGTGCGGGCGTGGAGCTGGTGATCCTGGCCGAGGACGTCGATGGCGCGCTCGAATCGCGCGAACTTCGACAGGTGGTAGGCGACATCGCGCAGCACGTAGAGGCTCGTGCCGTCCGCCCGCTGGAAGACGACGTGCGTCGACTCCTTCGGAAGTCCGTAGCCCGACGTGTCGATCGCCCACGCCCCGTTCTCCTCCCGCAGCGCGTGCGGCGCGTTCCGCATCTGCTCGAGGACCCGCTCGACGGAGCCGTCGCGAAGGAAGTCGGACTCCCAGACGAACTCGTCGAACCGGATGTGCAGTCGGGCCAGCGACGCGAGCATCCCGTTGAGGATCTCCTGCGATAGCTCCCGATGCCGGGGATTCGGTGCGCCACTCTCGACTTGTCGCATGATCTCGGCGACCTCGGCCTGGGCCTCCGGATGTTCCTTCAGGTACGCGCTCGCGGCGGGGTAGGGCCGCCCGAAATGAAGGTCCACCTTCTCGCCCGGCACTTCCTCGCCCTCGACCGCTCGAAGGATCGGCTCGGGCCACTCGGCCCGGGGCTTACCCCAGATCCAGGTGATGATCGTCGCCTGCCGCCCCATGTCGTCCACATAGTACTGGGTCGTCACCGGAGTGCCCGCAGCGCGGACGAGGCGCGCAAGGGTGTCCCCGATGATCGCGTTGCGTACGCGTCCGATGTGGAACGGACCCGTCGGGTTCGCGCTCGTGTGCTCGATGCACGTGGCGGGGCCGGCGGCCGGAACGTGAGCATACTCCTCCCCTCTCGAGAGAACGAGATCGAGGGTGCTCCGGGTCAGCTCGACCGGATCGTATCGGAAGTTGACGTAGGCACCTTTCGCCGCGACCGATACGATCCCGTCCGTTGCTGAAAACGCCGCAGCGAGGCGTCCCGCGAACTCGTCGGGACGGACTTTCGCCGCCGCTGCCGCCCGGTGGGTAGGGAACGCGGCGTCGCCTTCCGGGCCTCCGTCGACGTTCAGCTGGCGAACGACCGACTCACGGTCCATCGCTCCACCGAGCGAGGAGAGCGCCCGCTCCAATCCCGCGACGACCTTCTCGACGAAGGTCGCCGTGGGGTCCGACGGCATCGGGTCGGGCGTCTTCGAGCCGCTCGCGACCATCGGTGTCCGCGAAGCGCTTTAGCGGGGCGCTCATCTTAACGATTCTCTCATGCCCTCTCAAATTCTCGTTCGCTACGGCGAATTGGCGCTCAAGTCCGCGCCCGTTCGACGTGAGTTCGAAGGGTCGCTCCGCCGCAACATCCTCGACCAGTTCGTCCGCGAGGGGATCACGGGCCGGCTCCGCGCCGATCACGGACACCTCTACGTGGAGGTCGACGACGGCGACCGGGCGCTCCGCGTGCTGCGCCGGGTCTTCGGGATCACGTCCGTCAGCCGGGTCCATGAGGTGCCGAGCGAGCGGACCGCGATCCGGGACCGGCTGCTCGAGCTCGCCGGTCCGCGGCTCGCCGACGGGGCCTCGTTCGCTGTTCGCGCGCGACGGACCGGTGGCCAACACCCGTTCACGAGCCAGGAGCTCGCGCGCGACCTCGGAGGTGATGTGCTCGACCGGTTCCCCGAACGGCATCTTCGGGTCGACCTCGACGAGCCGGACGTGGAGTTGTTCGTAGAGGTTCGAGGACCCCGAACGTACCTCTCGTTCGACCGTTTGCGGGGTCCGGGCGGACTTCCGCTCGGCGTGGCCGGTCGTCTCGTCGCGCTGGTCGACGGACCGCGCGGCGCCCTCGGCGCCTATCTGATGATGAAGCGCGGGTGCCGAGTGGGGGTCGTCGCGATCCCCGGCGGCGAGGCCCTCGCGCGCGGCGTGCTGGTTCGGTTCGACCCGTCGGTCCACATTGCGGCGGCCTCGGCCGACCCCGCTGTCTGGGTCGCGGCGCTGAGCCAGATGGGCGCGGAGTCCCATGCCGAAGGGATCGTGCTGCCGATCGGGGTCGACGAGTATCCGGACGCGCGAGCGCGCTGGGGCGAGCAGGTACTGTTCTCCCCGACGGTGGGGTTGAGCGATTCCGAAGTGGAGACACGATGGAAGGCAGCAGCGGCGCTCACCGAGTGACCCAGCGTCGCCTCGCCGAGCCCGGGGAGCCGGCACCGGCTCCCGAGCCACCGTCGCCCGACGCGCCGTCTCCCCCTACCGTGGTCGCAACGCCCCCCCGCACTCCCGTGCGATCGGCCGAGCCGTCCGACGTCGAGCTTCGGCGGCGGCAGAGCGCGTGGCGCCGGGAACGCGCCCGGTTCGAGCGGTCGAAGAGCGACAGGGAGCCGGACCCGGTCTCCCCGGACTGAGGCCGCAGTAGTTCCGCCCCGCCGGCACGCTTAAGTGGGTCACGTCGGTGGCCGCGCCGGAAGGTTCAACGGATGACGACGTTCACGATTCGCGGCGCCTTCTACGCCCGTCGCGGTTACTGGCAGCCGTTCCAGAAGGACCACGACGCCACGTCCGATGCCGAGGCGAGGGAGTGGGTGCTCTCCGAGATCGGGAGCTGCCATCACGTGCGTCGGGGGCAGATTCGGGTGGACGCGATCACCGCGGCCCCGGCCGCGCAAAACCCGCCCGCGAGCGGCCGCTGAAGGATAACCGACCGGATAGCTACTTGGCATTTTTCCGGCGATTTTTTCAGTCGGAGCCATCCCGCACACGTGCGCATCTGTCCGCACAACTCGGCCTTTATCTGGCTCGAGTTATTCGACCCGCCTACAGGTCCCTATGGCGAAATGGATTGCTCGCACAGGTCTCTTGGTCGTGGTTGTGGCGATTGCCGCCCTGATGGCGGTCCCCGCGGCTTCGACCGCCGTGAATGCCGTCTCGTTGAACACCGGAGCACTCGCTCCGGCTCCCATCGCTTCCCCGGCTCCTGTCGCCACCGCCGCGGCGCCGGTATCTCACGTCGCTTCCGGTCCGGCGGCAGCCGCGGAGGCTCGCGCGCTCTCGACGCTCCAGGCAAATCATGTGCCGATGAGTCACGTTTTCCTCCCCAACTTTGGGGCGAAGGTCGCGACCCAAGGCGGGGTCGTCGCACCCCTCTACACCGGATCGCCCGCGCCGATGGGCCTGGGTGACTTTGGGATCCAGCAGTCCGGGTCCTCGAACGTCGGGACGGTCACCTACACGTCGAGCATCGCGGGCGCCGCGACGTTGGACGCCGTGAACCCGCTCTACGTGACGAGCTCGGCACCGGACGAATTCACGATCCAGCTGAACACGGTCCTGACGAACGTGGACATCCTCGGGAACACCAACTACGACTTCTGGATCCAGAATGTCCCGGTATACGCGGCCGATTCGGGGACCCTCTCCTTCGAGAACAACATCTGGAACTTCTCCAGCCCGGCGACGTTCATGGGATACAATGCGATCTACAGCGGCAACGGATTCGTGTACGGCGGCGAGGTGTACATCGCCTCGGGCCCGACCTACACGAATGTCCACACGCCGTTCACGGTCGAGGTGTACAACAACGCATCGATCATGAACGACCGCCCTACGGTCTTCTTCAACTACACGATCACGGAGTCGAACGGGACGCGTATCTCGGGATCGTACGACCAGGTCGAGTTCAACTCGACCGGCACGGTCCCCCCGACCGCCCCGGCTCCGATGCCGGTGTTCCAGATCGACGGCCAGACCGTCGACCCGACCGGGTTCCTGCTGAACGACGCCGAGATCATGCTCGGCGGGCCGGGCGGCGGGTCGACGACGACCTTGTTCAACATCGCCGGCTCGATGGGACTGTGGCTCCTGCCCAACGGAACCAGCACGTACAAGACCGTCCCCTCCGCGTACGACTTCGGAACCGACACCGGCGAGACCTCCGAAGGGATCGCCGAGTGGGCGCCGACCGGGGCCAACCCCGAGGCGATGCTCGGAAGCGGACCGTCGATCCTCTACGGTCTCTGGGGCGTCCTCGGATCGCATCGCGGTGCGGAAACGATCTCGGTGAACCTCGCACCGACGAACGCGTTCGTCTTCGCGAACGTGGGTCGTCACTTCAACCAGTCGACGGCCGCCTGGGCGCCGACCCCGGTGAGCGGGCCGGCGACCTACGTGCTGAGCCCGAACTTCTACTCGTTCCAGTTCCTGCTGAGCGAGTACAAGCCGGTGATCCGGCACGTCGCGATGGGATCGTGGGCAAGCCTGACGGTCTCGCTCAGCTCCGACCCGGCCCTCGGGGATTATACGCCGCTCTGGGCCGAGTCGAACAGCCAGCTGGCGGCGATCTCTGCGCCGGGCGGCGCCGGAACGGTCTCGAACCCGTACGACCTGTTCAACAGCCCCGGAACGGTGAGCACGCTCTTTGGCGAGCTCAACGACTACCTGTTCCCGGTGTTCCCCGGAATCTACCTGATCAACACGAACGCGTACGTGAACGCGATCGGGATGCCGCAGTTCGACCTGACGTATCTGCTCAGCCAGGCGAACAACATCCGGGACGCTCAGTTCGGTGCACCTCCGTCGGACGACCTGAACTTCGAGCTGTACAACGCGTCCAACGTGTCGATCGTAGGGAGCTCGGACATCTCGGGCTGGTTCTACAATGCGCTGAGCTTCGGAGACCCGGCGTCGATCTACCTGTGGAACTCGACGAACGACCTCATCGCGCAGAACACGTTCTACGTCGAGTCGAACGGCATCACGACGTCGGGCGGCGGCGAGAACACGATCTGGGGGAACACGTTCATCCCCACGACCGTCGCCGCACCGGACCCGTACTCGGTCCTGAACGCGGGCACCACGGTCGGGTTGAACTCCTTTGAGGGGAACGACCTGATCTTCAACAACGCGTTCTACACGCCGATCACCGCGACCTTGTTCCCGGAGAACTTCTACAACGGCGCGTTCGAGCCGTTCGTGGACACGTGGAACGTCCACCCGCAGCCTGCGGCGACGGTCTTCGTCGTGAACGGCTGGTCGCTCTCGGGGAGCATCCTCGGTCTCGGCTGGGTCGGTGGCAACTACTGGGCGAACTACGGGACGCAGTCGGACCCGTACGGGGTCCTGCCGTACAACAACGGCGGGTACATCTGGACCGGTGGCGACTACGCTCCGCTCCACACCCAGAAGTTCTACCGGATCACCTTCACGGAGTCGGGGTTGCCGACGGGGACGGGGTGGTCGCTCACGATCGACGGTGTGACGCTCTCCAGCACCACGCCGACGATCGTCTTCGTGGAGCCGAGCGGGACGTACTCCTGGGTCGTCAACCCGGTCGCGGGCTACCTGCCGGGCCACCACGGGGGCGCGGTCACCGTGAGCACGGCGGACATCGCGATCACGATCCACTTCACGTAGGGTCGCGCGAGGTCGCTCCCCCGGGAGCGAGCCCAACCCCTTCCCTCCCTTTTCTCTCGAAGAGCAAATGCCCCGCCGCCGGGAAGAATCGTTAAGTGACCCCCCGCGTCCCCCGGTCGCTCATGGCGCAGCGCGGGTCCGAGGCGAAGGGGTCGACGGCCCCCTCGGAGCAGGAAGTCCAGGAGGACCTCATGCGGCTCGAGGCCTACCGCAACCAGCTGAACGCCCTGATCCAGCAGTACCAGATCCTCACGAACTCTCGCACCGAGCACGCGCGGGCGCGCGAGAGCCTCGAAGGGATCGACCGCATCGAGTCGAGCTCCGAGCTCCTGTTCCCGCTCGGCGGCGAGGCCTTCGTTCGGGGCTCGGTCGCGCGGGACGCCCCCGTTCTGATCGGAGTCGGCTCTGGGATCGTGGTCGAGATGAACCGCGCCCAGGTCTCCGAATTGCTCGCCGAGCGGACCTCCCGCATCGAGCAGGCGCTCCGGGACCTCGAGGCGCAGATGTCGAGCCTCGACGAGCGGATCCAACTGATGTCGCGTCGCCTCGATGACCTCGCGCGCTCGCAAGGCGGGGCCTCCGATGTGGGCCGCGATTAAGGCGCGGCTCCGCCGCCAAGAGGCGGACGCGCCCACTCTCGAAAAGGAGCCCGCGACCCGGACCGCTCATCCGAGCGCGCCCGCGCCGCCCCGGGCGGGCGACGCGGAGCTGTTCACCGACGGCTTCCTGGGCCGCCGGCTGACCGACGAAGGGATCAACGAGGTACTGGACGACCTCGAGATCGTACTGCTGCAATCGGACGTGGCGCTCCGCGTGGTGGAGCGCTTGCGCCGCGACCTCCGCAAGGAACTCTCCGGACGCAAGCTTCGGATGGGCGTGGACATGGAGGAAGCGATACGGACGTGCCTCGAGCGCTCCGCCCGATCCATGGTCGAACGACCGAAGATCGACGTTCCGGCCTCGATCCGCACGCACACCCCGAAACCGTACACGATCCTGTTCGTCGGAGTGAACGGCACCGGGAAGACGACCACTGTCGCGAAGTTCGCCGGTTGGCTCCGCGCGCAGGGATTCTCTTCGGTCATTGCCGCGGGAGACACCTTCCGTGCCGGGGCGATCGAGCAACTCCTCGTCCACGGCGAGCGATTGGGCATCCGGGTCGTGCGCCAGCAGGAGGGGAGCGACCCCGCGGCGGTCGCCTTCGATGCGGTCCAGCATGCGCGTGCCAAGGGGGTCGACGTGGTGCTCGTGGACACCGCGGGGCGGCAGCACACCAACGAGAACCTGATCGAGGAGGCAAAGAAGATCAAGCGGGTCGTCGCTCCGGCGCTCACCCTGTTCGTCGGCGACGCGCTGAGCGGGAACGACGTGCTCGAGCAGGCCCGCCGGTTCGACGAAGAGGTGGCGATCGACGGCCTCATCCTCACCAAGCTCGACGCCGACACGAAGGGTGGAGCGGCGCTAAGCGCGACGTACATCACCAAAAAACCGATCCTGTTCGTGGGAGTCGGCCAGGGGTACGACGACTTCCGTTTGTTCGACCCGGACTGGCTCATTCGGCGGTTGTTCGCCGAGGGTACGGCGAGTTGACCGCGCGCCTCGACGTCGTCCTCGTCCGCCCGAAGGAAGACGGGAACGTTGGCGCGGTCGCGCGCCTCGCCCGGAACTTTGGCGCGGATCGTCTGCTGTTCGTGGCCCCGCGCGCCCTCGTCGGGACCGAGGCGAAACGTCGCGCGATGGGTGGCCTCGCGATCCTGAAGGCCGCGAAGCGACACCCGACGCTCGCGAAGGCGGTGGCCGGCGCCGACCTCGTGGTCGGGACCACGGACATGTCGACGGGGCGATCGAGCGCGTACCTGCGGCGGTCGATCTCACCGGAGCGGCTCGGCGAGCTCCTGCTGCCGGTCACGGGAAGGATCGCGGTCGTGTTCGGGCCCGAGGACAACGGATTGGGCCGAGCGGAGCTCGCGCAATGCGATCTCCTGGTCCACGTCCCCGCGCGCCGGGAGTTCCCGACGCTGAACCTCTCGCACGCCGTCGCGATCGTCCTGTACGCGATCCACCGCGCGCGCGGCGAGGCCGACCCCGAGACGACGCCGGCGCCCCTCGAGATCCTGCTGGACGGCACCGAGAAAGAGTTGTTTTTGGCTCGAATGGACACTCTCCTCGGTCGGATCGGCTACCCGCCGCACAAACGGCGAGGTTTAATCCTCCTGTTTCGTCGTGTGTTCGGCCGAGCGACGCCGACTGAGGCGGAGTTTCGGATGATGCTCGGGCTCTTTCGGAGCCTCGAGTATTCGATGCACCGGGAAACAGCGCATGGGCGAAGGCAACGGTGATTGGCTCCGCGTCCGTGGGATCGGTCGCGAGCGGTTCGCGGGCTACCTCGCGGACTACCTGGGGACGATCGGCTACGCCGTCGAGCGGTCCGAGACGTCCGAGCCGAGCCTGAGCCGCGTGAAAGGCCACCTCGAGAAGATGAACCCGGCCGTGCCGCCGGTCGCCAACGATCTCGCGTTCCGGTTCTACCCGACGAGCGGAGGGGCCGCGCTGGTCTGGGAGACGCCCGTCGAGATACCGGCGGACCAGAAGGCCCGGATGGACCGCCTCGTGGCCGAGATCTCAAGCCACCTGATCCGTGCGGTCGCGACCGAGAGCCACGCGACGGCGAAGGTCCTCACGCCGACGGACTCTCGTCTTCCCTGGCAAGTGAACGGCCGAGCCGCCGCCGAGTCCGCCGCGGCCGCCCCCTAGCTTTATAATAGGAACGAGGGTCGCCCCGACACTTTCCATGAGCACCTCGGCGTATCGCTACATGGCCCGGTCGTTCCGGCAAACCCTCGGAGAAGAGGGCGCCGGCCTCCGGCACGAGCGTCTCCTCACCTGGCGCCGGGAGAACACGGTCACGCGCCTCGAGCACCCGACCCGGCTCGACCGCGCCCGCGCCCTCGGTTTCAAGGCGAAAGGCGGCTTCGTGATGGTGCGCGTCCGCGTCCGTCGTGGGGGGCAGCGCAAGCGCGAGATCATCGCCGGGCGCCGACCGAAGCACAAGGGGGTCGCGCGGATGACCCTCAAGAAGAGCCTTCGGCGGATCGCCGAGGAGCGCGCGCAGAAGCATTACCCGAACCTCGAGGTGCTGAACTCGTACTGGGTGGGCGAGGACGGGAAACAGAAGTTCTTCGAGATCATTCTCATCGACCCGTCCCACCCGGAGATCCTGGCCAACCCGCAGACCGCCTGGATCGCGGCCCCCGTACAGAAGGGGCGTGTCTTCCGCGGGCTGACCAGCTCCGGGAAAGAGGGCCGCGGCCTGCGCTGGAAGGGCAAGGGCACGGAGCGGTTCCGACCGTCGTACCAGCGCAACCGCCGGGATACGCGCCGCACGCAGGGCAAGGTCATCCCGTAGGCGCGCGCCTCACGTCGGCGCCGGCAGGAGTTCCTCGAGCGGGTGTCCGCTCCGCTCGGCGAGGCGTCGGGCCCATCCGTAGAGGCCCTCGACGTGCACGAGTTCGCCACGGACTATGCGCGCCAGCCGACGACGGTAGTCGAGGTCGAGCACGAGCGATTCCGCTTCGAGGAACTCGCGGAGCCGTTGGGCCAGGTGCCCGCCTTCGGTATCCCAGTCCGTGAGAACGATCACGCGTCGGCTTCGTCCCACGAGGTCTTGCGCCGTCCCCGAGAGCGCGCTGCCGTGGTGCAGCTTGACGATCGTGCCGGGGAGTCCGAGCTTGCGGAGCGAGGCACGGTCCCGCTCGCCCTCCACGACCACCACGGTCCCCGGGACGGCACTATCCCCACAGAGGCGCTCCCACAGGCGAAGAAACTCGGTGATCGTGTCCGCGGGAGGTCGTCCGTTCCGCATGGCCCAACCGTCCCCGAGCACCGCGCGCGCGCCGAATCTGGTGGTCGGAGACCACACATATCGTATAGTCCTTCGGTCCTGCCCGACTTCCCCACGCACCGCGATGCCCGACCATTACACTCAGCTGCTCGAATGGCGCCGTAACGAGGCGGCCGTTCGAGGGCTCTCGAAGCTCCCGCACGACTTCTACCGGTTGACGACGACCTACCTCGCGGACGTCCGCAAGTCGTACGAGAGCGAGTTGCGGGAGAACCCGTCGGGACGCAAGGGGGAGATCTCACGACAGACCTACCAGCGCGCGAGCCAGATCGCCCGCGACATCGTGGAAGCCCGTACGCAGAAGGTGCTCACGGCGGCGTTCCAGGCGAGCATCGGCGGTACCGCGGAGCTACCGAACGCGCTCGCCGAGGAGCGGGCGGTGTTCGACTCGCTGCTCGGCGCGCTCGCAGCGCACCGTCATGACGCCGCGCCGTATCTCGAGCCGATGACCCACACCCCACCGCCGGCGACCCCCGCACCCCCCTCCGCGTCGGCGGCCCCGAGGCCGGCGGTCGAGGGCGCTTCGGCGCGCCCGGCTCGCGCACCCGCCCCGCTCACCTACGTCCGGATCCTGAAGGACAGCCGGCCCATCGAAGTCGGTCCCGACACGATCGACCTCCGCGCGGACGATATTGTTTCGTTGCCCGCCGAGACGGCGCGTATCCTGATCGAGGCGAAGATAGCGGAACCCGTCGCAACGGGGCCCACGCGGACTGTGACATAGCTGTACCCCGTACTCGAACTCCCCACCCCACCCCGCCCACCGCGCCCGGCCCGCTCGGGAGGTCCTTTCGGCCCGGTGCCGAGCGGTCGCGGACCGCGAGTCCCCTCGAACCTCAGCGTTTTAACCCCGAAGGCAGCCGTACCCGGTCGATGACGGCACGACCACGACGATGGGCCTGGCCCCTGGCGATCACCGCGGTACTCCTCGTAGGAGCCCTGACGGCCGGAATTCTCGGCGGTCTCGCGGCCGCACCGGGGACCGCCGACTTCACCCACGCCGCCACGGCCGCCCCCCCGTTCGCCCAGGGCGGACCTGCGCCGAGCCTCGCGCCACCCACCTGTTCCGGTTCCACCCCGTTCTCCGGGCAGATCGTCATCTGGCCTAACGGGGCGGTCACTCCGGGGGGGGCTCCGGTCTCCACGAGCGGGACCACCTACACGCTGAACGACCCGGTCACGGGCTCGATGCTCGTGCTCGACTCGAACATCACGGTCAATGGCTCGGAATGCGCGATCACCTACACGACCGTCACGGGGTACGGTAATTCGACCGGGGTGGAGGTCCGCAACGCCACGGACGTCACGGCCGAATATTTCCACGTGACCGGCTCGTTCTCCTACGGGGTCACGGTAGACCGCTCCTCGGCGGTCACCGTCTACGGCTCCACCCTAGAAGACGCAATTCAAGCGGGCGTGTGGGTCAATCTGGCGGAGAATGTCAACGTCACGGACAACAACGTGTCGTACTCCGAAGATGGAATATGGTTCGAATCGACGACCGAGGGCCTCGCGCAGGACAACCAAGCCGTTTTCGTCACGGATGCCGGGCTGTACCTCTACGTCTGCACGGACGTGGCGTTCCTCGATAACAACGCGCGAGGAGCGCTCGACTACGGCGCGTACATCGAATACGGCACGAACTCTCTCATCGAGGGCAACAACCTCTCCGACGTCACGACGGCCACCATGGAGGGGGTGGTCGATGATTACGGCGCCAACGACGTGTTCGAGTCGAACAACATCTCGGGTCAGGAGGAGTACGGGGTGTACATCGAAACCCCCGACGGAAGTGTGTTCCTGGAAAACAATCAGATCACCGGGGGCCACCAGTACGGAGTCGAGGTCTACGATTCCTTCACGGGTACCCTCGTGACGATCGCGGGGAACGACCTCCGCAACGCCACGGATGAAGGGGTCTACCTCGACGGCTCCGGCGCAGTCACCATAAGTCACAACGACATCCGGGCCAACGCCACCACCGTCTCGGACGAGCCGACGGGTGTGTATGCGTACGAAGTGTACGGGGTCATCTCGATCAGTGACAACGACCTTTCGGGCGGGAACTACTACGGCGTCGATCTCGACTCCGAAGGGTCGCCGATGTCGGTCACGGACAACAATATCGAGAACACGACGGACATCGGAGTGTACGACCAGGCCTCGTATGGGCTGCTGGTCGCCGGGAACGACATCTCCGTCAATACCAGCACGTCGGGCTACGGGATCGAACTCCAGAACCCTTACCCCGGGATCACCCCGACCGTCGTCCAGAACAACCTCATTATCGGCGGTTGGGAGAACGCGATCTTCCTCTATGAGTCCTACACCTCCATCGAGATTCTCCACAACGTCCTCGCGAACGCTACCGACGCAGGGATCGTGTTCTACGAGCTGAGTGCGTCCCTCCAGATCACCGGGAACGACCTCTCCGCGAACAGCACCACCGGGGCCATCGACGATGCCCTCGGCATCGAATCGAACGGCCCGGACTCCTATCTGACCGGACCCGTCGTACTCTCGTACAACAACTTCGCGAACACCTATTACGGCGTCTACATCCCCGAGGTGTTCGGCTCGCTCGCGATCGACAACAATTCGTTCGCCAACTGTTCGGACTACGGAGTCGACCTCGACTCGGAAGACTTCTACGGGAACGTCACGATCGACGGCAACGTCTTCTCGCAGACGGTCGCGGCCGACGAACTTACCGGCGCCGACGTGGACTATGTCGTCGGCTCGCTCGACTTCTCGAACAACGTGGTGACCGGGGCCGCGTACTACGGTCTGTACGTCGATGAGGGTACGAGCGGAGTCACGACGGCGAACAACAACCAAATCGACGACCCCACGGGCATCGGACTGTCCATCGAGGACCCCTACAGCGGGGCGGTCGTCGACGGGAACTCGATCGTCGGAAACGACACGACCTACAGTGCCGCGGCGCAGGGCATCTACCTCGACGATCCCGGCGGCAGCGCGGTCACGTCGATCTCGGACAACGTCATATCGGGCGGCCTCGAGACCGGGCTCGGCCTCGTGGAGGCGTTCAGTTCTCTCAACGTCGTCTCCGGGAACGACATTCGGGGGACGGTCGAAAGCGGGATCTTCGTCTACGAGGATCAATCGCCGACCCTGATCGCCGACAACACCGTCTCGACCGCGCAGGGGTTCGACATCCTGGCGCCCGAGAACGCCGCCCTCACGGTCGAGGACAACACGCTTCGGGACGCGAACGTTTCGCTGAACGTGAGCCAGCTGGACGGCCCGACCTGGGTCCAGGGAAACAACGACACGGGCTCGAACATCACGCTCGAGCTGTCCTCCACCGGGGTCGACTACCTCGCGACGGTCGAGGGGAACGACTTCACGGACTCCAAGGCGGCGTTCGTGAACGATTCGCTCGACGCGCTCATCGGCAACGACTTCCTCCGAACGCCCAATGTGTCCTTGAACGGGGATCTGTTCGACCAGTTCTACCACAACGACATTTGGACCGGCACCGGGTCGACCTTCGACCTGACCGGCAGCACCCCCGCCCTGGGCGTCTACAACGCGCCGCTCCCGACCGGCGGGAACTATTGGACGGCCTACGTACCCACTTCCTGCGCCGGAGGGTTCTGCTCGCCGCCCTACGATGTCCCGTCGCTGGGGACCGGGACCGGAACGTACGACGAGCATCCGCTGGGCCACGCGTGGTTCAACTACGCGGTCCTCTTCGCCGAGACCGGTCTTCCGAGCGGTACCCCCTGGTCGGTGACGGTCGGAACCACGGTGCTGACGGGAGTCGCCCCGTCCGACATCCAGTTCCTGCCCCAGAACGTCCCGCCGACGGTCTACGATTTCGCCGTGCCGGGCGTGGGCGACTACTCGATGGTCACGCCGGCGTCGGGAAGCTTCACCGCGAACGGCACGGCGCTCACGATCGATGTGGCGTTCGCGCTGCTGAGTTATCCGGTAAGTTTCAACGAGACGGGTCTGGACATCGGCGCGAGCTGGTACGTGAACTCGACGGGGAGTCCGTCATTCGCCGACCACGAGTTCAACGTGACGGTGGCGAATAGTCAGGCGTTCTCGCTCGGGAACCTATCGAACGGGACGTACGGCTTCTCGGTCGCGGTCCACCCCTCGGTCTACGCGCCGGCCGCGCCCCCCTCGGGGACGTTCACGGTGAACGGTGCGAGCGTCACGGTTCATTACACCTACACGCTGGTCGTCTACGCGGTCTCCTTCACGGCCTCCGGACTCGCGTCCGGCGCTACCTGGACGGTGACGCTCGGCGGCACGCCCCATGTGGCCACGAGCGCGACCATCTCCATTCCCGAGACGAACGGGTCGTACGCGTACTCGGTGACCGGCCCCACCGGATACACGCTCACCCCGTCTTCCGGGAGTGTCACGGTTGCCGGCGGTACCGTATCGGTATTCGTCGTGGGCACGACGTCGAGCGGATCGGGGACGAGCAGCAGCTCCGGGATCTCGGCCACCGAATTCTACGGGCTCGTAGCGGCGCTCATCGCGGCGCTCGCCCTCGCGGCCGTCGGGTGGGCGATGTATGCCCGGAAGCCGAAGGGCGGGACGCCCGCCAGCGGCGCACCACCGACCGGCGCGGGAGGCGTGCAGCCCTGGAACGAGAGTGGGTCCGCGGCTCCGGGCGGCGGCCCGCCGCCCCCGCCCGCGGGCGGCAGCCCCGGCTCGCCCTGATCCCCTCGAGCGAACCCGTTCCCCGCGCGAGCGGGACCGTTGCCCCCGTACGGCCACGGGAGGATCACGGGCGGAGCAACGCCGCCGACGCAGGCGGAGCGATCTCGAGCGCCTTGAACCGCTCGAACCCGAAAAGGAGGTTCTTCGAACCCAGCTGGACGCGAACCCGCGCCTCGGCGGTGGTGGCGTGTCGAACGGCTGCGTCGAGGAGCGCCGGGTACCCCCAGGCACCCAGCGCCTCCGCTTGCGACCGGTACGAGGCCAAGAGGAGCCCGCTCGCCCGCGCCGCATCCTGGATCCGAGTGAAATTGACGAACGTGGAAAGGTCCGCCGTTCCGGGAGCCTCGAGCGGATCGGACACGAATCGGTGGTCGCGCACCGCCGCGAGTGTCCCGTCGGGGTGAGAGCGGACGAGCTCGGACTCCTCGGCCCCGTAGTCCAGGAAGATCGCGACCCCTCGAAGAAGATGGTCCGCGACCTCTCGCACGGTGCCTTCGCCCGCCGGGGAGAATTCTACGGTCAACGGTTCATCCCCCGGTGGCGGTAGCGGGCGTCCGGGAATGGAAGCGGTGAGGGGGAGCTCGGAGAACTCTCCGCCTCTGTCCGTGACCCGCACGCCGATCTCATGCCAGGCTCCGTCATGCCACCGGACTCGCCGCGCCGGCTGCGCATCCAGGAATTCGTTCGCGATGACCACGCCCGTGAACGGACCGAGACTCGCGACCGAGTCGGCCCACCGAACCGAGGAGTTCACGGTGCTCGTTCGTAGGCGTTCCTCCGTCTCGCGCCGCCGAGCGCTCGACCGTTCGACCAGGATGTACTCCCACCCCGAGGGTTCGTCCCCCAACGCGCGGAGCGTTCCTTCGGCCAGCGTCCCGTCCCCCGGACCGAGCTCGACCACCCAGAACGTCGCCGGATTCCCGAGCGCGCGGCGGACCGCGCGGATACGTTCGGCGATGGTAGTTGCGAAGAGAGGGCTCGCGTGCGCGGCGGTGTAGAAATCCCCCGCCCGCCCAAGGGGCGTTCGGGTCCGCTCGTAGTAGCCGATGTCGCGCCCGTACAGGGCTACTTCCATGAATCGGTCGAACGGAACCACGCCCCCGCCCCCCGCGATCTCGCGGAGGCGATCGAGGACGACCCGCGAGCGGGCCCGCGCCTCCGAATCGATCGGAGGAACCGACGCCGCCATCGCGACCCCGGCCGCGGGACCGTTCAGCCGATGTAGCCGAGGTCGTCGCGGGGGGTTGCGCCGGGGGTGGGGGCCTCACCGGTGTGCTGCTCCGCCTCGTGGATCTTCTGGGCGATGCGATCGATCTCCTTGGCCTTCGCCTGGAGCGCCGTGAAGTCGAGGTCGATCTTGAGGACCCGTGCGAGCACCTTGAGAACGGCTTCGGCACTCCGGGGGTCGACGAAGTAGCCGCTCGTCTCGCCCATCAGGCAGACGCCTTCCATCCCGACCAAGCGTCCGAGCCCGAGGAAAAGGCCGCTCGCCCCGATGAGACCGCCGCCGGGGTCGTTGCGCGAGAAGACGACGCCGAACTTCTTCATCAGCTCCACCCGGGAAGCGCCGGTCGCCGCGCCCAGGACGCGCGGTTGCTCGATCACGCGGCCCTGGGCGAACCCCGCGAGGGTGAACACCTCGCGCACGCCGAGGCCGTGGCAATAGTCGAGGACCCGTTCGGTGATCTCGTACTGACCTTCGGGACTGATCCCCTGGTAGTCCCCTCCGAGGATCAGGAGGTCGTGCTGCGCGGCCGCCGGGGCCTTCCAGTAGGACAGATCGTTCGAAACGAGTCGGATGATCCCTTCCTCGGAGACGTACACCTGCGGCGGGAAGAATTTCGAGTAGACCGTCGCGAGGGGCTTGGCGGGAAGTTGGTCGCGCAAGTAGTCGGCAGCGAGCTTTCCGACGTTGCCGACGCCCGGCAGTCCTTCGACCAGGATCGGGTCGCGAAGCTGGACCTTCTCCAGCGTGCGGATAACGACGTCCTCCACGGTGGCCTCCCCGGAACGAGCCGAATGGGAGCGATAAAGACTCGGTAACGACCGAGTAGGCCGCTATCCCGAGGGGGGCTCCTCGGGACCGGCGATCCAACCGTGCTCCCCGATGTGCACCGGGGTGATCCGGCCGAGGTCGGGGCGGTTCGCGACCTTCTCGGTATACAGGGTGTGCCGGAACCGCGCTCCCTCGGGTTCCGCCCGCAGGTCGAAAACGAGGTCGGAGAGATCCTGGAGGAGTCCGTAGATCGCCCGGTCCTGAGCCACCGAGTGCATCGTCAGGAGCGCCTGCCCGCCGATGGTCTGGCATCGGTGGCGGATTTGACGCGCGACGGTCGTGACGTCGTGCGGTTCGAGCACCTCGAAGAAGAAGTCGACCGAGTCGAGCACGAGCCGGAACGGCGAATCGATCCCCGCGAGGTCCGAGAGCATCCGGTTCGTCAGGCTGAACGGGGTCGCGTTGCGGTCGCGGGGAGTGGCCGAGACCACCTCGGTGAGGGTGAGCCCCCGCTCCCGAGCTCGGGCGATCTCGAGTCCGCGCATCAGCACGCGCTCGTAGTACTCGTCCGCGAGATTCACGACCTTCACCTCAGCGGGGTCCCAGCCGAAATCTTCGAAGGCGCCTCGGACGTCTTCGGTCCGTTCGAACGTCGTGTAGAACAGGACCGGGACGTGGCCGGTGCCGGCGTGCGCGAACTGCTTGGCGAGCAGCGGCGCGCCCGACCCGGAGTGCCCGGTGAGCAACGCCAGCCACCCGGGGGGGAGGGAGGCGAA
>Ga0070761_10001072_pt1 | contig 17184 bp, 12 predicted proteins | sample HubBroMetageREF1_FD_66724 | JGI IMG/M metagenome (GOLD analysis project Ga0070761, IMG submission 66724) | Reference soil microbial communities from the Hubbard Brook experimental Forest, New Hampshire, USA - Hubbard Brook CCASE Soil... | ecosystem: Environmental > Terrestrial > Soil >... | reverse complement strand
CCATCAGCTCGTATGAAGTGGTAGACGATATCCTCATGCGGCTGGCAGATCGCTCGATTTTTCCAAATCTCAAGACCGTAGTCCTCGCCGGGCATTCGGGCGGTGGCCAGTTGGTCCAGCGATATGCGGTGGTGGGCAAAGCGGCAGCCGCCCTGTCGAGCGCCGGCATCCATCTCCGCTACGTGATCGCCAATCCTTCGTCGTACGTCTACTTCTCCGACGAAAGGCCGGCGCCGTCACGCAGCGCGCATTGCCGGGATTTCAATCATTGGAAATATGGCCCCGTCGATCCGCCTGCTTACGCCAAGCCCGACGCCGCCGATACCTGGCCGCAGCGTGAGGCCAGCTACGCCCAGAGGGACGTGATCTACCTGCTCGGCGCCGCCGACGTCGATCCCCATGAGAAGGATCTGGATACTTCCTGCGAGGGCGAGGCGCAGGGGAGCACGCGCTTCGAGCGGGGGCGGGCGTATTTCGCCTACCTTCACGCGCGCCACCCGTCGGGCTGGAACCAGCGCATGTGGTTCGTACCCGGCGTGGCGCATTCCGCCCGCAAGATGTTGACTTCCACTTGCGGCGTCAATGCGCTTTTCGATGCAGGCGCCTGCCCGGACCGATGACCTCCACGTCGGGCGGGCGTCCACGCCTACGGGGGACGTCCACGTCCCGCCAGAGCTGGACCTGGAGGTCCGCCGCACGGTCGAGAACCCACAGACTGGGGAAAGGGTGGGCCTGGAGGAGACCCGCCGCAGGCGTGGACGGCCGCCCCACATGGACTGCCCCACGCTGGCCAGTATTAGTGAGAAATCAGGCTGAATTAGTGAGAAATCAGGCTGAACAGCAGCACGGCGAGCACGATCAGCGTGATTGCCACGTACGTGCGGTCCCGCTGCAATAAAAACGCCACCACCGAGAAGGCCACCCGCGCCACCGGTGTAGCGATCAACAGCACCAGCCCGAGTTGTATCATGCGGCGGCAATGAAAGCCCGGAATGCCGCTGACGATTCCGCGCAGGTGCCGCAGATACTCGGGCTCGCCGCGAAAAACCTGATAGCCCGGCGGGGTGCTTCCGTACTGAATCAGATACCAGGTCCCGCCCGCCGCCACCACGGACGCCGACAGCATCACGCCATATCGCAGCAACGCGCCGATGATATTGTCCACCTGTCGATCGCTTAGCGGCATTACAGCCTCCCCGTGATGGCGCTGTAGATCATCTCGATGGCCAGCACAAAGACCACTCCACCGAAGATCCGCCGCAGCGTCATGGTGGGAGCGCCGGGCAGCCGGCGCGCCCCCAACACCGAGCCGCCGAGCACGCCCAGCACCACCGGCATGGTGAGTCCGGGATCGATGTAGCCGCGATTGAGATAGACGCCGGCGCTGGCCGCGGCGGTCACCCCGATCATGAAATTGCTGGTGGTAGTAGACACCTTGAATGGGATGCGCATGGCGCGATCCATGGCGAGGACTTTCAAGGCGCCGGAACCGATGCCGAGGAGTCCGGATACCGCGCCCGCGATGAACATCAGGCCGAAGCCGGTTTTCACGTGGCTGACTTTGTATGATCTGACTCCTTCCGGCGTGGGAAAGCTGCCGTTCAGGCGCAGCCGCGTGGCCAGCGGATCGTCGGCTTCTCCGGGGCGCGGCGCGGGACGGCCCCGGGCCGAAACCCACGCGGAATGCAGCAGCACCATGCCGAAAACCGCACCCAGAATGGACGGAGAGATTTTAGCCGCGGCGTAAGCGCCGCAGACCGCGCCTACCGTGGTGGCGATCTCCAGGAACATGCCGATGCGAATATTCGAGAAGCCCTCGCGCACGTACGCCGCGGCCGCCCCGGACGAGGTGGCGATCACCGAGACCAGCGCGGCGCCCATGGCATAATGCAGGTCGATGCCCAGCAGCAGGACCATGGCGGGGGTAATCACCACGCCGCCGCCTAATCCGGTGAGCGCGCCCAGGAAGCCTGCCGCCACGGAGACCAGACCGACCAGAGCGGTTAGTTCAAGTACATTCAAGATACGTTCCCTCGTTATTAAGATTACACGGCGTTGCGGCAGGCCGCTGCGGAGTCACTATACTGGAAGCATGCGGACCACATGGTTGCTGGCGTTGGCGCTGGGAATGGTATCGGTAGGCGGGATGCGCGCAGCTACGGCATCTACCGGCGATCGCTGTAACGATCTGTTGCGGCAGGCCTTGGAAAACAAGAATCCGGACACGCGCAAGCAGGCCGTGGTGGCCCTCAGCCTGGCCGCCACGGACACGCCGGCCTACGCGAGGCTGGAAGGGATGCTCCAAGACAAGGACGTCGAGGTGCGCCTGGCGGCTGTGGCGAGCTTGGCCGAGGTTAAAACGGACAACGCGCGGGCGGCGCTGCGCAAGGCGCTCGAGGACGATGTGCCGGAGGTAAGCTTTGCGGCGGCCAAGGCGCTTTGGGCGATGCAGGACCCCGCGGGCGAACAAGCCCTGCTGGCTGTGCTCGGGCGCCAAACTAAGACGTCCTCGACCTACATTACGAAGCAGAAGCGCGATGCGCTGCGCATGCTGCAAACGCCGCGCGTCTTGTTCCTTTATGCGTTCCGGCAGGGCATGGGATTCGTCCCGGTGCCTGGGTTCGGGCAAGGCATCAGCTCGATGCAGGCGCTGCTCACCGATCCCGGCGTCTCCGGCCGCGCGACGGCGGCGCTGCTCCTCGGCAAGGACAAGGGACCGGCCACGTTGGATGCTCTCAAGGACGCGCTGCTCGACATGGATTGGTCGGTGCGCGCCGCCGCCGTGCACTCGCTGGCGTTGCGCGACGATCCGGCGCTGAAGCCGAACCTGGAGCCTATGTTGGACGACGAGAAGCCGCCTGTGCGGTTGCGCGCGGCGGCCGGAGTTCTGCGGCTCTCGGCTATTGAGGAACAACAAGCCAAGAAGCAGCAGGATCAACAGACCAAGCGGAAATAACTCTGCTGGCTGGCGCCTCACCGCGCGCGCTGTCATAGATTTACAGTCCGGAGAGAATCGCGGCCTCTGCGGGAACGAAGCCGGTCTCCAGACCACCCATGATTATGCCATCGCGTGCGGCAAGGATGCACGCTGCTACTGGGCCTGCTCGTGACTATGGCGGGCGGGCTCTCCCAGTATTGTCAGGTTACCCTGCGTCGTCATCCGGCAGACCATCGCCGAGGTGTTGGCTAAAGTGATCTTGCCGGGCGAGCCCATGGCGACACGTTGTTTGCGAAACTGACATCAATGAACTCCGCCCTCCCGCAGTAGACTGAGCCAGCCCGGATTTGAGTCCCGCGATGCCGGCAGCTTCTGCCACGCCGGATAAGCCGCGCGCGACCGCCTCTAGAGAGCGCGCAAACGCGCGCTTCAATCCGGCCTCTGTCTTCCCCGAGGCAGACCCCGATAACCATTCCTCCCGCAACGCCACCGCCGGATCGATACACGGTTCCCAGCGCAATGGGCGCCTATAGAGAAGGATTCACTGTGAAAGCCTTCTTGGCGTGAACAGCCACACCGCGGCCTGTCCGATGATGAAGCCGACAAACAGCAAAGGCAGCGATCGTCGGATCACTACCTGATCGACAAAAATGAATATTCCGGCGCAGATAGCGGCAACACCAACCCATCGCGGCAATGAGAGTTTCATGCAGTCTAGTCTACAATAGCCCGTCAGGGAACGAAAGTAGTAGTCCGCCCATCGGCTGCCGCTCACTCTTCCCGCAACGCCACCGCAGGATCGATGCGCGCCGCGCGCCACGCCGGCGCGGCGCCCGCCACCAGCGCGATTCCGAGCATTAGTGCGGCCACCCCCACCAGCACCACCGGGCGGCCAGGACCCGTGACTAGGAAGCTCCGCATCAAACGCATCCCCACCGCCGCCATCGCCGCTCCCACGACGATGCCGATGGCCGTCAGCAGCAGGCTCCGCCGCACTACCATCCCAACCACATCCCCGGGCGATGCGCCCAGCGCCATCCGCACGCCCACTTCCCGTCGGCGTTGCGTGACAAGCTGCGACAGAACGCCGTACAGCCCAATGGCGGCCATCAGCAGCGCCACAGCGGCGAAGACTGCCAGCAACGCCGCGCGGAAGCCAGGCTTCGAAAACGCCTGCTCATTCAGGAACTGGCGCATACTGGTGACTTCGGAGAGCGGCAGCGTGGGATCGATCTGGCCCACCGTGCGCCGCAGCGCAGTCACTAGCGTGTCGAGCGGCCGATCGTCCTCGCCCAGCCAGCGCCCGCCCGCGCGCAGCATCACCACCAACTGGCGCCCGGCGCTTGGCTCGCCCTGCGGGAAGGGCACGTAAACGTGCGGCTGCACCTTCCAGTGCATCTCATCGAACGGGTTGGTCTCCTTGATATTGCCGGTCAGGCCGACCACGGTGCGCCACGGCGAGCCGCTGTCCCTTTCCCCGAGCCGGATGTGCTTGCCCAATGGGTTCTGGTCCGCGAAATAGCGCCGCGCGAATTCCCGGTCTACGATGGCGACCGGCTCGCTCAGCCCCGTATCCAGCGGTCCGAACTCGCGTCCGGCGAAGAGCGGAATTCCCGCCACGCGCAAGTATTCCGGAAATACCAAATCGCAGGCTATGAAGCCGGTCTCGCGCGCCGCGGGCCCGCCAGCAGCCTCCGCATGCGTCAATCTGCCCGATCGCACGGTCGCTTCGAGCGCGGGCATGGCGGCCATCGATTGCTTCAAACGATCGCAAAACAATAGACGGCCGGCGAGCGCGGGATAAGCGGTCTTCGGCAGATCGAGCCGCGCAATCAAGAGGCCTTCCGTGCGGTACCCCAGCGGCTCGGTACGCAGCCGGAACAAGCTCTCGATCAGCAGCGCGGCGCCGGTGAGCAAGGTCAACGACAAAGCCACTTCGAGGACCACCAGCACGCTTCGGGAGCTCTGCTCGGCCCGTCCGGCCGATCCGCCGCGCCCACCTTGTTTCAGTAATTCGTGGATTCGGAAGCGGGACGCCTGCAAGGCCGGCAGCAGTCCGGACAGGATCGCGGTCAGCACGGCCAGGGCCGCGGCGAAGGCCAGCACGCGCCAATCCAGTGAGTCGCTCCCCGGCGTGGCGCCGATCGGCATCTCCACGGGCTGCACGGCGAGAAACCAGCGCAGGCCGCCGTACGCCAGCAGCACGCCGGCGGCGCCCCCGAGCGCGCAGAGCAGCAGGTTCTCCGTAAGGATCTGGCAAATTAACCGGGCTCGTCCCGCGCCCAGCGCCGTGCGTATGGCGATTTCGCGGCGGCGCTCCAGCGCGCGGCCGGCCAGCAGATTGGCGACGTTGGCGCAGGCAATGAGCAGCACTACCCCAACAGCCGCGAATAGCAGCAGCAATCCGGAACGCAGTCCTCTGCCGGCCAGCCATGTGAATTCTTCTTGCAGGCTGCGCACCATGGCGCCCGCATGCAGGATCTCGTCCGGGTCGCTGCGCTCCAGCGCGGCGCGCAAAGCGGCGATCTCCTCTTCGGCCGCGGCCATCGAGGCGCCTGGGCGTAATCGGCCCACCGCCCCCATCCCGTGGAATTTGGCGCTGTTCTGGCGCGCCACGTCGGCGGGCGTGAGCAGCGTCCAGAAGAGAGCTTGGCGGGGATAGAATTCGAAACCGCGCGGCATGATTCCGAGCACGGTGTAGGCCCTCCCATCCAGCGTGAGCGGCTGCCCGATGGCGCCCGCCGCGCCGCCGAACAGGGTCTTCCATCCGGCATCGCTCAGCACCACGGCCGGGCCTCGATTCAGGTCTGCCTGACTAAACGTGCGGCCTTGCGCGGCAGACACCCCCAAAATTTCAAAGAAGCGCAGCGTGACGGCCTCGCCCAGCGTACGGCGCGGGTCGCCGCGCCCAGTGAGCGTGTACTCCATCCATTGCCATCCGGCGATCCCCTCGAACAAACGGCTCTGGCGGTCGAAAGCCTCCACATCCCGATAGCAGGAAAACACCTTTGGATCCCAGTTGTGGGTGGTCTCCCAGATGGCCGCCAGACGCGCCGGTTGGCGGAAGGGCAGCGGGCGGAACAGAACTCGATCCACGAGGCTGAAGACCAATGCATTCGCGCCGATCCCCAAAGCCAGCAGCAGAACAGCCACCGTGGCGAAGCCGGGATTGTTGCGCAGCGCGCGGGCGGCGTAAGCAAGATCGGCAATGGACTCGCGCATGGGATTCGGGTCCAAGATATCAAATTTTGCCGGGCGGACGGGTGGGGCAGACCTCCAGGTCTGTCAGGATGGAGTTGGGATTTACCCCCGCTGGCGGACGTTCAGGCCGCCACCCCGGTTGGGCTACTATGGCCTCTGCTGACTTCTCCGGTCCCGTCCCGCCCGGTTGCCCGCGCGGTAGTCCGCTATTCCGGACAGAACCGGAGATCTCTCGAGGTAAGACATGCCTTCTTCTCCCGGACCCGTCGGATTTACCCGCATGGCGCTCCGCATGACGATAGGGCATCCCCGTCCTGGCCGGGTTACCCACGCCACACTGGCCTGATATCCGCTTGCAAGTACGTCGCGTCCGAGATTTAGTCATCGGCTTTCTTCAGATCCCGCCTCGCGACGGGCACTCTTGCCTAGACGGATGGTTCCGGTCATTTCGGTCCATAGGGGACTTGCACCCCTTGAATGCACATCGCTACTCGACACCCCAGGCCCGGAGGCCTGTCTTACACCAATTAACGCAGCAAAATTTGTTGGCAATGGGCAATCATATGGATATGCCCGATCTCTTCTCTCCCTTGACCATCCGCGGCGTCACCTTCCGCAACCGCATCGCAGTCTCGCCGATGTGCGAGTATTCGAGCGTCGACGGCTTCGCCAACGATTGGCACCTGGTACATCTCGGCAGCCGCGCAGTGGGTGGCGCGGGGCTGGTCGTCACGGAAGCCGCGGCCGTCGAGCCGCGCGGGCGGATCTCGGCCGCCGATCTGGGGGTCTACCGGGACGAGCACATCGAAATGCTGGCGCGGATCGCGCGATTCATCCGGGACCAAGGCTCGGCGCCGGCCATCCAGCTCGCGCACGCCGGCCGCAAAGCCAGTACGCGCGTTCCGTGGGAAGGCGGCAGCGTGGTTCCCGAGTCCGAGGGCGGATGGCAAACCGTCGCGCCCAGTCCCATCCCGTTCCGGCCGGGTGAGCCGCCCCCTGCCGAGCTGACCAAATCCGAGATCGGCGAAATCGTGGATGCCTTCGCGGCGGCCGCGCGGCGGGCGGTCGCCGCCGGATTCCAGGTTGTCGAAATACACGCCGCGCACGGTTACCTGATTAACGAGTTTCTCTCGCCGCTTTCGAACTGCCGCACGGACGAATATGGCGGCGCATTGGATGGCCGCGTTCGGCTGGCTCTGGAAGTGGCCGCGGCGGTCCGCGGCGCGTGGCCGGATTCCCTGCCACTCTTCATGCGCATCTCGGCCATCGACTGGGTGGAGGAAGGCTGGCGAATCGAAGATTCGGTGGAATTGGCGCGCCGTCTCCGGCCACTGGGCGTCGACTTGATCGATTGCTCGTCCGGCGGGGTCGTGCCGCATGCCAGTATCCAAATTGGGCCCGCCTACCAGGCGCCTTTCGCCGAGCGCATCCGGCGCGAATCCGGCATTCTCACGGGAGCCGTGGGCATGATCGCCGAGGCGCACCAGGCCGACGCCATCGTGCGCGCCGGACAGGCCGATATGATACTGCTGGCTCGTGAGTTCCTGCGCGACCCATATTGGCCGCTGCACGCCGCCAAAGCCCTGGGCGCACCGGTGGTCCCGCCCAAGCAATACGTCCGCGCGTTCTGAGTAGGACAGGCCTCCGGGCCTGTCCCCCGTCGCGAAATAGAAAATTTCAATCCCCCCCATAGAAATGTTCCGCTTGGGACGCTCCAGGCCCCCGTGCACAATGTAAAGATAGAGTTGTGTGATACCTCCCGCTTTTCCAGCCCTGATCGGCTTCCTGGCGGGAATCGTATGTTCTTTCATGGTCGGTTTGCGAGTCCGTGAGGCATTCTGGAAGCGTGAATATGAAAAAAATCGAGGCCATAATCCAGCCATTCAAGCTGGACGAAGTGAAGGAAGCGCTGGCGGGCATAGGCGTGGACGGCATGACCATCAGTGAAGTGCGCGGGCATGGCCGGCAGAAAGGCCACAAAGAAGTCTATCGGGGACGCGAATACACCGTGGATCTGCTGCCGAAGCTGAAAATCGAAGTCGTGGTCGGCGATGCGCGTTGCGAGGAGTTGCTTAAGACCTTGACTGCCTCCGCGCGCACCGGCAAGATCGGCGACGGCAAAATATTTGTTTACGACGTGGCGGAGGCTATAAGGATACGGAACGACGATCGTGGAGAAGCCGCCCTGTAAGGATCCTATCCGGGCCCTTGCGGAGCGCACCGCGCTGGTGGACGGCATGGTGGGACGCTCCGCCGGCGATCTCTTGTGGCCGGCTTTTCCGGCTGGCCTGAGCCTGGTTGCCGTGGGCGGCTACGGCCGACGCCACCTGTTTCCCTATTCCGACGTGGATCTGCTCCTGTTGGTGGAAAGCGGCCGGTTGGCGCAGGATGCGCCTGGCCCGATCTCGGCTTTCCTCCAAACCCTCTGGGATTCCGGATTGCGGCTTAGCCATTCCGTCCGCACGCCGGAAGAATGCGCCGAGATTCACGACCAGAACATCGAGCTGAATGTCAGTCTGCTGGATCAGCGGTACCTGGCCGGCGACCGCGCTCTCTATGCCAGGTTTGCCGAGCGGCTGCCGCGCTTCCTACACGCCCAGCGCGACCCCTTGATGCGCAATCTGACGCGCCTCACTCGCGAACGCCACCAGAAGTATCAGCACACTTACTATCACCTGGAGCCGAACATCAAGGACACGCCGGGTGGCTTGCGCGACTATCAACTGGTGCGCTGGCTGGCCTGCATTCGGGACGTGGAGGCTCCCCCAGTCGAGCCCGCGTTTCTCTTCCTGGCGCGGCTCCGTTGTTACCTGCATTCGCGTTCCGGACGGGATAACAATGCGCTCACGTTCGATGCCCAGGAGCAGGCCGCGGAATATTTCGCGGCTCCCGGCACGGCTCAATGGATGCGGGACTACTTTCTCCACGCGCGCGACCTCTATCGCGCGGCGGTCCGCGAGTTGGAATCCAGCGAAGCGCAGAATAGCTCCCTGTTTGCGCAATTCAAAGACTGGCGCACGCGCCTTTCGAATGCGGATTTCAGCGTGGCGCGCGAACGGGTCCACTTGCGCGCGCCGCATGCCCTGGAGGCGGATCCGGAACTGGCGCTGCGCCTGTTTCAGTTCGTGGCGCGGCATGGCATCCGCCCCTCCACCGAGACCGAGCAGCGGCTCGCCGCCGTCCTGCCGCATCTGGAAGAATGGTTCTCCACGCCTCGGCCCGTTTGGCCGGCGATCAAGGAGATTCTCTCGCTGCCATACGCCGCCGAGGCTGTCCGGAGCATGCACGAAACGGGTGTGCTGCGCGCCATCTTTCCCGAGATGGGGCGAATCGAGTGCCTGGTGATACGGGACTTCTATCATCGCTACACGGTCGACGAGCACACGCTGGTCACTCTGCAAGCTGTGGCAGGTTTGCGCGGAGCCCGCGAACCAGCCGTCAAGCGCTACGCCGATCTTCTGGCGGAAATGCAGGAACCCGCGTTGTTGCTCTGCGCTCTCCTGTTCCACGACGTAGGCAAGGGGAACGCCAACGGGGGACACGCCGAGGCGTCGGTTCACGCGGCCGCCCCGGCGCTGGAGCGCATCGGAATGCCGCGGCCCGAGCGCGATCTGGCGATCTTTCTCATCCGGCGGCATCTGGAAATGTCCGCCGTGATGACCTCCCGCGATTTGCAGGACCCGGCCACCGCGCGCGACACGGCGCAGCGCGTGGAAACCGTGGAACGTCTCAAGGCGCTCACGCTGATGACCTATGCGGATATCAGCGCCGTCAATCCCAACGCCATGACTCCCTGGCGCGCGGAAGTGCTCTGGCAGCTCTATCTGTCGACTTACAACGAGCTGACCCGCGAGCTGGAAACCTACCGCATCCCGAGCGCCGCGTCGGAATCGCCCGAGAAGCGCGTCTTTTTGGCCGGCCTGCCGATGCGCTACGCGCGCACCCACACGCCCGAGGAGATCGACGCACATCTTGGCCTGGACGGCATCTTCCGCCAGCGCGGTGTGGCCCTCGCGCTGGAAAAGGTGGAAGCCGCCTGGCGCTTGACGCTGGTCACTGCCGACCGCCCCTTCCTGTTCGCGTCGGTGGCCGGCACGCTCTCCAGTTTCGGCATGAATATTCTGAAGGCCGAGGCATTCTCGAACCAGCAGGCGACCGTCGTAGACACTTTCACCTTCGCCGATCCCATGCGCGCGTTGGAACTGAACCCCACCGAGATCGACCGTCTGCGGGTCACCGTGGAGCGGGTGGTGCTGGGCCGCGTGGATGTGCGCCAGCTACTGCAGAACCGTCCCAAACCCGCGCCGCCCAGCCGCAATTCGCGAGTGCGGCCTACGGTGTCGTTCAATTCTGAAGCCTCCGATAGCGCGACGTTGATTGAGATCGTGGCGCAGGACCGGCCGGGGTTGCTCTACGATCTGGCCGCCGCCATCTCCGCGGAGGGATGCAACATCGAAGTGGTGTTGATCGATACCGAGGCGCATAAGGCGATTGATGTGTTCTATGTCACGGCGGGGGGAAAGAAGCCGGAGGGCCAGCAGTTGGAGAAGCTGGGGGAGGCGTTGCGGCGGGCGTGCGGCGGGTGAAGATCTCCTATACTATCGCTAGATGGAGACGGTAGCGGATTCGAAACCCGGCGCGGTTGTCTTCGACCGAAGGCAACTATATAGGCCGTTCCTTGAACGGCTGAACCCGACTGGCTCCCAGAGTCTTCTGGCAGATGGCCTGGTTGTTGCTCCTGATCACGATCCTCGCGACATCGGACGGCCCCCGATCCACGTTGCGTTCGCAAACACCGCAGAGTTGACCCGTGGCTCCCAGATGGCGCTCGTTGGCGGAATCGGTTCGGGAAAAACCACCGAACTGCTCCTGACACAGAAGGTCCTCAGCCGCCACCCTGATGCGGTGAACGTCTACGTGGATATGGCGGACTACGCAGACCTCAGCGAGATCAGTACCGGGGCAATCCTTGCCACCGCCGGAATCCAGCTTTACCGACGCCTTCTGAAAAAGGCCCGCAATAAAGAATTGCCCGATGCTGTCAAAGCGGCCTGGGTGAAGTTGCGCGCGCTAGCGTTCGGGAAGACTGACTGGGTTAAGCAGCCGCCAGATCCTTACGAATATGAACCGGACGCCGATGAGGCGTACGAGGTTGTGCGGGTGCACGTCCCGGGCGTCATGAAGCTCAGGCTCCCGGCGCTGCGACGCCAAGTTGTGGAGATTCTTGGGCAGTTCCTCACCATCGCGTCATCCCTGGAGTCTGAATCGCAGACCACGCTCTTAGTCGACGGCCTCGACCGCCTGATCAAACCAGAATTATTTCGGCAGTTCGCTGAACAGGATCTCCAGGCGTTGAAAGGCACGAAGATATCTGTGATCATCGTGGCGCCATTGTTATTCTTGTACGACAAGAACCGATTCCTGCAGGACTATTTTGACGTTGTCAAACATATCCCGGCCGCCGCCGCCGATCCGCGGACCTCGGCTTTCTTGCGGCAAATCCTGGAGCGCCGCGGCGCACTGCATTTTATGGATCGCACCGAGATCGCAGCCATAGCGAAGTACTCGGGCGGGGTATTGCGCGACCTACTGACGCTGGCCCGCTCGTCAGCAGAATATGCTTATCGCGACGGGGAAGACCGCATCGGCCGTCGCCATGTCAAAGCCGCGGTCAAGCAACTCGGGAATCGTTATCTCGTCGGATTGGGTAACGACCAAAAGGGGCTTCTTCGGCGCCTGAGCGAAGACGGCGAGTTCCCTATGGAGAACTCCACTGCGCGGGAGTTGCTCGTCAACCGCCAAGTTCTTGAGTACTTCAGGGGCGGACTCGATTCCCTCGCGGTCCATCCCGCACTTGCTAGAGTACTGCCCAGGCCTGTATGACAGGTTTCTCAACAACGATCGCTTTCGGTCTCGTCAGGCGTCTGGCTGCTGTCGGGTTGGACACGCCTTCCCTGTATCTCCTCATCGCTGAGGCCGCCGCCATACCGGCAATCCAAGCTGACATCGCTGCAGAAGTGCAGGTTCAGCTCGGAGTCGGCCTGCGGCATTTAGCGGCGACCGACGTAAGACTCGACTGTCTAGAAAACGCATTCGCACGGGACCCGGATAGGCCGGTCACCCTTATTACGTTGGATCGTTGGCTGCCTAAACTCGCCACCGCGCTCGACCGCAATGTTGTCCTGCTGACGAGGAGTGGCGCGATTCTGCTATTAGCCGATCCGAGGGCCGCAGAGCGCCTTTTGACAGCGGCGCCCAATCTGCGCAATCGCTTGTCGGATGTCCTCGCAATCAGGCCGGATGAGGCCTTCGGGGGGACCGTGGCTTGAGCGCCGAGGACGAACTCCTGCTGCTCGCACGAGGTCGCGACAGCCAAATGGAGGCCGCGCTGGGAGCGATGCTGATAGAATCACCCGCCCTGCTGGGGCGCGAGTTGCGGCAGGATCTCTCCCGCCAATTTGACTATTCTCGGATGAAGGACACGTATGGCCGAGTTCCACAGCTTACTGCCGTAGAGGGAGCACTCAATGAATTGAAGTGCCCGGGGGCGGAGTTCGCCGACGGCGGCCGGCTGCTCTTCGACATCCAACTCGAAGACAGCCAGCGCGGTTGGCTGCTGAAGCGATTCCGATTCCATTTACACTTGCCGCCGTCGCGCAGCATCGGGATGGTCCGAATTCACCTGAATCCCAAGATCTGGCATGACCCTCTGAGAATCCCGCGCTGCCACCTGCATGTCGGCGATAGCGGAGCACACGTTCCGTTTCCAATCATGCATCCGCGGCTGATCTTATCCCTGATCTGCGAGCACATCGAGCCCGATTTCGGCGTTTCTGCCGAGCAGGGCGTACCATAGTTGACAGCATGCCCGTTGCGTACAAGTGGCGCCCGATCGCGGATCTGGGCGAGAATCCGAAGTCTCTCACCGACGGTGAACTGGAGTCTCTCAAGCGGGTCTGGGCAAACCAGAAGGACGAGATGGTCCAGCTCGGCACGCTGGACGAGTTCGAGAAGCGGCTCCGGCGCGAGTGGGCTATCGAGACCGGCATTATCGAAGGCGTCTACACGCTGACGCGCGGCGTCACGCGCACGCTTATTGCGAAAGGAATCGAAGCAGCCCTGATTCCGCACAACGCCACCAATCGTGACCCAGTGCTAGTCGCAAGGATTATTCAAGATCACTACGATGTTTTGGAAACCTTGTTCGATTTTGTAGGACGTCAGCGGCAGCTCTCGACCGGCTATGTGAAGGAGCTGCACGCGGGACTTCTGCGGAACATAGAGACCTATACCGTCGTCGATCAATTCGGCCAAGCGTTCGAGAAGCGGCTCGAAAAGGGCTGTTACAAAAGCGATCCCAACAGCCCAACACGACCGGATGGGCTTGTGCATGAGTTCTGTCCTCCGGAGCACGTTGCGTCCGAAATGGACCGGCTCTTGCAGATGCACATCGAGCATGAGACCAGCGGTGTCTCTGCAGAGGTGGAAGCCGCTTGGCTGCATCATCGCTTCGCGCAGATTCATCCGTTTGCGGACGGAAATGGCCGCGTGGCTCGCGCGATTACAAGTCTGGTTTTCATCAAGGCCGGTTGGTTTCCGTTGGTCGCAAAAGACGACGACAAGGCCCGGTACATCGAGTCGTTAGAGAACGCCGACGCCGAGGATCTGCGACCGCTCGTCGCAATGTTTGTTGAAGCGCAGCGTAATGCCCTCATTCAAGCGTCTGAAGTTGCTTACGACGTGAGGCCAATTACGTCACCACACGACGCCATAGTCGCCGTCCGCGATCGCCTGTTGCAGCGTGGCAAGTTGTCCCAAAGGGAGTGGCTTCAGGCAAAACAGACGGCAGGTCAAATGCATCAATTTGCTTTAAAGCGCTTCGGCAAGGTCGCCCAGGAGTTGCAGGAGGAAATCGGCAGTCTCGGCAAAGGGCTTTCTTTCGGATCAGTCAACGGCGTTTCGAATGCGGCTCCTAACGCCAAGGTTGTTCAAGATGCTGGCCATGCCGCCGACTTCGGCGAATACCAGGCTGCGGCCCAATTGTCGCTCAGCACAGGGCGCAGGGATGCCATCGTGCTTTCGTTCCACGCTTTAGGCCCGCGCTTTCACGGAATCATCGGCGCGGTCGCTTACTTGCTACTCCAGGGCGCGGAGCCGGTCCCCGTCAAACATGGCACCTTCCTCATCAACTACGAGGAAGACCTCGCCACCGCACAAACCCGGTTCTCCGCCTGGCTGGAGCGCGTCATCGTCGAAGGACTGAACGAGTGGCGCAAGACCCTGTAACCAGCGCCGGACTAGCAGCTTCGTGATAAACTGAATAAAAGTGATCAGAATTCTAAAGGGCGCCGCAGTCGGACTGCTGGCGTGTCTTTTGCTAACTCCGGCGCCGGCGCATACGTCCGCACTCGCCGTCCCCGAATACCGGCTGAAATTCTTCCACCTGCACACCGGCGAACGCCTGGACATCGTTTATCGCCAAGGCGGCCAATACATTTCCGAAGCCCTCGATCATCTCGACCGCTACCTGCGCGATCACCGCACCGGCGACATCCGCCACTACGATCCCAAGGTTTTCGATCTGTTGCATGATCTTACCGCCGAGTTAGGCAAACCCAACGCTGAAATCGACGTCGTCTGCGGGTACCGCACGCCCTGGAGCAATGAGTTCCTGCGCACGCACGGTCATGGAGTAGCTCGCCAAAGCCTGCACATGCAGGCCATGGCGATTGATATCCGTGTGCCGGGTGTACGCACCGCCGATCTTCGGGACGCGGCTCTCGCGCTGCACCGTGGCGGCGTGGGATACTACGCGGAATCGGGCTTCGTGCACGTGGACGTCGGGCGCGTCCGCCGCTGGTAGTTTGCGGGGCGAGCTTCGCTGGCCTTTGGCGGCGGTGACATAACTCGCACTCCCCGTCCAGCTTGAAAACAAACGCCAAACTCAATGCTCCAACCGAATTCCCGCCGTCCCCGTGCTATGCTTGCACTGGGTAGAGCGTCGCTCCGGAGGAACGCCTCGCATTGGAAGGCTCTGTCGCCCGCGCTATTTGAAAACCGAATATCGAGCCGCTCGAAATGGCTCCCCCTCGCCGCTGCTGAGCCTGCCTCAGTGGCCCCGCGCGCGCTACGCCGCCCTTGAGACATTTCCGGCTGAGAAAAGCCAAACAAACCCGAATGTTACATTGGCGGCGCGCCCGGCGGACCCAAGACCAAAATACCATACAAACCCAAGGCCGTCCTTTGTTTTCAACAAAGACACTAGAAGTCAAAGCTAACTTCCACCCCGGTGGAGAACAGGTTTCAGACCGCGCCGACCCTAGCCACCTCCCGCCGGGGTGGACAAATGTTACAAGACGTTACACGTTCAACACTCTTCCATCGACCCGTGCGCCACGAGGCTCTCGCACTAACCTGGGTACGGATACCCCTTCGCCAGCGCCTGCTTGAGTTCGTCGTCGTAGCCGTAGATGTCGTCGAAGAACTGCACCGTACCTTCCGGATCGACCACCGCCGTGGCGTACAAGATCAGCACCGGGACTGGGTCTGTAAGGTTCACCTGCGAGTTGTCCTTGCCGCTGGTCATGGCGGCACGCGCTTGTTCCAGGCCCCAATTGGGCTTATCGCGCAGCACCCACGCCGCCAGCTCTGCCGGTTTCTCAACCCGGATGCAGCCGTGGCTGAAATCGCGGCGCGTCTGTGAGAACAATTGCGGCGCGGGTGTACTGTGCAAGTAAACGTTGTACTCGTTGGGGAACATCAGCTTCACCAGGCCCAGCGCGTTGGTGGGTCCCGGTTTCTGGCGCACCGCAAGCTTTCCGGAACGTAACTGTGCCAGCACTTCATCTGTGATGGTGCCGGAAGTGACCAACTGCCCCGCTTGCGTGACTACCTCGAATCCTTTCTTGGCAATGTAATCGCGGTCCTTCTGGACGGCAGGCACGATCTCCGAGTGCTGGATGCTCGGCGGCACATTCCAGTAGGGGCGGAAGATCACGTACCGCATATTCTGTTCGAAGACCGGCGTCTTGTGCCGGAATGCCTTACCCACGATCACGTTCATCGTCAACACCGCGTTTTGGCTGCTGTCGTAAGCTCGCAGACGGAACTCCGGGATATTGACGACGATGGGCGGCTCGGTGAACCGGTCGGGCAGCCAGTGCCAGCGCTCCAGCGCAAGCCGCAGTTGGTCGACGCGCTGGCCCAGAGGCGTATTCAAGTTGGCCAGCGTTTGCCGGTCCAATCTCCCGTCGGGGGTCAGGCCATGGCGGCCCTGAAAGCGTTTCACCGCGTCCACCAGCGCGCCTTGATACAAATTGGAATCTGCGGGGACCGCGGTATTGGCGGGCAGATCGCCTAACAGGCGCAGCAGGCTTGTCAATCGGCGAATGCTGTCGTAGGGACTGCCGGGCGCGATGGCTTTGGCGGGAACCGTGAGCTTCTCACCGTCGTCTTGCCGCGCCAGTTGCAGGTATTGCTGCAACGCTGCCAACGTCCGCTTGTAGCCGGCAAAAGGCGGTCCGATTTGCGCCAGCTCCGCCTGCATATCCCGGCCATTGACCAGCCGTTCGCGCAGGAAAGCCGGCAAGTCGTACTTCTTGGCCTCCACGCTCAGTCCGAACTTGAAGTGCTCGGGATTGATCTTTCCGATGTGGCAATCGGAGATGTAGCGCATCACGCAAACCGTGAGCGCGGCATCGAAAATTGCGGCCTCGTCGGCGGCGTGCGGCTTTTCGAGGCCAGCCAGGCGTGCGACCCAGCGCCCGCCGTCATAGTCTTCAGGGTCCAGACCTTGGCTGTCCGCCTGTTTCAGGATCTCTATGATCGCCAGCGCCTGCGCAGTCGCGTGGCCCTCGCGAATCCACGCCGGCGCGTAGCCTGAAGGCCCGTAGAAGTTGTTCACGTGTCCGCGATAGTCGGAGAAATCCGGCCATCGAAGTTCCGGCAATCTGCCGGCGGCGGCAATTCCCCGCAACTGCGTGGGGACGTCGGGAACCCCGCCCTGTTGCGCAAACGCGGCCGCCACCCACAACGACAATACTGCA
>Ga0070761_10001071_pt1 | contig 17187 bp, 12 predicted proteins | sample HubBroMetageREF1_FD_66724 | JGI IMG/M metagenome (GOLD analysis project Ga0070761, IMG submission 66724) | Reference soil microbial communities from the Hubbard Brook experimental Forest, New Hampshire, USA - Hubbard Brook CCASE Soil... | ecosystem: Environmental > Terrestrial > Soil >... | reverse complement strand
CGCGCCAATCGCGGCTACCTGCGAGTCGCGTTGCGCCTGCTGGCATCCTGCGGCTGGCTGAAGCAGCAAGTCCCAAGCGGACACGCTCCGCGCTACGCACTCACGGCCGAGGGAACAGTGGCAGTGAGCGCTGCGCCACTTCTCTACGGCGAAGTGCTCTCTTTTGTCGCCAAGGCGGTTTTCCTGGAAGATTTCTTGTTCGGAGCATCCGACCGCCCCGTTCTTCCATCCCTGCAGGAACTGGTTCGCCGGTCAAAGGAACACTGGGGCCTGCTGCCTGACGCCGATCCTGTCATCAGCCAGGTACGAAATCAAATTCGCGAACACCTCGATGGCATGCTCGTTGGACCAGCCATGGTTGCGCTGGCACGCGCTGATATTCTCGCTCAACTGCAGCAGCGGCCGGTCGACCTTAACGACATTGCCGCGAATCGTGCGAGCCTCAGCTGCATCCTCGACCTGCTGGCCGCGCAGGGATGGGTCGCACTGGAATCGAGCGCCCGCGACAATGCGCGCGACAAGAATTCCGTGAGCCTGACCGCGTGCGGACGTTACGCGGCTCAGATTGCGACTTCGTACGGAGTCACCGTCTCGTACCTTCCGCTCTTCGACAACGTGAGCACGCTCTTGTTCGGCAATTCGCGCATCCCGCGCATGGACGAAAGCGGTGTGGAACTGCTGGTCAACCGCGGCATGAACGTCTGGGGCAGCGGTGGCGCGCATCGGACGTACTTCAAGAAGGTGGACGAGATCATCGTCGAGATCTTTAACCGGCCATTGCATCTGCAGCCTCGCGGCATCTGCGATATGGGCTGCGGCGACGGGAGTTTTCTCGAACATCTGTATTCCGCGGTGAAGAACAAAACCGAGCGCGGGAAGATGCTCGACACGCATCCTTTAATTCTCGTCGGCGCCGACTTTAATAAGGTGGCGCGCCGGGTCGCCAAGCAGACGCTGCGGAAAGCTGGTATTCCCGTGTTTCACGTAATCCCCGGCGACATTAACCGGCCAGCGCAGTTGGCCAGCGACCTCGAGGAACTGAATCTGGACATCCACGATCTGCTCCATGTGCGTTCTTTTCTCGATCACAACCGTCCCTACATTCCGCCAGCGAACTATGCGAAAGGGTCGCGCATCGGGAAATCCACCGCAGCTTTCGCCTACCTCGGCGACGAGATTTCGTGCGACGAACTGGAAGAAAACCTCACCCGTCACTTGCGGCGCTGGGCACCCTATGTAGGACGGTTCGGCCTGCTGGCGCTCGAGCTGCACACCCTGCCTCCAGAAGTCGCTGCGGCCAATCTATCGAAGACTCCGGCTGTGGCTTACGACGGGACGCACGGGTTCTCCGATCAATATCTGGTGGAGTTGCCGGTTTTTCTGGATGCTGCCAAAGAAGCCGGCCTGAAAGCCGATCCGCGATTCCAGGCGAAGTTTCCACCGTCGGAGTTGGCGACGGTGAGCATTAACTTCTTCACCACGGGCGGCGAGCCGTTCGACGCCGGACTGTAAGGCGATGTAGCAGCGGAGATTACGTTTCAGCGCTTGGCCCCCGCCTCGTTCAGGCTCTGATTGGCGCGGAAGATGACGTAGGCGCGAATGTCGGTCGCATCTTGCTGCGATACTTCCTTCGCAAACGGCACCATGCCCATCGATTGATATTCGCCGTCACGAACAATCTTGAACCAGCGCTCGTTAGCCAGCGTAGTGGAGTAGCGAAGATCCGGCAGCACCCCGCCGCTGACTGCGACATCGCCGTGGCAGGCGGCGCAGAAGCGCTGGTAGACGGCTTCCCCGTGGAGAATCGTCGCCGCGCTCGCGGTCGAAGGAGGCGGATTTAAAAGCGGTTCTTCGAGCGGCGGCGGCGGCGGAAGGCTCGCCTTCCCATCCAGTTTGAACGCCAGCATGCGGCTCACGTTGCGCACTGGTCCCGACTTGAACGCAACCTCGCCCGCCACCAGCGGAAAAACTCCGCCCCAGCCTGCGAGCACCGCCACGTATTGCTCGCCGTTCACGGTGTAGGTCACGGGGCCGGCCATCACTCCCGTCTGCGCATCGAACGACCAGACTTTTTCGCCGGTGTCGGCGCGGTACGCCTCAAAGCGCCCGGCGGCGGTGCCTTCGAATACTAGATTCCCTGCCGTGGCCAGGGTCCCGCCATTCCATGGTCCCGGCCGCTCCACCGTCCACGCTGGTTTTTGTTGCAGCGGATCCCACGCCACTAGCTTTCCTTTTACGGTATCGAGAATCGCTTTCTTGATCTTTGGATCCTGCGGCATTCCCGCGGCTACCACATCGATTCCGTAGTTCGCCGCCAGATTCTTGGCCTCGAAGTTTTCCGCGGATTTGTATTTAAAACCAACGTCGTTCACCGGAATGTAGACCAAGCCGGTGAGCGGACTGTACGACATCGGCTGCCAACTGTGCGCGCCCAAAGGTCCGGGGACGACGGGCGCGGGATCGGGTCCCGGGTAGCGCGCCAGCGCCGTCTCCAACGGCCTTCCCGTTTTCATATCGACACCGGTGGCCCAGTTGATATCGGTGAAAGGCTGCGCGGAGATGAGCGCTCCATCGGTGCGATCGATTACGTAGAAGATGCCATTCTTGGGCGCGTGAAAAATGACTTTGCGGGGCTGGCTGCCGATTGTGACATCCGCCAACGTAATCTGCTGGCTGGCGGTATAGTCCCACATCTCGGCGGGGGTTTCCTGGTAATGCCAGACGTATTCGCCGGTGTCGGGTTTGAGCGCTACGATGGACGACAGGAAAAGATTGTCGCCGCCTTTGGGACTGCGATACTTCTGGTTCCACGGTCCTCCGTTGCCGACCCCGATGTAGAGAAGATCGAGTTCGGGATCGTAGACGATCGAATCCCACACCGTGCCTCCGCCTCCCGACTTCCACCATTCCCCGGTCCAAGTTTTTGCGGCTTTTTCCAGGGCAGGGCTCTCGAACGGCTTCGAGGGATCGCCGGGGACTGTGTAAAAACGCCAGACTTGCTTGCCGGTCTGCGCGTCATAGGCGGAGACGTAACCTCGAACTCCCATTTCCGCGCCGCCATTTCCGATAATTACTTTGCCCTTCACGATGCGCGGCGCGCCCGTGATGGTGTAGCGCCACTTCGGATCGATGGTGAGTTGTTCCCACACCGGTTTCCCGGTAGCGGCATCCAGTGCAATCAGCCGGCCATCGAGAGTTCCGACGTAGATCTTCCCCTGCCAAACGGCGACGCCCCGATTCACCGCATCGCAACATGCGTTCGCCCCCCACTGCCTCGGCACTTTGGGGTCGTAGGACCACAGGCGGGCGCCCGTCGCGGCGTTCAGCGCAAACACCTTGCTCCATGCGGTGGAAAAGTACATCGCGCCATCAACCACGATGGGAGTGGCTTCCTGCCCGCGGTGAGTATCGAGATCGAAGTACCACGCCAAACCGAGCCGGCCCGGGTCGCGATCATCGACCGCATGGAGCGGGCTGAAGCGCTGCTCGCTATACGTGCGCCCGTAGGTCAGCCAGTTTTCCGGCTGACTGTCCGCCTTCACGATCTGCGCATCGCTCACGCTGGCCGACACCGCCGCCTGAGACTTCGTTTCTCCCGCGGTGGAGAAATGGTATCCCTGCAAAACCAGAACACCGAGAACAATCGCAACCACTCCAGCCCGACGCTCGCGCATGGTTCTCAACTCTTCCGCCTTGGGCGCTGCTTGGTCTTCGAAAGCTTCCGAATCACTTCGGCGGGCAGCGGCACGCTCTTTAGCCGATGCGCCTTCGTTGGATGAGCGGCCGCCCACACGTGCGTCTCCCAACCTTCCATGGCCAGCTTACCGTCCCGGAGGAATCTGTGACGGATCACAAAACTGCTGCTTTTCCATTCCGTGACCGAGGATTCTGCCACCAGTTCGTCGCCATACGTGGACGGAATGATAAATCGCGCCCGCGCTTCCACCAGCGGAATGCCGACGACGCCATAAGACTTGAACAGTTCCCCCAGCGGAAGACCAGCGGCACGAAACAGCGCCGACGTGCAGTGATCGAACCAGCGAAAATAGTTAGCGTAGAAAACGATTCTTGCCGGATCACAATCTCCGAACTCGACCCGGATTCGAATGCGATTCACGAACATAATCAGCTCTGCTCCCAACAAGAAGACCGCCCCAATGCAAACCGACAAAGTCTATCGAACGTCCGTTCCACTCCGCAAATCATTTCTTGTGCCTCGCTTACAGCGGTCGCCCCGCCAACCCGTGCTCAATGGCCTAAGGGATCCTTGAGTTCAATAATAAGGATACGGATTTCCAACGGCCCCAGGTTCTCCACCGTGTGCGGCGGAAGCGGCTGCATCCACTGGGCGCTCGGAAACTTTGGCGGGTCTCCCGTCTTGCGGCTGTCGAACAGAATCTCGCCCTTGTCGCCCCGCCGGATGAAATGGCTCGAACTCTGCACGTAAGCGACGCCACCCCACCGATGAGTGTGCAGCGGAACTACATCTCCAGCGGGAATACGGGTCTGAAGGACGCGCACCCGCTGGTCTTCCAGCAACAGTTCATGGTGGGCCGGCGCAGCCGCCAGCGCGTCGAGCGAGTCCGGCCACGGCCAAGGTTTCGGGTTTCGGCTCATCACCGGCTTCCTCAGACCGGAGGCCCAACCCCTCCTCCGGATCCCGAGCATTCTACTGAAATTGCGCCATCGTCGTGCGAAACGCGCGCGTTGCCAGCTCTTCGAGCGGCAGTGTCCGCAGTTCAGCCGATAGAACTTCGATCCCCCAAGGTCCCCTATAGCCCGCCTTCTGCAAGGCCTGAACGAAGTTCCGGACATCAAATTCTCCCTCGCCGCAGAACCGGCGGTGGTTGATCGTGTCCTCGTGCAGACTCCACGGCGAATGAATAGTTCCATCATTCACCTCCACGCCGACCACGTATTCCATCGGCACACGGCATACTTCTTCGTACGGAATGCCGAGCTTTACCACGTGCCACAGATCGAACACGATTCCGCCATTGGGTGCTCCCGCTCCTTTCACCATCGCCAAGGATTCCTCGAGCGATCGGAGCATGGCGAAGGGCATCAGCTCGAAGCCGATTCTTGTGCCGTGCTGCGCGGCTTCCCCACAGAGCATGGCAAACGCATCGACGAGGCGCGGCAGAGAGCATTGCTCCTGGAAGAAATCGCCAACCTTAATATGACGCGCGCCCAGCACTTCGGCGGCTTCGAACAGGTTTTGTTTTCTAATGTCCGATGACTTCTTTCGTTCCCCCTCCAGGAACCAGTCTGTCAGGAACTCCAACTCCACGTGTTCGATACCGTTGTCCTCGAGGATTTGCTTCATTTCCGCGAGACGGTACCTTTCGAGAACATGTTCGAGGTCGGCGTGCCAGATGCCAAAGCCTTTGAACCCAGCTCTGGCAGCCGATTTCACACGATCTTTGAAATCGAACGGGCTATACTCCCTGTCCGTGTGGGGATGGCCTGCCGATATCGTCCAATAAGAAGCCAGCAGATCGACGCCTGGTGTCATCCCGATTCTCCTTGAACCTGGGGCGCAATCCGGCTGAAGCGTCGCTATTTCGTGTCTCGCAGCCGTGACACGGCGCCGATCTCCGACAGGAACGCAAACGTATCCAGGATCTGCCACACCTCGATGGCGTGGCCGCTCTGGAAAAGATGAATCTGCACGCCCGGGGCGCGCACCAGTTTTCCAGTAGCAGCAATTCCGAGGAACTCTCCTTTGTGCGTGCCGAAAAACATGAAGCGGTGCACGACTTTTTCGCCGTCGGCAATGATGTCGTCAATCTCGATGCGCATGTCGGGGAATCCCGCGAGCAGGCCGTTGTAGTGGTCCTTCAGCCCCGCCACTCCAGGCCGGATGCGGCGGGAGAACCCGTGGTGGAGCACGGCGTTGCTGTACAACTTCAGGTGTCCTTCCAGATCTCGCGCTTTGAATCGCAACGCGGCCTGTTCGAGCGCTTCGATGTTCCCTAGTCGAGGCATCCTCCGCCTCCCCCCGAGGCGCAGGTTGCACGCATTCGGAAACCAAGCAATTGCCCGCGTCCGAAAAACGTGCCGGGGCATGTTTGAAAAACACTCTAGAGCTGGGCGCACACCGACTTGGTCTGGGTGTACAGCTCCAACGCTGCATGGCCACTTTCGCGGCCCCATCCCGACTGTTTGTAGCCACCGAAAGGCAAGGCTGGATCAAAGACGTTGTAGCAGTTCAGCCACACCGTGCCTGCGCGAAGTTTGGCCGCCATGCGATGCGCCTTGCCGATGTCGCGGGTCCAGACCGCCGACGCCAGCCCATAGATCGTGTCATTGGCGAACTTCACGACCTCATCCGGGTCGGTGAACGGAATTGCAGTCACGACGGGGCCAAAGATTTCTTCGCGAACGACTTTCATATGCGGCTTCACGTCAACCAGGATGGTCGGCTCAACGAAATATCCCGTGCTCCCAATGCGGTGGCCGCCGACGATGGCCTTGGCTCCTTCCTGGGCACCGGAATCAAGATAGCCGCAGACACGGGCGAGCTGCTCCTTCGAAACCAGCGGCCCGAGGTTGGTGGAAGGGTTGATGCCGGGGCCGATTTGGAATTTCGTAGTCTCTTCGACAACACCTTCCAGGACTTTGTCGAAGACGCTCTTATGCACGAAGAGCCGCGAACCGGCGGTGCAGATCTGCCCCTGATTAAAGAATATGGCGCTGGCGCTTCCGGGAATGGCTGCGTTCAAGTCAGCGTCGGCAAAAACCACGTTGGGTGACTTCCCGCCGAGTTCCAGGGAGACTTTCTTGAGATTCCCCGTAGCGGCGTTTGCCACCAGTTTGCCGACCTCGGTTGAGCCCGTGAAGGCAATCTTGTCGACATCGGGATGCGAAGCCAGCGCAGCACCGGCCGTTTCGCCTAGTCCCGGCACGATGTTAACCACTCCGTCCGGGAAGCCCGCTTCCTCGATCAGCTCCCCCAGCCGCAGGGCCGTGAGCGGGGTTTGCTCGGCGGGCTTGAGTATGCATGTGCACCCCACGGCGAGCGCTGGACCGAGTTTCCACGCCGCCATGATGAGCGGGAAATTCCATGGGATGATTTGTCCTACGACGCCAACCGGCTCCCGCAGCGTATACGCGAAGTACTTGGCGCCGGGCATGGAAATCGGAATCGTGCTGCCCTCAACCTTCGTTGCCCAACCAGCCATGTAGCGGAACACGTCCCTTGCGGTCGGGACGTCGACGATGCGCGAGAACAAGAGCGGTTTGCCGTTGTCCAAGGTTTCAAGTTCGGCGAGTTCCTGGTGGTGCTGCTCGATCAGATCAGAGAGTTTCCACAGAAGACGCCCGCGCTCCGCCGGCGACATGTCAGGCCACGGCCCGGTTTCAAAAGCCTTGCGCGCCGCTGCCACGGCTCGGTCGATGTCGGCGCGATCGCCTTCCGCCACCTGTGCCAAAACCTCGCCATTGGCGGGGTTATAGGTTTCGAAAGTCTTGCCCGACCTGGCTTCGACCCATTCGCCGCCAATCAGCAGTTTCCTGGGGCGGCTCAGAAACTCTTGGACAGACCTGTGCAGTTGAACAGGTGCGGTCGTGGTGGCCATGCGTCCCCTTTTTTGCCGTTGCGCCGTGTTTGGGCCGACCTATAGCTTCAAGTACTTAAGGACTGGCGAACGCCAGTGCCTCCCTGATCGAATCGCGGCCCATCCGATTGTAGGCACACTTAGCCTGATTGCAAGTGGGAACCCCAACGTAACCTGGTCTCCGGGGAGAGACCATGAGGCCGATGCCTCCCTTTCCGCCAGCTTGGGCGCCTCCGATGGATTCGAAATAATAATTAACCAGTCCTGCGACTACCCGACGCAACCTGTCATCTAAACTAATCTCCCAAGACCGGCAGTCGAGCGTCGGCTTGCCTACGAGGGGATTTTCCGTCCAATCATCGCGGCCACATCTTGGAGCGCCGAATGCTTGCTGCAAATAAAGGCGTCGCAGTCCCGCACGAACTCAGTGAGCGAATGGTCGATGCTCGCCGGCGAAGCGATGCCCTGTTCAGGTTTTTGCGCGCCGGGTCTTTCTACGAGCGGCCCATTCCGGAGCGCCACCGGATCATCTTCTATGTCGGACACCTTGAGGCATTCGATTGGAATTTGCTGAACGGAAATTTCTTCGGGCTGAACCGTGTCCATCCTGACTTGGATCGGCTGTTCGCCTTCGGCATTGACCCAGTCGGCGGCGGACTGCCAACCGATCTGCCTTCTGCCTGGCCCTCTGTCGACGCTGTCCGCGATTACGTGAGCAAAGTTCGCAGCCTTCTCGACGCGAATCTTGAAAACCCAACCCTCGACCCAGACTTTCAAACGCGCGACGCTTTTTCGCTGCGCACTCTGCTTAACGTCGCGGTTGAGCATCGGCTGATGCATGTCGAAACTTTGGCCTACATGTTCCATCAGTTGCCGCTCGACATGAAAGTGCGGAAAATGGCGCGGCAACCGAACGCGCGCCAATTGGCGGGCCCGCCAATCGTCCAGCGGATGGTGGCGGTGCCTGCCGGTGTCGCGACGCTGGGTCTCGCTCGGGGTACGGAAGAGTTTGGCTGGGACAATGAGTACGAAGCTCACAGGGTCGATGTTCCTGCGTTTGAGATCGATCGGTACAAGGTCACAAACCGGCAGTATCACGAGTTCATGGCGGCGGGAGGCTATGAAACCCGGGCTCTCTGGAACGACGATGATTGGAACTGGAAGACTGCTCAGGGGATTTCTCATCCGTTGTTCTGGAAGACAGAAGGCGATCGACCGTCCGGCCGCACCAGGCTACGAACCGTGCTTTGCCGAACCATGTTCGACGAGATACCGTTCGACGAAGTGCCGGCAGCGCTGGACTGGCCTGTATATGTGAGTCAGGCTGAGGCAGCCGCGTACGCGCGCTGGGCGGGAAAATCGCTCCCGACGGAAGCGGAGTGGCAACGCGCTGCCTACGGCGCCGTCGACGGAGAAACCCGGACATACCCCTGGGGCAGTGAGGTGCCCAATGCCAAGTTCGATGACAAGTTCAACGACGAGTTGGGCAATTTTGACTTTCACCGCTGGGACCCCGTGCCGGTTGACGCGTTTCCGAAGGGCCAGAGCGCTTTCGGCGTTTACGGTATGTTAGGCAACGGGTGGGAATGGACCTCCACTGCCTTCGCTCCGTTTCCCGGTTTCGAGCCGTTTGCTTTCTATCGCGGGTATTCAGCGGATTTCTTTGATGGCAAGCATTTCGTCATGAAGGGCGGGTCGGCGCTTACGGCCGCCTGCATGCTCCGACCGACGTTTCGCAACTGGTTCCAGGCACACTACCAATACGTCTATGCGGGCTTCCGCTGCGTTTGCCGCTGACTAGAGAAGGGATTCTGAAATGCTGGTTTACGCGATCGACAATGTCGCTTACGAATTCGCCTCCGATGTGCGAGGAGGACTCACGCGGCCGGGACAGAAGGAACTTCCGTCCAAGTACCTCTACGACAACGTAGGCTCGGCGCTCTTTGAAGTGATCAGCGATCTGCCCGAGTACGGACTCACGCGAGCCGATGAACGTTTGCTGCAACAACATGCTGGTGAGATCATAGCGCGCCTGGACGCTCCGCTCGCGGTCGCCGAACTGGGCAGCGGCAGTGGCAAGAAGACCCGCTGGATACTGGAGGCACTCAGCCGGCGGGAGCCGACATTTTATTATCCGGTCGAAATATCCCGCTCCGCTTTGGCCATGTGCGAGCGCGAGCTCAGCGACATTGATTCGATCAGCATCGTGGGGTTTGAGCGCGAGTATCTTGATGGCTTGATGGAGGTGGCCGCGCACCGGCGGCCCGGCCAACATCTCTTCGTGTTGTTTCTGGGCAGCACCATCGGGAATTTCGATCGTCCCGCGGGAGTAAAATTTCTGGCCGAGGTTCGCCGTATTCTCGAGGCAGGAGATTCGCTCCTTCTGGGAACGGACCTGGAGAAACCCGCCGCGCAATTGCTCAAGGCCTACGACGACGAACTGGGAGTGACGGCTGCTTTTGATCTCAACCTGCTGGCTCGCATCAATCGCGAACTCGATGCCGATTTTGACTTGCGCCAGTTCGCCCACGTGGCCCGGATCAATGACGAAGCCCGGAGTGTTGAGATGCATCTACAATCCAAGCGGCGGCAGACGGTGCGCATCCCGGCGGCCGACCTGCGCGTAGAGTTTTTAGAGGGCGAGACCATCTGGACCGAGAGCAGCCACAAGTACTCGGCCGATGAGATCTTCCCGATGGCGCGCGATGCCGGGTTCTGCTGCCAGACGCAATGGATTGATGAGCAGTGGCCCTTTGCGGAGAGCCTGCTCATCGCGGAATGACTTTGCGGGTCTTTTTTTTCTAGTAAGCACACGGAGGAATCGATGCCACAAGAGTGCACGCACCTTGATCAGATCAAAATAAGAGAGACCAACAAGCACGTGTGTGAGGACTGCGTTAAGACGGGCGATACGTGGGTTCACCTGCGCATGTGTTTGATCTGCGGACATGCGGCCTGTTGCGACTCGTCCAAGAACAAGCACGCGACCAAGCACTTTCACCACACGAAACATCCGCTCATGCGCTCGATCGAACCGGGAGAGAGCTGGATCTGGTGCTATGTGGATGAAATCGAGGCGGGCGAGCTTGCAGCTTGAATGCGCGGGTGGCACTCAGGCTGATCACCAAGGCTAGAACCGAGCGATGGCAAAACCGATTTTGTTAAGTGTCGATGACGACACCGATGTCCTGCGAGCGATCGAACGCGACCTGCGCTCGCAGTACGGAGCGGAGTATCGCGTCATAGGGAGTGACTCTCCCGACGGGGCATTGGATCTGTTGAAACAGCTGAAGGTGCGCAATGACAGCGTGGCCTTGCTGCTTGCCGACCAGCGCATGCCTCGGATGGACGGAGTCACATTTCTGCAGGAAGCGATGCATATCTATCCCGACGCCAAGCGCGCGTTGCTCACCGCATACGCCGATACAAACGCCGCCATCAGCGCCATCAACCAGGCCAGCATCAGCTACTTTTTTTTGAAGCCCTGGGATCCGCCGGCTGAGCATCTCTATCCGCAACTGAATGACTTGCTCGATGATTGGCAAGCTTCCTACCGGCCGGTGTTCCAGGGAATTCGTGTTCTCGGCACCAGGTGGTCGCCGAAATCCTATGAGTTGCGAGACTTCCTCGCGCGCAATCGCGTTCCCTATCAGTGGATCGACGTGGAAGCTTCCGCCAACGACCCCGAAACCAAGCTTCTCGTGGAGGCTTTGGGTCCGGAGGCCGCCAGCCTTCCGGTCGTGCTCTTTCCCGATGGAACAAAGCTTCTGGAGAGCCTGCCCGCCGACGTGGCGCAAAAAGTAGGCTTGCGGACGCGTGCGCAAACCGACTTCTACGATTTGGCGATTGTGGGAGGCGGACCGGCCGGTCTGGCGGCCGCCGTTTACGGCGCGTCGGAGGGTCTGCACACAGTGATGATCGAACGCGAAGCGCCGGGCGGCCAGGCCGGTATGAGTTCGCGGATCGAAAACTATCTCGGATTTCCCTCAGGGCTCAGCGGTAGTGACCTGGCCCGGCGCGCGGTGGCGCAGGCGCAGCGTTTTGGAGTGGAGATCCTGTCTCCCCAGGAGGTAGTTGGCGTGCGCACCGAGGGCTCGTATCGCTTCATCAAGTTGGCCGACGGCAGCGAGATTTCCTGCCACGCGCTCATGATCGCGAGCGGAGTGCAGTGGCGGCGTCTGGACGCGCCCGGAATCGATCGGCTGCAAGGCGCCGGTGTCTACTATGGCGGCGGCGCCACCGAAGCCTTGTCCTGCAAAGGCGAGATGGTCTACGTGGTGGGCGGCGCAAATTCGGCGGGCCAGGCGGCCATGAATTTTGCCAAGTATGCCGAGCGCGTTGTCATGCTGGTGCGCGGCAGTTCCCTCGACAGCACCATGTCGAAGTATCTGATTGATCAGATTAAAGAGACGCCCAACATTCAAGTGTGGGCCAATGCCAGCGTAGCCGAGGCGCATGGCGATACCCATCTGGAGGAGGTTTCCGTCCTTTGTTCAGACAGCAATAAACTGGAGCGGGTGCGGGCGAGTTCGATGTTCATCTTTATTGGAGCCCTGCCGCGCACCGACTGGCTCGGCGATCTGGTCGAGCGCGACGAGCGCGGCTTCCTTTTGGCCGGCCCCGATCTCATCCGTGACGGGCAACGCCCCAAGGGTTGGACGCTCGACCGGGATCCGTTCCTGCTCGAAACCAATATCCCGGGAATCTTTGCGGTGGGCGATGTGCGGCATGGTTCGGTGAAGCGGGTAGCGTCCGGCGTGGGCGAGGGATCGGTGGCGGTGCAGTTCATCCATCAGTACTTGAGCAAGGTATAAATGGTCGAAGACTCAGAACTTCTTCGCGTTCCGGCGTTCGCGGATTTGCCGGGCGATCAAATCGCCTGGTTCCTCAGCCAGGTCCAGGAACTCAACTACAAGGCGGGTGATACCTACTTGCGCCAGGGTACTCCCGCGGATTCAATGTTTGTAATTCTTGAGGGCCAACTTGAAGTCCATGGCGAGTTGGGCGGCGAGACGGTTGCATTCTCCCTGGATGCAGGCGAGATCACTGGAGCGCTTCCGTTTTCCAGGATGAAACAGTTTAGCGTGAATGGACGCGCCGTCACCGACAGCCGCGTCTTGAGGTTTCCCGCGGCGTCGTTTCCTGAGCTGGTGCAGAAGATGCCGGAGTTGGCCAAGCGGCTGGTGGGCCTGATGGCCGACCGCATCCGTGAAACCACTCGGATCGAACAACAACGAGACAGACTGGCTGGTTTAGGCAAGCTTTCCGCGGGTCTGGCTCACGAGCTGAATAACCCTGCCTCTGCCGCCAAACGTGCCGCCAGCCAATTGCGTGACATCCTGAAGAAAATCAAGAACGCGAGTCTCGAACTGGGGAGGCGCGATCTCACTCCCGCGCAGAGAGCGGAAATCGAAAAGCTGGAAACTTCGTTCATCCAGCACGACGAACCTCCACCCGACGCTCTGGCCATCAGCGACCTGGAAGACCAGGTTGATTCCTTGCTGCGCAGTCACGGGCAGAACGACCTGTGGCAACTGGCGGCCGATCTGGCCAAGAAGAACATCAAGCCGGAAGCGCTGGAATCATTGTTCGCGGCGCTCGATGCCGACACTGCCCGGGCCGCTCTGGTGAGGATTGCTGCTTCGGTCGAGGTGGCGAACCTGTTGGACGAAATCGAGAGCAGCACATCGCGAATCTCTGACCTGGTGGGTGCGATCAAGCAATACACCTACATGGATCAAGCGCCGGTGCAAAATGTCGACGTAGCGAAAAGCCTGGAGACCACGCTCACCATCCTGAACCACAAGCTTAAAAAGGGAATCGTGGTGAAGCGCGACTATCAGCGCATTCCGTTTCTGGTGAATTCATTTGGCAGCGAGCTCAATCAGGTTTGGACCAACATCATTGATAATGCCATCGATGCCATGGGAGGGAAGGGCGAGCTTCGGGTGCGTACCTATCGCGAAGACGGTTGCGTCGTGGTGGAGATCGGCGATAGCGGTCCGGGAATTTCGCCCGAGGTTGAGCCGCACATCTTTGAACCGTTCTTTACGACCAAAGGAGTCGGCGAGGGAACGGGATTAGGCCTGGACACGGTTCAGCGCATTGTGAAGAAACACAGGGGAAGTATTCATGTGGAGTCGAAGCCGGGTGACACACGTTTTAAAATTTGGCTTCCGCTGGCGGAAGCCGCCGTGCCTTCCGATAAGAACCACCCCTGAGTGCACAACCAAGAATCACAACTGAAGGAGAAATCTTTATGCCTACGATCACGACCAAAGACGGCACGCAGATTTACTACAAGGACTGGGGCAAGGGACAGCCCATAGTGTTCAGCCACGGTTGGCCGCTCACCGCGGACGACTGGGACGGACAGATGTTGTTCTTCGGCCAGCACGGCTATCGAGTCATCGCGCATGACCGGCGAGGGCATGGCCGTTCCACCCAGACCTGGGATGGTAACGAGATGGACACCTATGCCGACGATCTTGCCGCCCTCACCGAAAAGCTTGATCTGAAGAACGCAATCCACGTGGGCCACTCGACCGGTGGCGGAGAAGTTGCGCGTTACATTGGGCGGCACGGCTCGAAGCGTGTCGGCATGGCCGTACTGATCAGTTCGGTGCCGCCGCTGATGGTCAAGACGGACAAGAATCCGCTCGGCGCGCCGATCTCGGTCTTTGACGGCCTCCGAACCGCGCTTGCGGCAAATCGGCCGCAGTTTTACCGGGACATTACGCTCCCGTTCTACGGCTACAACCGGCCTGGGGCCAAGATTTCCGAAGGCATCCGCGAGCACTGGTGGCTGCAGGGCATGTTGGGAGGAATGAAAGCCCACTACGACTGCATCAAGGCTTTCTCGGAGACGGATTTTACCGAGGACCTCAAGAAGTTCGATGTGCCGACCCTCATTCTTCATGGCGACGACGATCAGATCGTGCCGATTGATGCGGCGGGTCGGGCGTCCGCTAAGATCGTAAAGGGCGCCACGTTGAAAGTGTACCCGGGTTTTCCGCACGGGATGCCCACAACCAATGCAGACCAGATCAATGCGGATCTGCTCGCGTTTTTCAAGCGCAGCGCACAAGTGGCAGCGTAACCGGGGGAATACATTACCGGTCCTGGCGCACTTTAAAGTGCGCCAGTACCAAATTATGAGATTCTCAGGCCATTCCCCCTCAGTCATTCCCTGTCCACGGTAGCAAGGCCGATCCGTGGGATTATAATGACGCCCACATGGCTCTCAACCCCGGTACCAAGCTAGGACCTTACGAAGTCATCGCGCCGGCTGGCGCAGGGGGGATGGGCGAAGTCTACAGGGCTCGCGACGCGCGGCTCAATCGCGACGTTGCTGTCAAAGTCCTGCCCATCGAGTTTTCTCGCGATCCTGACCGTTTGCATCGTTTCCAACAGGAAGCACAGGCGGTCGCGTCTCTCAACCACCCCAACATCATGGCCATTCATGATTTCGGTGAGCACGAACGTTCTCCTTACATTGTCGCGGAAATGCTGGAGGGTGAAACGCTTCGCGAGCGCTTGCGTAGCGGCGCCTTGCCCACGCGCAAGGCAGCCGATTATGCGGAACAGATTGCGCGAGGCCTGGCGGCGGCCCATGAGAAGGGGGTTGTTCACCGCGATCTGAAACCCGAAAACATCTTCATCACCCGCGATGGCCGCGTGAAAATCCTCGACTTCGGTTTGGCCAAGCTGGCCCGCCAGGAGGGAGTTCCGGCGACGGACGCGGCGACCCTGGTCTCGCAAACCGAGCCTGGCATGGTGATGGGCACAGTCGGTTATATGTCTCCGGAACAGGTGAGGGGACAAACCGCGGACCATCGTTCCGACCTGTTCAGTTTCGGAGCCATTCTCTACGAGATGCTTTCCGGCCGGCGCGCCTTTCGGGGTGAGACCTCGGTCGAGACCATGAGTGCCATCCTGAAAGAAGACCCGCCCGAGCTTACCGAAACGAATCGCAGCGTGCCGCCGGCCATGGAACGCATCGTGCGGCACTGCCTGGAGAAAAACCCGGCAGAACGCTTTCAATCCGCGCGCGACGTCGCCTTCAATCTGCAGAGTCTTTCCGGAAGCACGAGCCAGGTCGCGGCAATTGCGCCCGCGCGGCAGCCGACCACGCGGCTCGGCCGCATTGCCGCGATCGGGGCCTTGTCGCTGGGTGCGCTGGCTGCAGTCTTCTGGGCTGGCTGGTCGCTGAGGACAGCGCCTTCGCCATCGTTCAAAGCGCTTAGCTTTCGACGCGGCACGGTTACGGCAGCGCGCTTTGCGCCCGACGGACAGAACGTGATCTATTCCGCGGCCTGGGAAGGCAATCCTCGTCCAGAACTGTTTTCCACCCGCATCGATGGCGTGGCTTCGCGTCCGCTCGAGGTCACCGACGCCGACTTGCTTGCCATCTCACCGCAGGGAGAAATGGCGCTGCTCCAGCATTGGCGCCGCACCCTCGGCTGGCAGCGGACCGGCATGCTGGCGCGCTTGCCGCTGAGTGGCGGGGCGTCCAAAGAAATGCTCGAGGGGGTGGAGGACGCCGATTGGGCACGTGACGGTTCCCGGCTTGCCGTCATTCGCAGCGGTTCCCAATACCAGCTTGAATTTCCGTTGGGTCGCGTGCTCGCGACGGCATCGTCAGGATGGTTCAACGATCCACGAATTTCTCCCGATCAGCAGCACATCGCATTTTTCGAACATCCGGCGGGCGACGATCGCGGGGACGTGTGTGTGGTGGATCTCGATGGCCACAAGCGTGTGCTCTCCGGCGGTTGGTCGTCACTGGACGGTCTCGCCTGGACTCCTTCCGGTGGCGAAGTCTGGTTTGCCGGCAGCAACACCGGGAACAACCGCGGACTCTATGCTGTCAATCTTTCTGGGCGGGTGCGGCCGGTGCTGCGCGTGCCCGGGACGTTAGTGCTCCACGACATCGCACCCGATGGCCGCGTGCTGTTGGCGCAAGAGGAAGCTCGCCGTCTGATTGTGGGAGTCACGCCGGGCGGTTCCCAGGAGCGCGACCTCTCGTGGCTGGACTGGTCGAACGGCCGCGACCTTACTCCGGACGGCCGCTGGCTGTTGATCGACGAGCAGGGCGAAGGCGGCGGGCCCAACTATTCGATTTACATTCGCAAGACGGACGGGTCGCCGGCGGTTCGCATCGGTGACAACGACGCCTTTTCCATCTCGGACGACGGCAAGTGGGTGCTGGCCACGACCAACGTTGAGGGTGGATCGATGCTCTTATTGCCGACCGGGGCCGGCGAACCGCGCACCATCAAGACGGGCAACCTGCACAATCCGCTGGGCCGTTTCCTCCCCGACGGAAAACACATCCTGATCATTCCCGATGACTTTCGCAACTACGTGCAATCGCTCGAAGCGGACACGCTTCGCCCGGTCATGCCTCCCGGCGTCGGCGGCTTCGGATGGTTCACGGCCGATGGCAAGTACGCGCTGGGGCGGGATGCGCACAAGAACTGGGCATTGTACGGAATCGAAGGCGGTCAACCAATTCCGCTGCCGAACTGGACAGCGGGTGATCTTCCGGTCAATCACAGCACCGACAATCACAGCTTCTTCGTGAGCAACGGCGACATTCCTGTGAGTATTTATCGCTTCGATTTTC
>Ga0070761_10001070_pt1 | contig 17205 bp, 14 predicted proteins | sample HubBroMetageREF1_FD_66724 | JGI IMG/M metagenome (GOLD analysis project Ga0070761, IMG submission 66724) | Reference soil microbial communities from the Hubbard Brook experimental Forest, New Hampshire, USA - Hubbard Brook CCASE Soil... | ecosystem: Environmental > Terrestrial > Soil >... | reverse complement strand
TTCAGATCGAAAAGGATTTGAGCTCCCAGCCCGATCTCGCGATGAGTCTTTCGCTCACTTTCGGGAAGCGACGGCAAACGCCGTTCGCGATGAAACGTGAGGAACGACTGCTCCCCGATTTTCTCTGCCGTGAAACCTTTGGACGTCTGGTGCAGGTAGATTAATGCGCCTCGATCCTCTTCGGCAATCATCCGAAGCGAGGCTTCAAGCGTCTGGTGGCAATCGCAGCCGGTGGCGCCGAACACGTCGCCGAGCAGGCAGTGCGCATGCATGCGGACCAGGACCGGCTCGGACGAATCCTTGTTTTCGACACTACCGATATCGCCACGGACGAGCGCCATGTGCGATTCGCCACCGCCCACTTCGCTCTCGTAGGCGATCAGGCGGAACTCGCCGTGTTTGGTATCGACCATCGCCTCGCCTACGCGATGCACGTAACGCTCATGCTGCATCCGGTAGCGGATCAACTCCGCAACCGTGAGCATTTTCATGTCATGAGTGCGACAGAACTCGATCAGGTCGGGTACGCGCGCCATGGTGCCGTCGTCTTTCATAATCTCGCAGATGATCCCGGCCGGAACCATGCCGGCCAGACGTGCGAGATCGACGGAGGCCTCGGTCTGGCCGGCCCGCACCAGCACGCCGCCCTTGCGCGCGCGGAGCGGGAACATGTGACCGGGGCGTGCCAGATCCGCGGGGCGCGTGGCAGGATCGATGGCCACTTTAATGGTGTGGGCACGATCGTGCGCCGAGATTCCCGTGGTTACGCCTTCGCGAGCGTCAATCGCCTCGCAAAAAGCCGTCCCATATTGCGACGTGTTTTCGCTGGTCATCGGACCAATGCGCAGGTGTTCGAGCCGCTCCTCGGTCATGGCCAGACAGACCAGGCCGCGTCCGTGCTTGGCCATGAAGTTAATGGCTTCGGGCGTGACCTTTTCGGCGGCGAGCGTGAGATCGCCTTCATTTTCGCGGTCTTCGTCGTCAACCACGACGATCATTCGCCCGGCGCGGATCTGTTCGATCGCAGTGGGAACATCGGTAAAGGGTGAATTCGGAGTCATAGGTATCAATCGGTCATCAATTACACGTCATCGCCACTTTGTGACGACGTCATCACGCTGCGTTCAAATGGCGCCTTCTGGACGTTGCCAGTTCGTCCTCCGCACCACGAAACAAGTTCTTCATCGCCCGCACTACCCACCGGACGACCACCGCGATCGCCCCCAGAAAAACGGCGACCGTCACGGCCGCCGCAATCGGGTGCTGGGTAGCAAGCCAGGTCAAGAACACAGCCAGCGTGTCTTCTCCCGCGCTAAGCGCGAAATTCGATGCCGGTTCAGGAGACGGGGTCACGGCTACACGCGCCGCCACTTTGCCTCCGTGCGCCGCTAGCGCGATCACGCCGCCAGCCAAGGTTGCGAGCAACCGGTTTTCAGGCGAAAGCTGCGAGGTAGCGCCATAGGCGATCAGAGCCGCCATAGGGATTCTAATAAAGGTATGCAAGGCGTTCCAGAGCAAATCGAAGGCCGGGATCTTGTCCGCGAAAAACTCGATGGCAAAAAGCACGCCCGACGCCGCGATCACCCACCAACTGGCCAGCAGATGCAACCCGCCGGGTAACTCGAGCAGCCCGGCGTGGGCCAGCAGTCCTAGAGTGGCTACAGTGGCGTACACGTTCAGACCGGCGGCGAAGCTTACCGCAATGATCAGGCCGACCAGTTCGGAGCCGCCAAACTTCATGCCTGCCAGCATATCCGGACCGCGCCTCCTCGCAAATACAGCATAAAACAGAAAAGGGTCGCGTGTAGTAGCGACCCTCCCGGTAAATCTGCTTTCCCTGCGTTACAGGGTGGATTCGATTTCAAAACCCCAAGCTTCCAGCAGAGGCTCGGGAATGTACTTGGAGTTCTTGTTCCGGCGTGCCCACTCCCGCAGCCGTGTCGACCGCAAATACTGGTCGGGGGAGAGCTTATACTCGTGCACAACCTGCTCGAATTCCGTGATTACGGGGGTAACCGGACCGATAGGCTCGGGCTTGCCCCAGTTGGGGTTTCCGCGTCGCTTAGCCATGAAAAATATACCCTCTTGAATGGGATAAGGACTATTAAATCTCTATCTGTTTCGATTCCAAGAACTGCTCTGGGGATTCAACCGCCGGAAGGAAATCCGGCACCGCGAATACCAACCCCTGCAGCCTCTACGGAAGCTATTGATAATAATAGGTTTTTATATGGAAGTCAATAGAAAAGATGACTCACTCAGCGCCTGCCAGATATCCCCTTTATGCACAGCAACTTGCAATTGGGCCGACGGGAGCAGGAGTCAAGTCCTCCCTCCCGTGACCTGCCTTCTTGCGCCGTTCCCTGGGGAACGACCCTTCTTCAAGCCGACACCAGTAGCAGGGACCCATCTCGGAGAAGGCTCCTGGAGCACGAGATGACCAGAGTAACCGGAAGACCGGGCCATGGCGTTGACCACGGAATCTCATAGACTTAGAGTGCGAACGGGGGTGTTCTGCCTCGGCAAAGCCGGGACGACCCCGACCTTGATTGGAAGTATGAACTTACAGTCCTTACTACTCAGTTCTGACGAAAAGACGATACGCATCCTGCGCCGCGTCCTCAGCGACCTGGATATTAGCGTCGAGCATTGCTCTGACGCGGACGATGCCATCCGCCGCATCACCCGACAGCGTTTCGAAGCCATCATTGTGGATGCAGCCAGTCCAGAGGCCAGCAGCGTATTGCGGGGAGCCCAAGCCGCCCCCGTCAACAAACGGGCGCTCACGATCGTACTGGTGGAGTCCTCCGTCGGACTGAAGGGCGGCTTCGAAATGGGGGCCCATTTCGTCCTGCACAAACCTTTCGCGGTGGAGCGCGCCAAGGCCAGTTTTCGCGCGGTTCGAGCCCTGATGAAGCGCGAACGCCGCGTCAAGATGCGGGTTCCGGTGGAAATTCCGGTCGAGTGTTCCGGGAAGGGCCAGTACACCGCCAAAACCATCGACCTCTGCGAAGGCGGCATGGCGCTTCAGTTTTCCGGCCGCGTCGCCAAAGAAAGCTCTCTCCACTTCTCCCTCGAATTACCGGGCATGAACAAGAAACTCGAAATTGCCGGTGAGTTGGCCTGGGAAGGCCACGGTCGCCAGGCCGGTGTCCGCTTCAAGGACGCGACCGACGAACAGCGCAACATCCTTCGCCAGTGGTTGAACAGCCAGCTTCCTGAGCCTGAGCAGGACGATCCACCCCTAAGCTGCCATCTCACCGACCTCAGCCTAGGCGGTGGCTATCTCACCACCAGTTCACCGTTTCCGAGGGGTACACGTGTCATCCTCAAGATCAAGACCGCAGACATCGAGGTCCGCGCCGGAGGCGTCGTACTGGTCGCGCATCCCGAATTCGGGATGGGAGTGGAGTTTCTCCAGACTACAGCCGAACAAAGGGATCACGTTCTCCGCATGATCACGACTCTGCGCGAAAACCGAGATAAGTCTCCCGAGCTTCAGGTCGAACCCGACGGACTGGAGACGCCATCGAACGACGGCCTGGCGACGTTCCAGGTGTCCGCAACCGAAGGAAGCGAAGACGCACTCGTCGATCTGTTCCGCCAACAGTTCCAGGCGCCAGTCGAAACCTTCCTGGAGCAACTGCGCGAACAGCGGCAATCAACATCAGTAATTAGCACTTAGCGGTCAGCCAAACCGCAAGGGGTTGTGCTGATTGCGAAGTGCTGACTGCTGCTTCTCACCCTTCGGGAATCAGCTCGCTTACCGCTCCCCGTTGCAGCAAATACGCTCCCGGTCCCTGCTGTCCGCGTACCGAGCGGCAGAACTCAGACACAAAGAACCCCGCTTTCACAGACTCGCGGAACGCCCACCGGGTTGCGTCGCGCCACTCTCGCGCCAATCCCATGTCGACACGCTCGACCTCCAGAATATCGCCAGGAATTTCAATGCTCACGCGCTGCCTTCCGAGCGACTCGGCCAGATCGGCCCGTTCCGGCTTCCCGCTAGGATCGAAACGTACCAGCGGAGCCAGCAGCCGCATGGCATCGAGCGTTTCCACTCGCGCATTCGTACTCTTACCCGCCAGCCGATCCCGTACCCGCCCCGAATTCAGTATCCAGCGCACCCAGAGCCGGTCGGTTCCGTTCCGATGCAGCATGCTGGAAGTCTCCAGCCCGTAGAAATCCACCTTATAAATATCGGAAACCACGCCCAGCTTGGAAAAATTGAAGTGGGCGTTTCGGCTCTGTAGCGGATCGAAGGTCCACGTCATCTCATGAACGCCCATGGCCATGGCTCGCTCACGCTGCGCCTGCTTCAATCGCGAGCCCAGATCGAGGTGCCGGTACCCTTCGAGCACCGCCAGCATGTGCGAATGAACCGTCGTCTGTCCGTGCTCGCGGCCGAGAAATCCGAAGGCGAAACCGACCAGCCTGTCCTTATCCTCACCACCATCTTTAGTCGTATCAAAGGCCCCGACCAGAATATTGCCCGACGCCTTGAGGGCGATGGCAAGCGTCAAGGGCAAGGTATCGTCGTCCGTCATTCCCCAGACTTCTTTCTCTACCGCCTTCAACTGGCTGAGGTCGTCGATGCTCTTGAGATCGCGGATGCCAATCTGTTGCGCGCCAACGCGGGACATCATGGGAGAGCCCGGGCCCGCTTCGTGTTGTTTTTTCGGGGCATAGCCATCTCGACGTGGATGTTGGGCGCTCAAGACTCACCCGTTTACAGCAGCGGTTCCATACTTGTCAACCGCAATCGAAAACGAGTGCTGGGACGAGTTCCCACGCGCACACGGACCGCCCGTTCCGCGCATCTTAACCTACGTGCTACCCTCGAATCCGGAGACAAAATCGACCGTGAAACCGAATAGCAGGCTTCTGCATTTGATCGCCCTGATCGTGCTGGGAAATTCGCTGCTGCTGGCCGCCGATCGCGGCACGCTGATCCGCGAGGCCGTCATCTACATCTCGCCCGACACAACTTCCAGCAAGCTCGCCCAGGTGGAACGAGGACGGGAACTGATCCTCCTCGACAAGAGCCGCGAGTGGCTGCACGTCGAAGCTATGCTCGGCTCGACGCTGTCTCGCGACCCCGCATTCGTTTCGGAGGAAGAAGACGAGGGCAAGACCGTCAGCGGCTGGATTCTTGATAACGGCATCGTCTGGCCTTCCACTCCGAACGGCGACCGCATCCTGTTCGGCGCCGCCGTCGATTCCGAAGACGAGGCCAGCCGCGCCCATGGACGCCGCGGCGCAGCCCAGGACGCTTTGCGCCTCTATCGCCGCGTCTACGATATCTTCCCGGCCGCTCCTCTGGCCGGCGAAGGTCTCTACCGTGCCGCTGACATCCATTGGCAGATCGAGAAATCGGACATGCGCTCCCGGCCCTCCGCGCGCGAGAAGGAATCCTACCTTCGCACCGGCATCAACGAGGAGTACATGAAGCTGGTGATGAAAAAGTTTCCTGACTCCAAGTGGGCGCAACTCGCCGCTTTCCACCTGATCGACAACAAACTCTGTGGAGACTGGCAGGGATCGTCCAAGTGCCCCGACAAGGAAGCCGACATCTACGAAAAATACGTAAAGGACCATCCGCAATCTCCGTCCGCTCCCGAGGCGCTGTACAACGCCGCTTCCCGCCGCGCCGCCCTGATCGAGATCTATAAGACGGAAGAACAACCGAAGAAATCCGAGCAATCCAAGAGCCTGGCCATCTCGCTCGCCCAGCAATTAATTTCGCAGTACCCACAAAGCGACTGGTCGTCCCGCGGACAAACGCTGCTCTTCATGGTGCAGCAGGGAGTACCGACATATGGAAACGCGCTGCAGTAGGATACCGAGTGGGGACCGGCACCCTCACCCGTCCAAGCCGAGCGCCAGCTCGGCAGCCGCCTGTGCGCACAGCATCTCTTGGGCTAGCCATCGATCCTCGACGCCGCTTCCTGCTATCCTAGGGACCTTCGCCAACAAGGGACGCCATGAAAATCAAATCATTGACTTTGACTTTACTGCTCGCGCTGCTACTGACGATTTCTGCCGCAGCCCAGACCGCTCGCCATTTCGACGGCCAGACCTGGTGGAATCACATCAAATTTCTCGCCGACGATAAACTCGAAGGCCGCGACACCGGCAGCCGCGGTGAGCGGGAAGCGCAAGCATACGCCGTCGAGCAACTCAAGAACGCCGGAGCGGAACCCGCGGGCGTAAACGGCTTCTACCAGCCCGTCAAGTTCGTCTCCCGCCAGATCGTCGAAAAAGATTGCAGCCTTACCCTCATCCGAGATGGCAAACGCGAACCGCTCACCCTCGGCGAAGATGCCATCATTAGCACGCGTGTCATGCCCGCACCCGAGGTCGGAGCGCCGCTCGTTTTTGCCGGCTACGGCCTGAAAGTTCCCGAGAAAAATTATGATGACTTCGCCGGCGTCGACCTCCGCGGCAAGATCATCGTCATCCTTGCCGGATCACCAGCCGAGATTCCCGGCTCGCTCGCTTCGCATTACCAGACAGCAGCCGAGCGCTGGAAGGTGCTGCGCGCGGCCGGTGCCATCGGCATCGTTTCGTTGATCAACCCCGCCTCCATGGACATCCCCTGGTCGCGCATGGCGCTCAACCGCGCTCATCCCAGCATGGATCTCGACTATCCCGAATTCGATGAAACCGAAGGTGCAAAGCTCACCGTGACGGTTAACCCCGCCAGCGCCGAGAAATTCTTTGCCGGCTCCGGCCATAGCTTCGAAGAAATCGCTGCCCTCGGTAAAGATCGCAAGCCGCTGCCGCATTTTCCGCTCGCCGTTTCGCTCGCCGCGAAAACCAGAGTTGATGTCACCAAGATCGAATCGGCCAACCTGGTTGCCAAACTCCCCGGCAGCGACCCTGCTCTGAAAGATGAATATGTTGTGCTCTCTGCCCACCTCGATCACATCGGCATCGGAGAGCCGATCAACGGCGACCGCATATACAACGGAGCCATGGACAATGGCTCCGGCAGCGCGCTAACCCTGGATATGGCCGCAAGCTTCAAGAAGAACCCCGAGAAACTGCGCCGGTCCATCCTTCTGGTCCTGGTCACTGGCGAGGAAAAGGGCCTGCTCGGCTCGAAGTATTTCGCCTCTCATCCCACGGTCCCGCCCAAGTCCATCGTGGCCGACGTCAACGTCGACATGTTTCTGCCCATCGTACCCCTGAAGTTGCTTACCGTGCTCGGTCTCGGCGACTCCGATCTGGGTGATCGCGCAAAAGAGGTCGCGCAATCGCTCGGCGTAAGAGTTCAGCCCGACCCCGAGCCGCTGCGCAATCTTTTCGTCCGCAGCGATCAGTACAACTTTATCCGCCACGGCGTACCTTCGTTGGCCATGGGCGTCGCTCCCGAGCCCGGAACGCCCGAGGTGAAGATCTTCAAGGACTGGCTGACCCAGCGTTATCACGCGCCCTCGGACGACGTGGACCAACCGGTCGACCTCGCCGCCGCCGCGAAATACGAAGAGATTGTCAGGGCCTTGCTCATCAACATCGCCGATGGAGACCAGCGCCCCGAGTGGAAACCGGATAGTTTCTTCCGGCGCTACGCCGAACCTGCGAAAATTGGAGAATGAATCCCGGTAGAGACGGGGCTTGCCCCGTCTGAGGTGCGCTGCAAACTGAGACGCGGCAAGCCGCGCCTCTACATTGACTTTTGGAGACGCCACTTGAACGACTATCTTTTGTCTGTGCTGCTGGGAATTGTCGAAGGCCTCACCGAGTTCCTGCCCGTCAGCTCCACCGCGCATTTGCGCATTTCCGAGGCCCTGCTGCATGTGCCGCTGTCGAGCGGCTACTGGAAGATGTATTCCATCGTCATCCAGTTGGGCGCGATTCTGGTTCTGCCCATTTATTTCCGCAAACACATTGCCAAACTCATCTCGACGTTTCCCGAAGGCGAGACGAGAGACTGCGACTACCTGACTCATCCGCTGAGCCTGGTCATGATCGCCTTCGTCGTCACCGCGATTCCGTCTTTTCTGCTGACCAAGGTGATCGGCAAGAACCTCGAGAGTCTCTACGTGATGGGCGTTGCCTTGCTCCTCGGCGGCATCGTGATGTGGGTGATCGACGCCATGAAAGCGCCCTGGGAAAAGGCCGGGCCAGGAGCCCCGGGTTCACCACTTCACACCTGGAAAATGGACGACATCCATGGCGGCCAAGCCATCTGGATCGGCGCCTGCCAGATTCTCTCCGCCGTTTTCCCCGGCACCTCACGTTCCATGTCCACGATTGCCGCTGGACAGCTGGTGGGAATGTCGCGCGCCGCCGCGCTCGAATTTTCCTTCTTCCTTTCCATCCCAACCATGACGGTGGCCACGCTCTACACGCTCTTGAAGTCGCTTACCGGCAAAGATGAGAATCCCATCGGCGTCCACGAAATCACTTCTCACCAATGGATCGTCCTCGCCATCGGCTTCGTCGTCTCCTTCATCGTCGCCTACGGAGCAGTCGCCTGGTTCATGGGCTATGTCCGCAAGCGCGGCTTCGCACCTTTCGCGATTTATCGCATCGTGGTTGGAATCGCCGTGCTGGTTTGGGCAGCGGGAATGCTCGGAACGTAAGCGAACGCAAAATCAATCGCGTGCAGAACGCCCTCGACAAGTCTTATAATGGTTGCACCGCAACCTTCCCTCGCAATCGTGCTTGCCTTTTGTGCAGAATCTCCACGCTGGAGTTCAGCGTAGGGGAGACTCTCTATGGCCTTTGTTATCGATTTCGACGCAAGGAACAGCATCCTGCGCGTGACTTTACAAGGCCAAGTGACCGACGAGGTCATGTTCGACGCCTACGCAACCGTGGCCAGATATTTTGCCTCCCATCCACCGTGTCGTGGCATTGCTGACTTCTCGCAGGTCGAGAAGTTTGACGTCTCCAGCAACACGACAAGGCAACTGGCAGAGACGCCGCCCGCATTCCCGAATCCAGAGATGCGAATCCTCGTCGCTCCGAAAGCTCACGTCTACGGAATGGCGCGCATGTTTCAGATGCTGGGCGCAAAGACTCGCCCTAATTTGCACATAGTTCGTACCCTGGACGAGGCTTACCGTTTGCTCGAGGTGGAATCACCAGCGTTTGGCCCGGTAAGCTGACGATTCGTCTTCACGATCGTCGGCGCTCGCAAACCATTGCATACGCGGACTTTGCCGCCGGTACCAAACTCGGCACCCAGCACCGTTTCCCGCATTGTGCGAATCGCCGCTTCTTGTCATAATTGTGAGGCTCTGGCCTCGTTACGGCGCAACCGGTAGCATCTAACCAAACATCGAACGCCGTCGCTGCCACATGACTTTTTTTTCAAAGATTTTCATGCCCACCAGGAACCGGCGTCTGAACGAGCTGGTCGGATTCCTGTTGTGCGTCTCCGCACTCCTCCTTTTCCTTGCGCTCGCGTCTTATTCGCCGCTCGATCCCTCGCTGAACAGCGCCTCCATCCTCACCGGATCGCATGCTGCCCGCAACTGGATCGGCATCTTCGGAGCCTATCTTTCCGACCTCATCCTGCAATTCTTCGGGGTCGGCTCATTTCTTCTGCCCATCTTCATGGGCATGCTCGGCATGCGCTGGTTCCGCTCGCGAGCGGTGCGGACTCCGGTGGCGAAGACGCTCGGCGGAATCTGGCTGCTCATGTTCGTGCCCGCTCTGCTCGCCATCCTGCCGGGGCACATTCGCTGGGTGGGCGCCATCCCCATCGAAGGCCTGGCCGGACGCATTGTTGGCGACGTCTTGATCCGCTACTTCAACGTGGCCGGCGCCTACATTGTCTGCACCACTGTGCTGGCCGTCGCGCTCTACCTGACCACCGCCTTCTCATTTTCGGCGATTGAAGTCTGGGCGCCTACCCGCTTCGCCTTCGTCCTGGCGCTCAGAGATCGGTTCAAAGACTGGCGCGACGAGCGAGCGCGCAAGCGTCAGCAAAAAGAACTGGAAAAGCGCCGCGCCGAAAAACCAACCGTCACCGCGCAACTCGTGCCCGCGCGTCCTGTAACACCGCGTGCCGACGGTCCGCGTCAGGAAATCCCCGGCGTGCAGTCCGCCGCTTCGGCCCCTCGCACCGGCATCGAGCGCATGCTGGCCGACGAAGACGCGCCCGACTCCGCTCCCACAGCCGATATAGAAGTCACCGAGCGCGCTGATAACGAGCACAAGCCGAAAACGATCCTCCCGAAAATCGCGGGCAGTTACAAGCTTCCGCCGTCGAGCCTGCTGCACCGTCCCGACGAGCAGCAATCCGTCAACGAAGAGGAACTCAAACTCGTCGCTCAGGTTCTGACCGCGAAATACGCGGAATTCGAGGTCTTCGGCCAAGTCACGCAGATCAACCCCGGCCCGGTGGTCACCACCTTCGAGTTCAAGCCGGAAGCCGGCATCAAGTACAGCCGCATCATCGGACTCACCGACGATCTCTGCCTCGCCCTGCGCGCCGAAAGTATCCTGGTCGAACGCATGCCGGGCAAGAGCACGGTCGGCGTCCAGGTGCCGAACCGCGAACGCGAAATCATCTGGCTGCGCGAAAACATCGAGTCGCCGGAATTCCTGGGCTCCAAATCCAAGCTCACCATCGGCATGGGCAAAGACATCAACGGACGCATCGCCGCCGCCGATCTGGCTGGCATGCCTCATCTGTTAATCGCCGGCTCGACCGGCACGGGCAAAAGCGTGGCCATCAACGCCATGATCATGTCGATTCTCTATAAATCGACGCCCGAAGAAGTGCGCCTGGTGCTCGTCGACCCGAAGCGCCTCGAACTCGGCAATTACGAGGGCGTCCCGCACCTCTATACGCCCATCATCACCGAGCCGAAGCTTGCCGCTAACGCGCTGCGTAACGCCGTCCGCGAAATGGAGCGCCGCCTCAAACTGCTCGCCGCCAAAGGGGTGCGCAACATCGACAGCTATAACCGCCTGTTTGACGACACGCCCAGCCTGTTCAGCGAGCAAGCCACGTCCGATGAAGGACCGATTCCGAAGATCGTCATCATCATCGACGAGTTGGCTGACCTGATGATGCTCGATGGCAACAACGTCGAGGAGTCGATCACCCGGCTAGCCCAGATGGCGCGCGCGGTCGGCATTCACCTCGTGCTCGCCACGCAACGACCTTCGGTGGATGTAATCACCGGCCTGATCAAGGCGAACTTCCCCGCCCGCGTCTCGTTCCGCGTGGCGACCAAAGTCGACTCGCGCACCATTCTCGACGCCAACGGGGCCGAATCGTTGCTTGGACGCGGCGACATGCTCTACCTTCCCTCGGGTTCGGCGCGCGTCCATCGCCTGCATGCTCCCTACGTGACCGAAAAGGAAATCGAAGCCGTGGTGGAATTCTGGAAGGCGCAGGGCGAGGCGCAGTATCAGGAAAAATTCCTCGAGACTCCGAAAGAAGATCGCGAGACAGCAGCCGGCGACGGCGAGGATCCCGGAGAAATTTCCGCGGACGACAACGATCCGCTCTACAACGATGGAGTTCGGCTCGTGATCGAATTCGGCAAAGCCTCTACTTCCCTTTTGCAGCGCCGCTTGCGCATCGGCTATGGCCGCGCCGCCCATCTCATCGACCTCATGGAACGTGACGGGATTGTCGGCGCTGCCGATGGACCGAAACCTCGCGAAGTATTGAAGCGCCCCGACTGGATCTCGGAAATTGAAGAGTCGATGCGGTAGGAAGTTGATTTAGGTTTTGTCCCCCCCAACGATTCCTGCCAAAGTATTCAAGAATTAAGGTGCAGACTCCAGGTACCAGCGCGACCTCCGTGAACCTGATCCGCGCTAGATCATCGACTCACCGCTGGATTGGATACTTGCCATGGTTGTGGTAGCGGGCATCCCATGGCTGCTGATGGGTCGTTAGGCTGATGAAGCCGACAGGATGCCGGCACTACCCGTCATGGACCAGCGAATCATCGGTCAGCGCTGCCGGCGGATCAATTCGCCGCCACGCCAACCCATACCTGTGGTAGATGTGGACGCATGAAATTCCACACCGAATACCTGACCCTGCACACGAAAACCAAGCGCGCCTACATCCATCTGACGCCGCAAGTCGAGAGCGCCCTCAAGAAGTCCGGAATCAAAGACGGGATGATCCTGGTCTCCGCCATGCACATCACCGCCGGGGTTTACGTCAACGACAACGAGAGCGGCCTCATCAAAGACATCGATGCGTGGCTGGAAACGCTTGCTCCCTTCCGGCAGAACTACCAGCATCACCAGACCGGAGAAGACAACGGTGACGCGCACCTGAAATCGCTGATCCTTCACCACCAGGTCATCGCCCCCGTGACCAACGGCAAACTCGACTTCGGTCCATGGCAGCAGATTTTCTACGCGGAATTCGACGGCCAGCGCGACAAACGAGTGCTCATAAAAGTGATGGGAGAATAGGCAACTTGGTTTATCCTCGTAGCTCGTCGCTTGCGGTGGAGCGACGGGCGCCTCGCCCGTCCAACAGCATCGCGGCCGGGCGGGGCGCCCGGCTCTCCACCAGCAAGTTTCGAGAGGAGCCCTACAACATGAGCGAAGAACTCACCGAATTGCACGAGCACGCCGAACATGCCCGAGAGCACCCCGATCTTGCGCCCGTCACGCTAACCATGGCGGTGCTGGCCGTTCTAGTGGCGACAGTGTCTCTGCTCGGCCATCGCACGCACACCGATGAAATCATTTTGCAAAACAAGGTCACCGACCAGTGGGCGTACTATCAGGCCAAGAATATCCGCCTTCACACCGACGAGTTGTTCGCCGATCTGGCCGGTGTGGTCGCTTCGAAGGATGCTGAAGCCGCTGCCAAGTTTCAGGAGAAAACCCGCGGCGAGGCCGACCGGTATAAAGATGAGAAGAAGGAACTCGAGGCCAAAGGCCACGAACTGGAGCGGGAATTCGTGGTCACGCACCGCAAAGCCGACCGCTTCGATCTGGCCGAAGTCTTCCTCGAGGTTGCCCTGGTGATCACCTCGATCACCCTGCTCTCGGGCCGCCGAATATTCTGGCATCTCGGCATGTTGATCGCTGTGATCGGCGTTCTCGCCGCTGCCTCTACGTGGATGGTGCGCTAAGGCGCAACGCTAGAGCGACCGCAGAAAATCAAGAATCTCTTGTTGCTCCCGAGCGTGCAGCTTGTTGAAATGGTCAACGACTTTATTCGCCTCGCTGCCCGGGCTCTTGTGCTCTCGAATAGCGTCCAGCAGGTCGGATGTCCGCCCGTCATGGAGGAAGAAGACGCGTTGTCCAACGCCCCAGAGCGGAGCGGTTCGGAACTCGTCGGGGCCGGCGGCGCCTTGTGTGATGCCGTCGGCGAGCCCTTTGCCCATGTGGTGGACGAGAAGGTCGGAGTAAAGATTCGCCGTCTGATGCGAAAGTGCAGCACTGGGGCTGGTCGCGGAGCCGCTCGCAATCATCGCGCCGGTGGTAAACGATGGTGTATGGCAGTGGACACAGCCTATTTTGGCAAAATCGGCGCGGCCGTTTTCGGTCTCGGGTGTGGCGGGAACGGGAGCGGGTGGGGCCAGCATGCGCATGAAGTTGGCGAACGCTTCGATGTCAGAGATGACCGCAGGGTTCGAAATGCTGCTCGAAGTGCCGGAGGTCGCGGGCGTCGTCGTGAAGTTGAGTGTGTCGTTCGGAGTGGGGTTGAAGAGGCAGCCCGGCGTTTCGTCGCGCTCTTGCGGGAAGAGCTGGTTCGAGATCCCCATCTCGACGTTGTAGGCCTCCCCTGCGAACATGAGCAGGGATTTGTTCTGCGCCTTCCACCCGAAACGAGTGATGGTCCCATCGTTCGCACTGAGGTTCACGTTTCCGCTCAGGTGGGCGTTTGGGTGTCCGAATATGCCCAAGCCCGACTTCACGGATGTGTTGGCCCGCATATTTGCCAGGATGGCCGAATCGGGAATCGCTTCGATCAGCCCCGCGCCAAAGACAGGCGTCGGAATTCGGAAAATGATGTTCGCATTCCCACCCTGGCCCGAGAGCGGATCTCCGGCGGGCAGAAAGTCGTATTGCGCGATGTTGCAGCCGGGGGCGTCACTGCGCCCGGTGATCACGAAGAGGTCGTGCACCGAGCCGTCGGCAACTCCGTTGCTCTGTTTGAACCGCGCTTCGCGGACAGGACCATTTGGGGTGATGAACCACGGCACTGTGTTCTTCGCCCCATTCAAGTGGGCGACCGCAGGCATGGGATTTTTCGCGGGACTCGATCCGCCCTGATCAGGCTGCGAGTGACACGAGAAACACTGGTTGGAGTTAAAGCGCGGACCGAGGCCGTTATTCGCGCCTTTGCTCACGACCTCGATTTCAGCGAACCTGGCCTGCCCATCCTGGAAGAACGCAGTTTCATCCGCCGTAAGACCCTTCAGCGAATTACCGGCACCCGCCGGGCCACCGCGCACGCCTGGGTCTACCGGCCCTGACTTGCCCTGACCCAGGCTGTAGACGCACGTGGTCGATGCCAGAGCCAAAGCAACGATTCCGCCGAAACACCTGCACGCAAATCTCCCGAGTATCACCATCACGATACCCTCGCTGAATGGCGGTATTGTACACCGGTCCGCTTCCCTTCGACTGAGTAGCTTGTTCACGCCAATCCCTGACGACCATTGGTCGGCCGCGACTGTTCTCCGTCAGCAGAATCGATGCACCCGTGATCCTGGTCATTTCTCCAGCGTCCAACCTGTTGCAACTACGAGTCAGCAACTTCCAGCGAGCCCTGCCACTGTTCGGCGTCCCCACAACGACTTTCGCTCCAATCAAGCGCCGGCAGAGCCTAGCTCTGCCGGCGCTCCCTCCATACTCGCCAATCCTTCTCCATCGCGTCCGCCATCGCCTGCGCCGCTCCCAGCAGCCAGTTCGCTTTCCGTCCACGCAGGTCCTTGAGAATCGCCTTCCGTTTTTCTTCCGTTCCCACATGTATATTCGCCGTCTCTTTCCCCATCGCCTCGAGCAGGCGGCACTCGCCCCGGTTGGTCGCCAGCGCGTCCAATTCGATGCGCGAGCAATGCGGCGACAATCGTCGCACGATCCAGTGCCCCCGCATCTGCACATAGGGGTCGGGACAGCGCATGGCCCGCCGCAGAATCGCTCCATACAGAATCTCTACCGGCGTTCGCTTCGGGCTCACGCACTGCAACGCCGAGGGCAGCAAAGCTTTCGCTTCGCGCGCCACTCGGCCGCCGTTCCAATCCGCGATCGCCACCAGCCGAGTCCGGCCCAGGCTGCCGAGGCCCGCCCTTCGCCGCGCCAGCCGGTAGCTCATGCCCGGCGCCGGCAGCATGTGCTCAAGCGCCTCGCGCGCGCTCTCCGGTATCTCTCCTCTTGCTGTCTCATTCGCATCCATCTTCTTCCAGAACACAATCGGATCGCGCAGCTTGCTCTCCGCGATCGCGCGCAGCCACGCATGGCGCTCCTCCAACACAAACGGACACCCGCCGTCGTCCATCCCGCGCTCGTATCCCTCCAGGATCGCCACCGTCGCATCTTTCGGCTTCATGGTTAAACGCTCGGTTCTTGCCGCCAGCAAAGCGCTGGTCGCCAGCCGCACCAGGTCCATGGTGTAGGGATACAAACACGCTTCATCGAAGTCGTTCACTCCCCACACCAGCCGCCCGTCGGAGTCGCGCCAGGTGCCAAAGTTCTCGACGTGCAGATCACCCACCGCCAAAATATGCGGCGCCTGATCCAGGTCCGCACACACCTCTGGCCATACCTGCACCCAGCGGTAGAATGTTGCCCGAAAAAATGGGAAGACCGCCGCCGCCATCTGCTCATGCTTGAAGCGCAAATCCGGCTCGACGATGCGGATGTGCTGCCCCAGCCAGTCCTCGTACTTCTTTGTGGCTTTAACGATATTCATGGATGGTTAGAACAATAACGGTTAGCAACGATAAGAAGATAGCCGTACCGTGTCAAGGCAGATGGGACGGCGACAAGGCAGGGACAGCCGCCCTCGGCTGTCCGGCTGGGCGCCGCTCTTGGTCGGGTTCAGGACCGTGCGACGATTCGACAGACGATCAAGCCGGCGGGACCGGCGCGAGTTGCGCTTGCGTGGATAGCCGAGGGCGGCTGTCCCTACGCGGGCTTGAAAGAGAGATCCAGAGCGTGGATCCTCGATCCGCCCTCCGGCACCGGGAATCAGGAGACTTACCGAGCGAGAACAGAGCACGCATTGAAAGACGACGCTCACCCAGCCTCTGCCCGGTTGTGCTCTCTGCTGTTATGATTTGCGGCGCGCATGTTTCTAAGTTCTTATCTGTTCGTGTGCGGACGAGGGTCTGCAGCGGCCGAGCTGCGCTCGGCTGGACCGCCGAGGGCGGCTATCCCCACGCGACTGGCTGCCCTCCTCGCCACGCTTGCAATTTCCTCGAGCCTTGGCGCGCTGCCCGCTCCTAAAACGCCGCCCGCTCTGCGGCCCGTCCGCATGGTTCAGCAATGGATTCCCATGCCTGACGGCGTCCGCCTTTCCGCCACTCTCTACATGCCTGCGAACACCAAGCCCGGCGAAAAATACCCGGCTCTGCTCGAATATCTCCCGTACCGCAAAGACGACGCCACCGCCGACCGCGACTATCCCATCCACTCCTGGTTCGCCGCCCACGGATACGTCAGCGTCCGCGTCGATATCCGCGGCTTCGGCGCCAGTGAAGGCACGCCCACCGACCGCGAATATTCCGAGCAGGAGCAACTCGACGGCGAGCAAGTCATCGCCTGGTTAGCCGCGCAACCCTGGTCCACCGGCGAAGTAGGAATGTTCGGCATTTCCTGGGGAGGCTTCAACTCGATCCAGATGGCGATGCGTCATCCGCCCGCACTCAAAGCCATTCTCGCCGTCGACGCCACCGAACAACTCTTCCACGACGACGTCCATTACATTGACGGCATGATGCACTTCGACGAGTTCGAACTCAACATGGACCTCGCCCCCTCCATGCCCGGCGCCCCCGACTACTCGCTCGATGAGAAAATTCTGGGCCCGCGCTTCGAGTCCGCGCCCTGGTCCCTGCTCTACTTCAAGCATCAGCGCGATGGTGAGTTCTGGCTCGCACCGGTCCGCCCGCTGCGCGAAATCAAGATTCCCTGTTTCTTGATTGGAGGCCTGCTCGACGGCTACCGCGACTCCATCCCTCGCATGTTCGAGCAAGTCAAAGCGCCGCTGAAAGCGATCGTCGGCCCCTGGAATCACACCTTCCCCAA
>Ga0070761_10001066_pt1 | contig 17272 bp, 11 predicted proteins | sample HubBroMetageREF1_FD_66724 | JGI IMG/M metagenome (GOLD analysis project Ga0070761, IMG submission 66724) | Reference soil microbial communities from the Hubbard Brook experimental Forest, New Hampshire, USA - Hubbard Brook CCASE Soil... | ecosystem: Environmental > Terrestrial > Soil >... | reverse complement strand
TCACCTGGTTGGGGACCTGAATGGCCACCTGCGTGTTGGTGACCGGATTGCCCGCCACCACGGGTCGGGTCAAGCACCCTGCGGCGACCCCACCAAGGCCCGCGACGACCGCCGCGAGAATGATCCCATGCTTGATTGCTGCATTCATGGACGCTGCTCCTCGGATGACACAACGAGATGGCGATTCGACCGGCCCCGGCATTCACGTACCCACACTGCCGCATGTCTTCGCGCTCGCGACCGCGAGAGTGCCCGACCTGTCTCGCGCGGTCTATTTACCATATAAGTCCCGCTGGGGCCCCAAAGAAGGCACACGGGCCAACCATATCCATAGCACTTGGCGTGCCGGATACGTTTTCGCCGTGAGGCGCGCAGGAATGCGCCAAAAGTGCCATGAATCGCGCGCCTGGCGTCGTCAACCTGGTTGGCGCTCGGCGCCGGCAGTTGGCTCCTCGAGCGCTTCCGCAACCGACTCGAACGGGGGTCCGGCCGAGCTCGGATAGGCGGCTCGGAGGGCGTGGACGTGGCGGCCGGTCACGCCAGGGACGGCGAGTAGAGTCGCATCGTCGGCCGCCTGGATCGCGGCAAGATTGCCCACGTGTTTGAGCAGCGCCTTGCGGGCGACCTCGCCAAGGCCTCTCACGTCTTCCAAGGGGGACCGAAAGCGCTTCTTTTTCCCTACCCGAAGCCGGGCTCGATTGGAGAAGCGGTGCGCTTCGTCGCGCAGACGCGCGAGCAGGAAGAGGGACGTCGTGCTGCTCTTGAGCGGGATCGGGTTTTTTTGCCCGGGTAGGTAGACGCGGTCGACCAACTTCTCGCCCGACGCGGTCTCCCGCTCCTTGGCGAGCGCGACGATCGGCAGGTCGTGCAGTCCGAGGTCGCTGGCCGCAGCCTGCGCCACCGCCAAGTGCCCCCGGCCCCCATCGACGACGAAGAGATCCGGCGCATCCCAGTCGCTCTCGGACCGGACCTCGCCAGGAGCGGCCCCGCCTTCGCCCTCGCGTGCCGCCAAGGCGCGTCGGAATCGCCGCGCGAGCACTTCGTACATCGACGCGTAGTCGTCGTTGACTCCGGACGAAGGCCCGGTTCGAAGGACCCCGCGGACGTTGAAGGTACGGTAGCGCTTCTTGTCGACCTCTCCGTCGGTCATCGCCACGATCGCGCCCACCGTGTCGCCCCCGCCGAGGTGTGAAATGTCGCAGCACTCGATGCGGCGTGGGATCGACGCGAGCCGCAATCGCTTCTGCAGGTCCCGCAGGCGTTCGTCGAGGTCGTCCGAACGTCGCTTCTTTTCGGCGAACGAGTGGCGCGCGTTGTCATGGGCCATCGCGAGTAGGTCTGCGCGCGAGCCGCGCCTCGGCAGAACTAGGCTCACCTTGTGCCCCGCAGCGTCGGAGAGCCATTCCGCGATTCCCTTCGCGCCCTCCGGCATGCACGGCACGATGATTTCGTTCGGAGCGAGCGCGAGCGATGGCGCGGGCTCCGCGTTCGCGACCGCGCGGGCATCGGTCTCGTCGCGGAGCGGGGCCGCGTAATATTGAGCGAGAAAGGCGGCGACGACCTCCTCGTCGGGCACTTCGGCCCGCTTGATCGAGTGGGTGCCGACGTCCGCGAGCTTTCCGCGACGGACGTGCAGAAGCGAAATTTCAACGAGCTCGCCTTCGCGGTAGAGACCCATCGCGTCGCGATCGACGTCGTCCATCGTCACGACGCGCTGCTCTTGTCGAATCTTGTCGACGGCCCGCAGCTGGTCTCGGTAGACCGCCGCGAGCTCGAAGCGCGTATCGAGGGCCGATTGCTTCATCTTGTCTTGGAGCTCTCGAGACAGCTCGTCGTGTCGCCCGTCGAGAAACTTGGTGACGGCGTCGACCTGCTCGGCATACCAAATGCGATCGACGGCCAGGACGCACGGTGCCGGGCAGCGCTTGATGTGGTGTTGAAGGCAAGGACGCTTGCGGCCCGCGAACTCGACGTCGCCACAGGTCCGGAGCTGGAAGTGCTTGTTGACCAGATGGAGCGTCTTTCGGGCGGCCGTCGCGGAGTGATACGGACCGAAATAGCGTGCGCCGTCCGGGGTGGGTCGCCGGACGACTTCGAGCCGGGGCCACGCGGCGGCGCCACCGGGGGAGAGCGCGCCCGCGCGCAGCGCTCCGAGCCGAAGCGTGATGAAGTCCTTGTCGTCCCGAAGCTTGACGTTGTAGCGGGGCCGGTGCTCCTTGATGAGCGTGTTCTCGAGGATCGTGGCTTCCTTCTCGTTGGCCGTGACGATCGTCTCGAGATCGCCCACCGTGCCGTGGAGAAACGGGATGAATGCCCTCCCGTCGCCGCTCGCCTCCTGAAAGTAGCTGCGGACCCGAGAGCGGAGGCTCTTGGCCTTCCCGACGTAGACGACGGTCCCCTTCTTGTCCTTGAAGAGGTAGACGCCCGGCTGGGCGGGCAGCCCATCGAGCTTCTGCAAGACCGATTCGGGAATCATCCCATTTCTCTCTCCGTCTCTCCGAATCTCCGTCGGGAAGATACGAACCGGGGCTCAAGCTCGCCACAGTTATTGGGGAGAGAGCGCCTGCCGTCGATTCAATCGGGGGCAGGCTTGTGCTCGCGCTCTGCCCGGCCTAGAGGCGTTCAGGTGGACTCTCGAGATCCCCGTCGACGGGGCGATGCAGCAGAGCCTGCGGCACTGGCCGGGGCGGCGCCGCCGCCGCGCGCGCGCGTCTCCTGGGACGAGTACTTCATGAACATCGCCCGCGAGGTGTCCACGCGCTCCACGTGCGAACGAAAGTTCGTGGGCGCGGTCATCGTCCGCGACAAGAGCATCCTCGCGACCGGCTACAACGGCAGCGTTCGGGGCCTGCCTCATTGCGACGAGGAGGGTCACCTGATGGAGGATGGCCACTGCGTGCGAACCGTGCACGCGGAGGCCAACGCCGTCGTGCAGGCGGCACGGCACGGCGTCCGGATCGAGGGCGCGGCAATCTACGTCACCGCCAGTCCCTGCTGGGGGTGCTTTCGATTGATCGCCAACGCGGGGCTTGCGCGGGTGTACTTCGGCGAGTTCTATCGCGACCCGCGGATCTTCGACGTCGCTTCTCGGCTCGGCATCGACCTCATCGATATGTCGAAGCGCGCAGGACCCCCATAGCGCTGCGCTCGAAGGGGCTGGGCGCGGGCCGAGCGAGGCCAGGTTCCGCGCTCACTGGAAAGCGCATGGAATGCCTGGACAGGGGCCACGCGCAAGCGCACTGTTCTTGCACGATGGCTCGCGATTCGCTCTTTGGGGAGCGCGTCCTCTGGCAGGGGCGGTGCCAGACGTCGACCGTGCCGATCGCCGAGAAAGCGATGGCCCTCGCCGCCACGGTCGTCTCCGCCGTAACGCTCTGCTACGCGATCGTGGTCGCCAAATCGCTCGACCTTCGAGTGGACGGCATGGTCGCTTTTGCCGCGTGGTGCGCAGCGCTAGCGCTCGGCGCTTGGCGCGTGCCGCTGTGGTGGCGATCCGGCGTCCGGTACTTCGTCACGGAGCGATCTGTGATCTGGCAGCGCGGTCGCATTCGTCGGTCGATCGAGATCCGACAGATCAGCTACGCGCTCGTGCGATGGGGCGCGGGGGACCGTTCTCTGGGCGATTTGGTCTTGGTCCGAGCGGTCCCCACGGGGGCTCTTCATCGCACACTGTCGCTGACGCTGAGCGACGTCGAGGCCCCGGATCGGCTGTGGGCTCTGATCCGCGGGGTCGAGCCGAGTGCGCCACTCGGCAGCGGCGAGCGCCCGTTGGCGCAACGGCTCGATCCCGGCGAGCGGGTGCTTTGGTCCGGGGCTCCGCTCGCCTCTCCGTGGACCCCCCGTCGGCTCGCCACCGCCGTGGCCGGGGCGCTACTGGGTCTGACCTTCGTCGTGTGCGTCCTGCGCTCGGTTCACTGGCAGGTCCGCGTTCTGCGCCTTCACGCGCTGACCCCCACGTTGGCGGTCCTCTTCGTCGCTGGCGCCGCTCTCGCGATGTTGCTGCTGCTGACCGTTGCCGTGGTGGTCGCCTATGCCGCGTTCGTGCGACCGCTACGGCTCGCCCGCAACACTCGATACTTCGTCACGGACGTGCGAGTTCTTATCCGACGTGGCGAAGAGGAGCTCTCGCTCGATCGCTCCCGAATCGCGTTCGTCATCGATGCTCCGTGGAAGAAGCTGCACGACGTCTTTCTCGTCCTGGACGGACCTCAGGGCCGAGCGTTGGCGCCGAGCGGGGCTTTCGGAGAAGAGGACGGCGTCGACGGCCTGCGACCGGTCTTCAGCGCGATCGATGACGCGGACACCGTGGGTCGCATTCTGAGGGCCGCGTAGTCGTTCGTCGTGCGGGCGGTGATTTAGCGGAATGTCACGATGCCCTGATCGGAGAGCTCCAATAAGATCAGCGTGCCCTCGGTTCTAGGCGGCCTGGGAGCACACGGCGTCGAGCGGCGCAACGCCATCGACCTGCGCAATCCAACGACTCGCCGCGGGCGAAAGGGCAAACCACTCGAGCTCTTGTCGGGACATGGCCAGGACCGGCACCGCTTCGGGCGCCACCGTTTCTTGCCCTGGGCGCTCGGGTGCCGCCGCGCTTTCGCGCATTTTGGCCCGCGAGGCAACGGCGAGCGATGGCCGCGGAAACGCCGGTGGCGTGGTTCGTCGGGAGGCGGCAGACTGGGCGTGCCCGAGCCTAGACTCTGCTTCTTGCGCAAACTGCGCGGGGTCGAAAGGTGGACGCGTGGTGGGTCGCTGGGCCACGTCGCCTGCAATCGTAAGCTCACCTCCACGCCCGGTCCAGGCAGGCTATGAAAGGCCTCGCATGCAGCCGGTGCTGACGCAGCCACTATTGGCGCTCGCCGCGCGCTGGCGCGTCATGTTTCGAGGACCGATGCGTCGCGCGACGTTTGCGACGATCGCCCTCGGCGTGGTGCTTTCGGCGCTTTGCGCCCGGTCGGATGCCGCCCGTTCACGTGTCTTCGGGCTGGGGCTCGTCGGAATCCTGGTCGTGGGAGCGTGGGCAGCGAGTGCCATCGGACGGCGTCGGCTTCGCGATCCCGAGCGCATCTTGCTCGGACCCGTCGGACGATTCGATCGGGTGCGCGCGGGCAGGGCTCTCCGCGCTCTTTCGCTCCTGGGGCCGGAGGGTGAGGTGCGGGCGGAGGGGACGTCGCCCGATCTTGCCCGACTGCACGTGGTCCGGGTCATGGCGGACCTACCGTCCGAGTCCGTGCTCTCGTGGGGAGCCCGCCGTGCGAGAAGGCTCAGCACCGCCGGTTGGATCCTGGGGGGGCTCGTGCTGGCGCTTGCGATGGGCAACCTTTGGCCCGTCCTCGAAGGCGCCGATTTGCTTCTGGCTCGGGGCGGCGTCGCCCCCGTCGCCATGGAATGGCTCGAAGACGTGGAGGTGACGGTGCGTCCACCGGACTATCTGCACGAAAAGACGACGTCCAGCGAGCCCACGGGCTGGCTCGTTCTTCCGTACGGGTCGCTCATCACGGTCCGGGGAGTGCCGACGCGCGCAGGCCGCCCCCTCATGCTGAGCGACGGCATCGACGAGGTTGCGTTTGCCGACGACGGGGTCGCTACCGTCGTGGCGCGCTGGTCGGTCACCGAAAGTCGGAGCGTGCGGATCGTCGCCCGATTTGGAAACGTCGTCATTCCTCAAAAGCTCGGTCTGAAAGTGACGTCGGTGCCGGACGCCGTGCCCGCCGTGACGCTGGAAGGCGCCCCTCGACAGGTGCTGCTCGTCGATGAGGTGCACGCACTGCCGATTCGATACGAGGCAAACGACGATCACGGGCTCCGCGAAGTGCGTCTCGTGCTGCGTTCGGCGGCGCGCGAGGAGCGGCGCGTCCTTTCTCGCCTCGACGGCGAGACGCGATCCGACCGTGGCGGGTATCTGCTCAATCTCCGGGACCCTTTCCTGGCGAGAAGCCATGCCCCTGTGGAGATCACGGTGGAAGCCGAAGACAACGATCCGCTTACGGGACCGAAGTGGGGAACGAGCCCGGCCATTACCGTCATCCCACCCGCCGTGGGGCAACCGGAGGCGCTTTGCTTGGACGCGCTGCGCAATCTGCGCTCGGCCCTGGTCGACACCCTCGACTGGCGCTTGGGGCGGCAGATGCCGGACCCCTCCGAGGGCCGGAAGGCGTTTGCCACCGATGACGGCACGCGCGTGCGCAGCGACGAACGTTTGCTCATCGATGCTCTCGCTACGGTTCGCGGGGGTGTGCACATTCCTGTCCCCCTCCAGGCGATCCTCTTTGCCGCGCAAGAGGGGCTCACGAAGGCGGCTTCTTCGGAGACGCGAGCGCCATCGCGCGAATCGAGCGCCAAGGTCGTGGAAGCGACCGAGCACCTGCTGCTCGTGACCGACGCCGTCGTGCGAGGGCTTGCCCTGCGGGATGCTCGAGCCTCTGCCGGACAGCTTTCCGACGTAGCCGACGACCTCGCCTTGGGGCTGGGACAGGAGCAAAGCGAAGCGACCGACAGCCGCTCGCACGGTTCTGGAAGGGTCGCCGCGTCGACGCTCGTCCTGTCGGACGGCGCGGGGGTGCTCCGGCGGCTGGGCATTCTCGGCCACGATCTCGGCGAAATCGTCGAAACGGATCTGTCGCGGGTCCAGCGGGCGGCGGGGGATCGCGATCTTCCGCACGCGGAGCTTGCCGCGCGCGATCTCGCCGCACGTTTGCACCAACCGGATCCATCGTTCTCCTCGCAGGGGCGGGGTCCTCCGACCGGCGGCGAAGCGGGCGGTTCGGGCGGCGCGCCCGACGACGAGGCGCAGTCGCCCGACGATGTGGAGCGAGCGTACGGCGAAGCGCAAGACCTCGAGCGCCTCGTCCAGGAGCATGCGGGGCAGCTGGGCGAGACCGAGAGGGCGCTGTCGGTGGCGGCCACGGCCGAAGAGCAGAAGGCAGCGCTGCAAGAAGCCGCGCTGCATGCGAGAGCCATCCGCGACGCCGTCTCGAAGCTGCCGCGCGTGAGCGGCGGCAGCCAGTCGTGGACGAGCAAGGGATCCGAAGCGCGCGATCTCGGGGAGCAAATGGCCCGTGCGCTCGAAGAGGCGCGTCCCGAGGACGCCTTGCAAAGCGGGCGAAGCGTGGCTGGATCGCTCGACGAAGCGAGACGGATGCTCGAACGGGGAGGGTGGCTGGCAGACCCGACCGGGGCGCAGCTCGGCGTCGTCGCGGATGCCCGCCGCAAGATCGAACTGGAGGCGCGCTGGGCGGAGCAACAGGTGCGTGAAACGCATCGGCGAGCCGGCGAGCGCGCTCGGAGTGAGCTTCAGCAGGGAGGGGTGGAGGAGGAGAAGCTCGCCGAGCAGGCAAGAGACTTGGCGCAGCGGGGTCGCGAGAGCTCTTCACTCCCGCAGGAGGCCATCGAAGCCATTGGGGCCGCCGAGCAGGCCGCGCGCGCGGCGGCCGAAGCGCTCAAGCAGGGCGATGGCGATCGCGGGATCGATCGGCAGCGCGAGGCTCAACGTGCCCTGGAGCAAGCGGAAGGCGCGCTGCAAGGCCGTGAAGAAAACCGGGACGAAGGGAAAGACGGCGAAGCGCATGGGCGCGCGCCGATCGCCGGCGCGGTGGACATCCCACGAACCCACAAGGGCCCCGAGGAATTTCGTCGGCGCGTCATGCGTGGGCTTGCGGAGCCAGCGAGCGGGTCCGTCAAGGATGCCTGGCGCCGTTATGCCGAGGGGTTGCTCCGATGAAGAGGTGGCGAGCCGCTCTCATGATGGCTTTGTGGGCCGCGCCGGTGGGGTGGCCCAAAAGCTCGATCGCGCAAGTGGATGTTGCGCGGCGAGCCAGGGATCTCATCGTGCGTATGGATCTCGAAGCGGCCGGTCGGCTCCTTGTCGCTGCCGATCCCGATGCCGCCCCCGTCGCTCTGGAGCGCGCCCGCCTGGCCCTCTACGAGATGGACTGCGACGCGGCTACCGCGATTCTCACCCGTCCTGACGTTCAAAGAATCGACGACGGCGCCGCTCTCGCCGATGTGGCCCACGGCTGTGGCCGCGCGACCGCCGCCGCGGTCGTGAACCGAGACGACGGACTCGGTCTCGACGTCCAGTGGCAAGACGAAAGAGATGCTCCTCTGGCGCCCCTTCTCTCGGAGACCGTGGCCCAGGCGCGTGACCTGCTTTCCCGCGACCTCGGGGTGGACTGGCCGCGGCCGACCCGGGTCGTGGTCGTCCGAGATTCGCTCTCGCTGTCCGCGATGACGGGCCTGCCGTATTCGAGCGCCAAGACCACCGGAACCGTCGCGGTCGCCAAATGGGGACGAGTGACGCTCCTGAGCCCTCGAGCCGCTCCACACGGCTATGTGTGGCGCGACACGGTCGCTCACGAACTGACGCACTTGGCCGTGACCCGCGCCTCGGGCGATCGGGCACCTCTCTGGTTGCAAGAGGGCGTCGCCAAATACGAGGAGTCGCGCTGGCGTCCGTCGAAGCCTTTCGACGATTGGCCACCCGCCGACTCGGTTGCCAAGCGCGGCATCGAGTCCGGTCATGGGTACGCCCTCGACAAGTTGGGGCCAAGCATCGCGATGTTGCCGAGCGCCGAGGCCGCCACCGTCGCGTTTGCCGAGGTGACGAGCTTCGTCCGTTTCTACCTGATGCAGGAGGGTGACAGGGCGCTGCCGAAGCTGCTGCACGCGATCCGAGACGCGCCCGACGTTGACGCGGCCCTCGTGTCTGCGAGCGGCGCGGATATCAAGGCGTGGGACGCGCGGTGGCGCGCGTATCTCGCGACCCGTCCAGCCGATGGGCGGCTGGCGCTTCTGGGTCTGGGCGGCGGGCCGAAGGACGACAGGAACCGTGTCGCCGCGGCACGCGAGGAGCGAGATCGTTCGAGGCTGGCGGAGCTTCTTCTTTCACGCGGCCACGCGAAAAGCGCGTCAAAAGAGCTCGACGCGCTCGATGCGCGTGCCCCGGGCATCCCGCCTGAGCTTCGTGAGCGACGAAGGGGGGATCCCGTGCTGCGATGGCTTCGCGGGCTCACGCTCGACGGAGTCGACGGGGCCTCGGATGCCGAGCAGCGGCGCCTCTTCGACGATCCGCGCCAGGTCCTCTCTCCCTACGGCCCATGGTGGGCGAGCCGCGGTCGATGGCTTCGAGTGCTGGGCGACGAGAACGCCGCGGGCGGATCTTTTTCCGAAGCGGTGGCCACCGATCCGCTCGACCCCGAATGCGCGTGCGAGGGCCTTCCGGGGGGCCCGCCGAGCTCGCGCCGCGCATCCGATCCGCTCTGCGTGGCTGCCCAAGGTTGGGCCGATTCGCCATTCGATTACTAGGTCCCGTTTTTGCCGAGTCGGCGCGTACGACTTCCCGGGGGGAAGATTGACCCGGCGCGAGCGCGGCGAGTAGCATCTATATAACGGCGACCAATCGCCTCGCTGGGCCGCTCGCCCACTTCTGTCTTCGGGGCGCGCGCCTTCATCCATGAGCGCTGCAACTTATGTCACCGCCCAGATCATGCGCATGCTGCCGCGCGCAAAGATAAGTCGTGCGGTCGGAACCCTCGCCGATTGGGCGTGGCCCGCGGCCGTCGGTAGCGCCGTGGTGGGTCTCTACACTCGCGTGTACGAGGTCGCCCTCGACGAGTGCGAGGGGCGAAGCGATTGGGTCAACTTCGACGACTTTTTCACCCGACCGCTGCGCAAAGGCCTGCGCAAAATCGAAGCCGACCCGCGGACGGTGGTCAGTCCCGCGGACGGACGCCTCGTCTCCGCAGGCCGCATCGACCCAGGCGGTACGTTCCTGGTGAAAGGCCGCCCCTATTCTGTCGGCGAGCTTATCGGTAGCGACTTGGAGGCCCAGCAGTTTCAGGGCGGCTGGGGGTTTGTCGTGTACCTTTCGCCGCGCGACTATCACCGAGTTCATGCCCCCGTCGGGGGGCAGATTCGCCGCATCCGCTCGATCCCTGGCGACTACTTTCCCGTCAACGCGGTGGGCATGCGCCACGTGCCGCGGCTGTTTTGTCGCAATCGCCGGGTTGCGATCGACCTAGACGCGGACGGGGGCTTCGGGCGCGTCACGGTCGTGATGGTGGTCGCCATGATCGTCGGAAGGATCACAACCATCGGAATCGACCAGCGCGACGTCGAGCCCGGCGATCATCATTTCGACCCCCCCCGGCGAGTCGAGCGGGGCCACGAGGTCGGGATGTTTCACCTGGGGTCCACGGCCGTGGTGCTCGTGGAGCCCCGCGCGAGGCCGCCGTGGCTTGCCAGCGAGGGGCCCATCCGGCTTGGCGAGCCGCTGCTCCGCGAACGCGGTGGAGATGCGCCTTTGGACGGGGTCGTGCGCGAGGGGCCGCCATGACCGACGAGCATCGAGCCGACGCTGCCGACCCGGAGGTGTCTCCGGATTCCGGCTCCGTGCCCCCCGCGGCGCCCCACCGCGACCCATCCGTTGCCCGTCGTCGTCCGCGTGCGGTGCGCATTCCCGACGACGAGGTTGCTCGGCCTCAATCGGCCACTCAAGACGGGGACGCAGGGGCGCAGTCGCCTGGTGTGGCCGCCGAGATGGTCCTGACCCCCACTCGGATCATTACGATCAGCTCCGGCTCAAGTGCGGCAACCGCAGGGGCCGCGAACGTTGCGCCGCCTCCTACCGTTCCGAATCTTCCGATCGACGAGGAGCCCCCGGCGACCGATGGAGCCGCGGGCTCGGACCGAAAACTGGCCCCGGCGGTCGGGTCCGACGAGGTCGAGATTCGATTCGAGGACGACGCGCCCCCGACGGAGCCCGCCCGCAACGGCCTGCCGTCGAGCCCGGACGGCGAGCGGAGATCCGATCCGGGGGACGCACCGGAGATCGCGGCCGAGGACCTCGTCGCCATCGAGACGCCGACTCCGATGGGCGGGATACCGCCCCTTCGGGCGAAGGTCGCATCGCAGCCCCCCGTTCCACCGCCGGTGAGGCCAGCGCCCCCGATCCCACGTTCCCCTCTTGTCATCGTGCCTCCGCACGTGGGCAATATGCCGTCAGTTCCCGCCGAGTTCGCCGGCGCGCGGCGCAAGGCAAGGCTGTGGTGGGAGGAGCTCTTCAACGACGACTACCTTCACGCGATGGAGCGCGTCTCCGACGACCAGATCGCCCGAGAGGTGCATTTCATCGAAGAGAGCCTGGGAGTCGAGCAGGGGGGAGCTCTCTTGGATCTGGCCTGCGGCACAGGTCGTCACGCGGTGCAGCTGGCGCGGCGCGGCTACGAGGTCGTCGGCTTCGATCTCTCGTTGGCCATGCTTGCGCGCGCCGGTGAAGACGCGCAGGAGCGGGAAGCGAAGCTGAATTTCGTGCAGGGCGACATGCGCGACATGACGTTCGAAGAACAGTTCGACGGCGTCTACTGTTGGAACACGAGCTTCGGTTACTTCGAAGAGGACAAGAATGCGCAGGTCGTCGATCGGGTCCACAGGGCCCTGAAAGGGGGCGGGCTCTTCTTGCTGGACGTGGTCAATCGTGACTTTCTCGTGCGCCAATCGCCGTCCCTCGCTTGGTTCGAGGGGGAGGGCTGCATTTGCATGGACGAGATGACCGTAGACTTCATCACGAGCCGCATGAAGGTCAAGCGCACGATGATGCTCGACGACGGCCGTTCCCAGGAGATCGAGTATTCGATGCGGATCTACAGTCTGCACGAGCTCGGACGGGTCTTGCACGAGCACGGGTTCACGGTCCGCGAGGTGAGTGGGCGGGTGTCGACTCCAGGGGTCTTCTTCGGCGGGGATTCTCCGCGCTCGATGATCTTGGCCGAGAAGCGCTGAAGGGGGCGGCCGTGGCCCTGCGGAAGATCGCCTCGATCGGCCACCCCATCCTTCGCGAGCGCGCACGCGAAGTGACGCCTGGCGAGCTTGCGGCCCCGTCGACCCAGCAGCTCATCGATGACCTGGTGGCCACGATGCGCGACGCCCATGGCGCCGGTCTCGCGGCCAACCAGGTGCACGTGCCGATGCGCATATGCGCCATCGAGGTCGCGGACAATCCACGCTACCCCTACCTGCCGGGCTGGCCCCTGACGATTCTCGTGAATCCGGTTCTCGAGCCCAACACGCGAGAGACCTTCCTCAACTTCGAGGGTTGCCTCAGCGTGCCGAATTTGCGCGGTCAGGTCCCGCGCTTCACCGGAGCGAGCATCCGCGCGCTTGATCGGCACGGCTCACAGCTCGACTTCGTCGTCCGGGGGCTGACGGCCGGCACTTTCCAGCACGAGCTCGACCACCTGGACGGTACTCTTTTCGTCGATCGCGTCGTCGACACTCGGACGCTGTGCACTTGGGCCGAGTTCGATCGCTTTTACCGGGAAGAGTTCGCGATGCGCGCGAGGGATCTTGTGGCGCGTTTCGGGTCGTGAGTGCGGTCCCGGCGTCGAGGCCCTAGGCCTCGGCGTCTCTCGAGGTTCGAATGGCGACGACGGTGAGCTCCGCTCGGCCGCGGGGACGCACCACGACGACGAGGTCGCCGACGCGCTTTTTCAGCAAGGAGCGACCCATCGGCGAGCGCCACGAGATGTCACCTTGGTCGAGATTAATCTCGTCTTCGCCTACGATGCGGTAGGTGGCGAGAGCCCCGGCCTCGTCCTGGACGTCGACGTAGGCGCCAAAGTAAACGACCGAAGTCGGCCCCGTTGGGGAATCGACCACCGTGACGCTCTCGAGCCGTCTCGTCAGCCAGTGGATGCGGCGATCAATCTCGCGGAGCTTCTTCTTGCCGTAGATGTACTCCGCGTTTTCGCTTCGATCTCCTTGCGCGGCCGCTTCCGCGACCTCGACCACGATTTTTGGTCGTACTGTCGCGTGCAGCGCCGCCAGCTCGGCTTGGAGACGCTTGGCTCCTTCGCGCGTGATATAGAACGCGTCGCTCACGAAGGGGCGACTCAGACGACGATGCTCGGCGCCAGCCCTTGGGTGCCGATGGCAGGCTGCGCTGCGCCCGAGGAAACCGCTTCACCGACGGGTCGCTTGTAGCCGCATTCCTTGTTCGCGCAGGCAATCGCGGGCTTCGTGCGAGTCCCCCCCAAAACCAGAAAGGGGGCACCGCAGTCGGGGCACGGCTCGGCGATTGGCTTTTGCCAAAGCTTGAAGTCGCACTTAATGGATTCGTTGGCGTAGTTCGAGCATCCGTAGAAGGCTCGGCCACCGCGCTTCTTGGAGCGAATCTCGATCATGTCCCCCCCGCACTTGGGGCATTTGACGCCGAGCGGAATGGGACGGGGGTTTTTGCAGCCGGGGTAGCCCGTGCATGACAAGAACTCTCCGAAGCGCCCGCTACGGATCGCCATCGGCTTCCCGCATTTGTCACAGACGATGTCGGTCTCTTTGGCCTGGGTGGGCAAGCCATCCGCCCCGAGATTGCGCGTGTTCTCGCACTGGGGGTACTTCTCGCAGCCAAGAAACCAGCCACGCTTTGACCAACGTTTGAGCATCGTGCCGCCGCAGAGCTCGCACTTCTCGTCGGTTGGCTCAGGGTCGGGGTTCCAGCGTTTACCCTTTTTGCTCACGTCGAGCTGCTCTCGAAAGCGCTTGTAGAAGCGCTTGAGGAGGGTCGTGCGGTCCTCTTTGCCCGCCTCTACCGCGTCGAGCTCTTCTTCCATCTTGGATGTGAACGCCGGGTCCATGAAGTCGAGCTCGCTTCGGACGAGGCCATCGACGACAAACTTGCCGAGCGTCGTTGGCTGGAACCGAGTGCCATCCATTTTCTCGACGTAGTCGCGCGCTTGGACTTTGCTGATGATCTCGGCATAGGTGCTGGGTCGCCCAATTCCGCGCTCTTCGAGCTCACGCACGAGCGACGCCTCCGTGTAGCGAGGGGCCGGCTGGGTGAACTTCTGATCGGTAAGGGTGCCGGGGGGGATCACGAGACGGAGAGGCTGCCGCTCGGCGAGATCCGGAAGGATCGCCTCGGCGTCTTCGGCAAGAGCGTCCTTGGCGTCACGCTCGCCCTTCTTGTCTTCGTCGCCGTCGCCCTCGCCAGCCAGGGAACCGGCCTTCGTGGATTCGCCCCGACCGTAGGCCTCGAGCCAACCCGAGAACTTGAGAACCCGTCCGCTCGCTCGAAGGCCGTAGGTCGTCGGGCCCGCATTGCCCTCAATGTCGACGCTGGTCTGGTCGTAGACGGCGGGGTTCATTTGACTCGCGATGAACCGATCCCAAATGAGCTTGTAAAGCTTGAGCTGTTCGTCTTTCAGGTGACGGCGAATCGTCTCCGGGGCAAGGTCGAGCGACGTGGGCCGGATCGCCTCGTGCGCGTCCTGCGCGCTCTTTCTCGACTTGAACACGTTCGGTTGAGCGGGGACCCATTGCGGCCCGTAGCGCCCGGAGATGAGCTCGCGAGCCGCGGTTACGGCGTCAGGCGAAAGGCGGACCGAGTCCGTACGCATGTACGTGATGAGCCCCACCGGGCCGCCGTCCTTTCCCAGATCGACCCCTTCGTAGAGCCCCTGAGCGACCTGCATCGTGCGCTTGGCGCCAAATCCGAGACGATTGACCGCGTCCTGCTGCAGCTTGCTTGTGGTGTACGGAGCGGGTGGGTGCCTTTTTCGCTCTGTTTTTGCGATCCCCGCGACTTGAAACGCGGCGGAATCGAGGTCGGTGCGGACTCGTGCCGCGTCGGTTGCATTCTTGACCGCTAGCTTGTCGCCGTCGCGTGCGATGAGGCGCGCGAAGAAGGTCTGCGCTCCACTTCCCGGCGCCAGCGACACACCACAATTCCAATACTCCTCGGGAACGAACGCCTCGATCTCGCGCTCCCGGTCCACGATGAGGCGGAGGGCGACGCTCTGCACCCTGCCGGCGCTCAGCCCAAAGGCGAGCTTGCTCCAAACGAGCGCGGACACGTCATATCCCACGATGCGGTCCAGCACGCGACGAGCCCGCTGCGCGTCGTACAAGTTCTTGTCGAGCTCGCGCGGATGGTTGACGCCATACTCCACGCCTTTCTTGGTGATCTCATGGAATTCGACGCGCTTGGTTGGCTTGTGCGCCGGCTTGAGCTCCTCGGCGAGGTGCCAGGCAATGGCCTCGCCTTCGCGATCAGGGTCCGTCGCGAGCAGAACCTCGTCGGCCCCCCCCGCAGCCTGCTTCAGCTCCTGCAGGACCTTCTCTTTGCCCGGAACGACCTCGTAGGTCTCCTGGAAGCCGTTTTCGATATCCACTCCGAGCTTCTTCGGTAGATCCTTAACGTGCCCCTTCGAGGCGATCACTTCGAACTTGGGGCCGAGGTATTTCTTGATGGTCTTGGCCTTCGCGGGCGACTCGACGACGACGAGCGTCTTACGCATCAGCTGCTTCTCTTTCGCATTTTCCAATGATCTTCAGCGGCTAGAGGGCACGTCGTCGTCGGAACAATCCCGGCGGCCCCTCTACTACTACGTTCTCTAAGGCAAGCGTCAAGAGCGCCGCGGCAGCGGCCTGTGCGGATTGGTTCGCCTGAGCCACGATCGCATCGACGTGAAGAGGAGCTTTTGAAAGGGCATCTAACACCTTGGATTCACAATCAGAAAGCGTATGCGTGAGCCCGTCGGTTCCGACGCCGCTTGAGCGCGGGTGCGCCTCCGCGTCAGAAGCGACCCCCAGCGAGCGAAGCAGGCGGTCGACGGATGTGAGGGCGAAGGCCCCGTCTCCACGCCCCTGGAGCGACCCGGCAAAGGCCGGCTCCAAGGAGCCGCGGGGACGACCCAAAGCGGCTTCTTCGGCGCCCGTGCGCATGAGGCCGCATGAATCGCGCTCGGAGCTCGGAGTTTACATCGGCCTAAACAACGACCAGGGCGTTGGCCCGTGCGACGAGCACCTCGTTTCGCGCCAGAGATGCTCCTCGACGGCAGCTGGCTCCGAACTGCCAGAACATGGCGCGCGGACCTCGGGCAATCGAGTCGAAAAGCTCGGCGCGTGACGCTGGATAGCAGAGGTCGGGGTCCGTGCGGGCCACGACCCATGTTCGGCCACCGGCTGTGGAGGGCGGTCGCGTGCGCGGCCGCGTCCATGCCCACGGCTCTGCCGGACACAACCAGGACGTCGGCCCGGACGAGCGCGCTCGCTATCTCGGACGCCAAAGCAATCGCGTCGTCGCTCGCCTTGCGCGACCCGACGAGGGCGACCGCTCGCTCCGCCTCAAGCGACCCGCCCTGCCAACCTATCGACGGGGGCGCGCTCGCGAGCCCCACGACGCGCGACGGGCAACGCGGGTCCAGCCGCGTCAGGCTTACGTGCGACGCCACGCCAGCCCATTCGGACGGTCGGGTGTCGGAGTTGCCCGAACGGGAACGTCACTTCCCCTTTTTCGGAGCCTTCTTCGAGAAGAGTTGAACTGCGAACTCTCCCGCGCCTTGGTCGGCGACGATGTCGAGCGTGTACTTGACGGCCGATTTGGCGACGGGGCACATCGCGTCCGGCGTCTTGCCGATGACCGGTTTGGTGTCGTCGGTCAGATCCTGCCCGGAGAGGATGCCGGGGGGCAGAAAAAGGTACAGGTCGAGGTCGGTAACTTTTGCCGAGTACCCGACGATTGCGTAGCACTTGCCCGGCTTGAGCGTTATTTCGGTCTGAACGTTCTTCTTCTCTTCGAGCTTGCCCGTGATGAGCGGTCCATCCGCCTTCATGCCGGATGCGGCCGTCTTGGCGAACTCTCGCAGCCCTTTGGGGAGCGCTCCCGCGGCGGCCAAGCCATTGGCTTTGGTCGTTGCCTTGGGCGCCGCTTTGGCGGCCTCGAAGATTCTTTGGATCTCGCTGGCATCGGTCACGAGCACTTCGGCGAGGGCGGACGCACCGGCCCCCACGTTGCCGCTCGAACCTGTGCCTTCCGCAGGTGCAGGATGAGCCTCATCCGCGGCGGCTTCGAGCCCGGTTCCCGCGTCCGCCTCGGACGCCGGTGCTTCTCCGTCGCCCTCCGGATTGGCGCCCGGTGCCTTTGCGGGGCGGCATGCGGTGGACGCGGCGATCGCCGCGCAGAAGAGGATTGGAAGCACGAAAGAGGTGGAGCAGAGCTTCATGCCGCAATCCTCTAACATGCTTGAGATCGCCTTGCAGCCCGAACGGATACGCGCCGCTACTGCAGTAAAAACTTGAACGGAATGGACGTTTTTTGCGTGCATCCCATTGCGGGAAAACGCCAACCCCGCACGTCGTTCTCGATGCACTTGGCGACCGAAGGATCGTCGCCGGAGGCACTCACCCCTTGAGCGCTTCCATCGGCGCCCACCGTCAAGGCCACGTTGACGTTGACCGAAGGCTTGGTGGTCTGGCTGCGCTCCCAGCACGAACGCCGCAC
>Ga0070761_10001064_pt1 | contig 17276 bp, 20 predicted proteins | sample HubBroMetageREF1_FD_66724 | JGI IMG/M metagenome (GOLD analysis project Ga0070761, IMG submission 66724) | Reference soil microbial communities from the Hubbard Brook experimental Forest, New Hampshire, USA - Hubbard Brook CCASE Soil... | ecosystem: Environmental > Terrestrial > Soil >... | reverse complement strand
AACTCGAATTGCTGCTCGCTTCACCCTTATTCCATTCCAGCAAGAGATATCCGAGGTTCCTGAGATTTGTCGTTGCGCGAGCATTGGCCGGCCAGACCGACCAACTCAAAGAGCGCATCCTCGGTGTGGAAATCTTCGACCGGCCAGCCGACTACGACACAAACACGGATCCTATCGTTCGAGTGACTGCGGCGGAAATTCGTAAGCGCATCGAACACTACTATCAGGACCACAAGCATAAGCACGAAATCCGGATGATCTTGCCGGCCGGATCCTACGCCCCACAGTTTTATTGGCCCGGCCATCCGAGCGCTCCTCCGGTAACTTCCCTGGCATTGCCGAGTGACGCGTCGGATGCCCTCAACGCCCAGCCGGTCGTGACGCTGCCGGACGCGCCACGATCGAAACCTACTTTTCTGGCACTCAGGCAACCGGCGCTCGCACTAGTTGGTCTGACGCTGGTGATTGCTACGGCGGCGCTGTGGCATATATCCCGTCCGCCGGTCTTGAAACAATTTTGGGAGCCGTTCGTAAACTCACCGAATCCAGTGCTCATATGCGTGGCAGATCAAAGCCAGTATTCCACGATACGCCTGCGCGACGCCGCCGATCCCTCGCACGAAATCACGTTGCCGGATAGTATGGTCGCGCTGATCATTGACGATGTAAGTCCCCTGGTAAACGTTGCCGCTCTGCTGCGCACTTACGGAAAGACCTCCCGCGTGCTCGCCGAGTCAAACACCACTCTGACTGATTTGCGCCGGGCTCCGTCGATATTTATTGGGGCGTTCGACAATAGCTGGACGTTGCGCTTGACCTCTCCTTTGCGATTCCATTTTGCCAACGATGCGGCGATGAACAATTTATGGATTGAAGACCGCACCAATCCTGGAAATCACAATTGGATGATGGATCGTACGATTCAACAAACCGGAACCTACTCGGATTACGCCATCGTGGCGCGCTTCGTTGACCCCAACATCGAGCAATTGGTCGTCGTGGGCGCAGGCATCGCACGCGGCGGCACCGTCGCTGCTGGAGAGTTTTTGGTGGACGAGCAACGCATGGACGAGATGCTGAAGCGGGTGCCCAGCGATTGGAAACGAAAGAACATCGAAATCGTTCTGGAAACGCAGGTGATTGGAGAGCGTTCCGGCCCTCCACACGTAATCGCGGTCTACGTTTGGTAGCGGACATCAGCCCACGGACCTGAGAATGCCGCGCGTTCGAAGGGGATAACGATTCGACGATCCTTGCTTGTCGCAGGATTTGCCACTAATTCGTCGCCAACCCAAGCGTATACGGGGCATTGTGAAGGCAATCAGAACCGGAAGAGCAAGACACGCAAATGAACTTAGCTATCTGACCACGCAATCGCTGCTGTAGAGCCCTGCGGTTCGGACCGCCGGAGCGATTCATCTCCTTCGTGTCGCTACGAGCAAGAGCTTCCACGATTGCCGGCCGCACGATCTTGGAACGAGAACTTGGATTCCATTTGGAACGGTTTTCCATCCAACTCGGCGTAGGAATAGACGAAGTAGTTGCGACGAAAGCTAATGAATGGGGGACAAACCCGGCGAGCCCGTTCCGCAGTTTTCATACAAGCCTTCGTCGCTCTTGGCCGCCACTTACTACAACAGATACCACGCTCCTACCACGTCTGGCACTCCTCAGCGCCTCCAGCTAAGGTTCCAATAGTGTCTTGATGTGCGACACAATCTCGCGAGCTGTATTCTGGTTCATTTTTTGTAACACCGTCTCGCTCGCAAAACGCGCCAGTTGTTGCTGAGGCACTTCGTACTCCACTTCCAGCGAGAGCTTGGTGTTCGCGCCGTCGGGCTCGCAGCGGTAAGTCCATGTGCTCTTGTTGCCCGTGACAGTTTTGAATTGATACCTCTTCGGCGCCTCCGAGGCAGTGCACTCGGAATGACCGCTGATGACGAGCCCGAGCCAATTGAATTCGTAGTCCCAGGATCGCTTGTCAGCAGAAATATTATTGATGCGGCTTAAGCCGGGAACAAACATCACGGCTCGTTGCGGCTCGACAAACATTTGAAATATCTTCTCAGCAGGGGCCGCTACCAACGCGCTCTCCGTAACTTTAGGCATTTTCTTTTGTCCTCCATTCCTCAATCGGAGTATCGGGCCGATTTCAGCAGTGCGGCTGCGAGCAGGTGGCGTTTCTTCTCCGAAAACGCACTGATATCCAGGCAGATAATAGTCCAGAACGCCTTTCGCTGCCAAGCGATCTGCCCGGTGCCTTCTGCGAAGCTGATTCGCTGCCGATCAACCTTCGCAGTTTCCATCAGCAGATCGAGCGCATTGCAAAACACCACTGCCCAATCGCGTTCTCGCGGATGAATGGCAAACCAGATTTGACGCGACCTGAGATCTGTATCGCGCGACCATATTTTTAGTACGAAGGTGCGGCGCAGATCAATGATGCGAATCCGTATGCTCATTTTCTCGCGACTAGAATGCTCTGAATTCCCAAATCATCGTAGCGGGCGCGCACTTCTGGAAAGCCCGCTGCGCGCGCCAGCTCTGCCAGCCTCCCGGCATTCCGGTAGTTCACACGAAGTTCAGCGATCCTCAGCAGATACTCGGAGATCGCGCGGCGCTGCATGCCGCTGCTCAAGAACACACCTCCGGGACGGAGCGTTGCAAAAGCTCTGCTGTAAAGAATGCCAAGCTTTTCATCATCCAGAAATTCCGCCAATCCGGTGGAGCTGATATAATCGGCCGCGGCAGGATAACTGCTACTGCAGAGAGCGTCTCCCTCAATAACACGGAAATTCTTCAATGCATTTTCCTCCGCGAAGCGTGTTGCCTTGCACAGGACCTCGGGATCGAGATCGAGTCCGTGAAAGGTTACTTTGCGCAAGTCGGCTCCCCGTTGGCGCGCAATGGCTGCTCCTTCCACCAGGTCACGTGGAATTCCACAGGGGACGCTTAATATGGATACCTCCGCACCACTGCGCTGGCAAAGAAAATGCGCCAGTTCATCGCGCGAAGCTAGATACCGGTTCCGGAAGGAGCGAACCACGGGCATCGCGAGCAAGCGCGCATCCACCCAGCGACCCAGGGCATTCCGTCCCGAAGCGACGTTGCGATAAATGTGATCCGCGAACGAATAGCTTCCCGAGTTTTCGAACCCCTCGCGTGCGAGATCACTTCCCTGTAACAAATAATAGAGCAGGAGGCCTGCGATGTGCCCGCGCTTGAGCAGGGAGAGCGGAATCGACTGCGACTTGCGCGTGCGGTTGTAAAACTCAGCCACTGCATCCTCAAATTCGCAGAAAGACCGCGATCATTTCCTTCATGATTTCGGGCGTGCCAGCGGCGATGGTGAGAGCGCGAGCATCCCGATAAAAGCGGCTGCACCAATGCTCGTCCATATAGCCAACGCCACCGTGTAGTTGCAAACAACCTTCCACCACGGCTTGGGCGGTTTGGTAGCTGAAAAGTTTTATCATGCAGATTTCTTTGGTGACATTCTCTCCCCGCAACCAGCCGCGAAAGGCGTGATAATTGAGCTGCCTGGCCGCTTGCAGTCGGGTATGCATGTCGGCAACCTGGTGGCGGATGGCCTGGAACCGGTTGAGGGTGGTTCCGAATGCGGAACGCCCTTGCAAGTACCGGAGGGTCTTGTCGAGAGAATATTGGGCCCAGGAAACGCAAGCAAGACCGCCGAATAGACGTTCCCGGTTCAGTCCGCTCTGCACGTACGCAAAAGCCTGCCCTCGTTCACCCAGCATGTTGTTCGCCGGAACTTCACAATTCGTCAGCGTGATTTGCCCGGCGGCGGAGGTGTCTAACCCAAGCATCGCGAGCCGCTTGATGGAGACCCTCTTGCTGCTTGCGGGTATCAAAAACAAGCTCATCCCTTGAAGGCCTTGAACAGGGTCAGTGCGCGCGGCCACAATCAGGAAGTCGGCAATTGCCGCGTTGGTGATGTAGGTCTTGGTGCCGTTGAGCCGCCACCCGTTTCGGGTTTTTTGAGCTTTTGTTTGCAGCGCTGCAAAATCCGAACCCGCGGAAGGCTCAGAGACTGCGACCGCTCCTAATTTCTGGCCACGCAGAAGTGGGGAAAGGAATTTTTCCTTCTGCGCGGCGCTTCCCAGTTCGTCCAGCACGGGAGCGACAAGGTTCGCTTGGACAAACAAGCTCAGCGCAAAGCCCAGCGATTCACATTTCGGAAGCTCTTCGGCGATAACTCCATTCCGTTCGCGATCCAGCGAGATCAGCTTCTGTTGCGCACACTTGCGAAAGATCGTGGCCGGAAACCGCTTTTGCTTTTCCCACTTTTCGCTTAAAGGCCGAAGCTCGTGTTCAACGAAGGACCGGACGTGCGCCCGAAAGGCGTCATGCTCGGGTAAAAAATCATGCAACATGCTCAACGCGGAGCCGCCAGCGCCTGATTCACAGCTTCGATCACTTCCTGCACGGTTCGCAGCTTCCACATCGCGGCCTCGTTGAGTTCGATTTTGAAGGCCTCTTCGAGCGACAGCACGCATTCGATTTGTTCCAGCGAGTCCATACCCAGCTCAGACAGTTTTGTTTCCGGACGTATTTGGGAGTCATTCTCCATCGCCGCCCTACGGATGATATTGGTGACGCCTTCTTCCACGGTGTTCACGACTGCGTCTCGACAGGGAACTGGCTGTCTAATTCGGAATAAATCTGTCCGGCGACCTTGCGGTCTATTTCAGACCACCTGCGGCGCGAATCGGCTACCTCAGCAACCGAGTATTTCCGGAGAGTTTGCTCGAGCCAGGTATTTTCGCCGGCGCCGTGCTCTTCTTCTTCACGCAGTATTTCTTCCAATACGACGCGAACCTTAGGATGGAGACCCGCGGAATTCAATTGTTCACGATAGGCTGACAGGACGCGATTTTCGAGGACTTCCGACAACACCAGAAGATCTACAAGCGCTTTCGGAACTCCTCCTTCACGGGAGTAATGCTCTTGTATCGTGCCGGTCTTGGGATCCACTTCGCCGCCTAAATCAGCAATCACTTCGGTGAGCAATGCAGCGTGGTGCGCCTCGGTGGCGCAGTGGCGAGTTATATTCGTTAATAGCTCTGTACCGGATAGCGACCGCGCCAGCCTTCCCATCAGCAGAGCACCGTGCAATTCGCTATTACGAAAGAAATTCAGAAGCCACATCTCCCGGTCAGTAGGCGGCATGAATATCCTTTTGACTGAATTCGGAAATCGAAATCCCGGTTAGGCGGTGCATCTTCTTATCGAGCGTCAAGATGGCCTGGAAATCATTCTTGGACGAAACCGGGACGCGAGTAACCACGTCCGCCCCTACGTGCTTGAAGTTCGCGCCCGCCTCCAGCACCCGGCGGCGGGCATCTTCATCGTCGCGAACTCTTGGCGCGAGCAGATCATACGCAAATTGCGTGTGGCGAAATTCATCTTTGGCGATGAATGCCGTGATCTGGCGCAACACCGGTTCCTTGGCCTGGTGGGCAAGGCGCAAGAAAAAGTAAGCGGCGAAATGCTCGCTGATCATGTAACGGGCAAGTTCGCGAACCGCATCGTCAACGTGGTTTAGAATGTTGCGCCCGCGAATCTCGATGAGTTCAGAGTCCGTGATGGCGCGATAGCCAACGAATTCGAGGTAGCGGTTCAGAGCATAGAAGTGCTTGTAGGACTCATAGAGTTGGACCGAAAATACCGACGTTACGTCAATCTGGTCCCAGCACGCCTGAACTAATTTCGTCGTATAGACAGGGAAGTAGGATTCGATTAGGGCTGAGTCGCGGATCTGTTCCAGCAATTCAGGCTGCGTGAGGGCCAATTCGCGGTCAATGCTGTTCCATGAAACATCGCTTTCCAGGATCCAACGCTGCAATTCGGCGGTAGTGAGGTATTCATCGTAGATCATGGGATTCTTCCACACGCCGCAGCGCTTCGTTCACCCCATGTTGCGCCAGCAACGCCATGCACCAGCGTTCGATGCCGAAAGCCACGCAACCGGAATACGCCGGCTCTCCGCCCGTGAGTGTAACTGCAAATCTTGATGTGAAAAAGCGTTCATGCAAATTGAACGACGCTACCGGAATATCCTTTCCTGAAACGCCCGGCGCCGTGAGCTCATATTTTAGTCCCTTGATCTGTTGAAGGAGTTTCTTGCCTCGAGTCTCACCGACAAAGAACGGATCCTTGGCGGGAGCCAAGTTCACCGTTAGACCGAGGTGCGCGGCCCAGCGCGCGATTCTTTGCTTCCAAGCGTCACACTGCGCGCGCACAAAGCCGTTCTCGCCAAGAAACACGACCTCTGTCATCGTAAATTCCCAAAGATGACAGTCGTTCGTGGACTCCGCGCGGAAACATCTTCCCTCGCACGTGAGGAGAGTGTCTCCCGCAAGGGCTGAGTTCATTAGGAGCTGGTAGCAGTGGTAGCAGACTGCAGGCGACAGAAAATACTTTCCCGTCTTGTTGGGAGAATTCACAGCCGAAGCGAATTGCGGGAAAGACTGGAAATACTCGCTGCGATCCAGGATCTCCTCGGCAATGACGGTCGGAAACTGCCGCTCTTCCGCACCCGCAGCGAGTGCCATCTCACGAAACCTGGATCGCAGGACATGAATCAATCTGGTTTCAGCGGGGCCCGGTGACAGCAAACCATCATGGGAGATGAGAAAATCGTGGTGTGGTACAGTCGACGCGCGCGAATTAAGGATGTTCATCGATCTGGGAAATTCTTGGCGATGGTTTCGATGGTGCGAAACCGGTCCATTACGACCAGTTCGTCCGGTATCTTTTTGCCCGATCTTACCTCAAGAAACGCAATCAATCGAAGAATCTTCAAGGAATCGATGCGGCCCTCATCAAATAGCGCGGTGTCCGGCGCGACCTTTTCTTGCGAGTCCGCGAGCAAGTCTTCATTCACGAACTTCAGCAAGATTTCCACTGTCGGATTCAGAGGCGCGCTTGCTCCTGTGGAGTTGCTTCCCAATTGTTCTCCAGAAGGAATCGAATCACCTTGGGATAATAGTCGCGAATCTCGGGACGCGCCAAACCTGAGCGTTGCAGCACATGTTGCGTCGATGCATCACTAATCAATTTGGGATATGCCAGTTGTGGTGCAAAGGACTTTAGCACAGCGACAGAGTTCTTCAATACCGACTCACCGAGTTCCTCCACCGACCTCACGAACAGGTAGAACGTCTCCAAGTTCACTATGGCCGGCTTTTCAATGGCCCGCTTCCTCCATGCAGGGCGGTTTTTGTAAAAAAGCTGCAGCGTTTCTTCCAAGAACTGTTCCAGTGAAAAGGCATCGGAGCCACCGCAGATGTGCCAAGTGGATCCAGGTGTGAATTGCTCGAAGGCAGCAAGAGCAATACTCTGCGCGGCATAGTCCGATGCGATCAGATCAACGGGGCTTTCTTTCGTGCCCGGCACCATGGGGGCCAGGCTGTGGAAAAATAAGCGTAACGCATAGTGGATGGCTGCGCTCTTTGTCACGGCGCCATCCAGCGAGCGGCCCAGAATCGTGCTCAAGCGCACGACCGTCGCGGGCAAGCGCTGTGCTTGTGACGTGACGAGCTGTTCTGCCTCATATTTTGATTGCTCGTATGCGTTCACAAAACCGAAGTTGTGTTCCAAGTCCTCTTCGCGAATCGTGCCCGTCCGCTTTCCGGAAACATACACGGTGCTCAGTTGGCAGAATGCCTTCAGGCGCGGGCAGCCGGCGGCAAAACGCATCATGTGTTCCGTACCTGCGACGTTCACGGCACGGGCCGCCGACAAATCCGCTGAAAACGAGGTCTCCGCCGCGCCATGAATAATCGTCGTAGTTGCCTGGGCGACGGATTGCTTAAGATCGCACTGCAACCCAAGATCCGGCCGCGTCACATCACCACGGACGACCTCAATTTTCCGGTGAGAAGGCAGCACATCTTTCCTCCGCGTAAGCACAAATACTCTTTCGACGATTGGTTGCGAGCAGATCTTCGGCAGGAGATCCTGGCCCACCATCCCCGTGCCGCCCGAGATAAGCACAGTTTGGCGCATCAATGTTCGATAAGGGTAGCGGCCCAGTTCAACCCAAATCCAAAGTTGAACGCGAGCAATTTGTCACCGGGATTCAATAGATTTGCAGTAGTAGCATCCTTGAGATTGATCCAGTTGTCCGCGGCGATGACGTGGCCTTTCTGGGAAATATTTGCGGCGAAAAGCTGCTCCTTTTTAACTCCAATGAGATCCAGGAGGATTTCCCAGCTCCGGTAGGAGACATTGTGTGGGAGAACCATGCTCAGATCTGCGGGTGCGCACCCCGCGCCGCTAAGAAGATCCTGGACCAGATTTGTTGCGGTGGGAAAATATGCGGCCAGGATCTCGTTCTTGCGAGCGATACAATCCCAGTAGTAACCCTTCGTAACTGCGCGATGCGCTAGAATTCGATTCTGCGGGGAATTTCGCGTGACCATAAGTGCGCACGCGCCATCGGAAATCACGTTGTACAAAATCTCGCGTGGAACTCCGTTCGGCAAGACGTCCGCGCTGACACACAGAACGCGCTGCGCCTCTCCATTGGAGCGGAGAAAATCGCTGGCCAATTGCACTGCATATGTCAGCCCCATGCAGCCCGCTTGGCTGATTCCCACGACGCTCGCACGGGTTAGGCTTAACTCGTATTGTAGTTTGGTTGCCGGGTAATTAAAGCCGCTAAGGAAGTGCTCCCCTGCGATCTGGTGGCTAGACGCAATCGCGCCGGCGTAGAGCAGTAGATCTACAGATTCGGGCCGGACACCGCAATTGTCGAGTAGCGCCGCCGCCGCTCTTTGCGCAAGCTCGTCGGCGGATTCTTCGCTGATATAGCATCGGTCGAATCCAAAGGTTCGCAACTGCTCCGCACGCGACACCAAGAGTCCTGCCTGCTCCAGCTCGCGAACAGAAAGAGACTTCGGGGGCAGAACGTATTCGATCGCCGAAATGCCGAGATTCATAAGATGACTTGCAGTTGCGAAGTCTATCTTCCCACATATGTGCAGAGGTATCGAGGAGCAGCCGTGGCTCTTAGCGACATTCCGTCCCAAAATCGGAGGTCGAATTCCGCTCCGAGCCAAGTGCCGATTAACGCCAACGGGCAAGTGATGGGACCTGATCTGCTGCTCTCCAGGTAAGAGCAGAATTGCTAAGTAGTTGGCTCGTCTAGCACTTTCCTATGTCATGTATCACGGTTTTGCACGGTATTCGTCAACGTTTGTTCTTAAGTTTTGTGGGCTGAACGCGAAGACTTCCCACAACCCCGTTCCTGAATAACTTCTATGTCCGTGTAGCTGACTCTCAGCCCAGAATGTCGTATTTGGGTTCGCACACGTCCTTTTCGGCCGTTTATCGTCCAATGTTCGGGTATCTTTGACTTGACTGCGGCCGCGTTCTTATACTGTTTTGCTCTAGGCCTGGAGCACTAAGGTCTGCCAGGTCAGGAGAATGTGTCACTCGCATGGGAAAAACCGTAAAGCGAGACCTTTTTCCGGGTGCTTTGGAGATGATGATTCTCCAAACCCTAAGACGCCAGCCGTCAGATGGCTACGCGCTCGTACAGCACATCAAACAAACCTCGCATGACTTGCATCAGATCGAAGAAGGGTCGCTGTATCCGGCGCTCCAGCGGCTTCTCAAGGAAGGCTTGGTTAAGGCCGAGTGGGGTGTTTCTTCTTTAAACCGCCACGTTCGGGTTTACAGACTGACGGCGGCAGTTGCAAAACACCTGGAACTTGAGGTGTTGAGCTTTGAGCGCATGTTCGAAGGGATTACACGCGTTTTAGCCCGAGGGATCGCTATCGAACTTCGAAGAATCCGCACAATCCGCAATTCCAACTCGTGAATTGCCACCGAAACCGTCCTTTCCCATTAATGCCCTTCCTATGGAAGGACTGCGCCTAGACCGTCCGCTTCGTTCCCGTGAACGGGAATCCCACTCGCCCTTGACAGCGCGGGCGGCTAGTCGTCTTCGTCTGGCTTGACCCACCGGAGAAGGATGTTGCTCTAGACGAGGTACCGCGTCCCGTTAACCGCGTTGGCAAGAATGCCAAAATCAACGGGGCAGGGCTTTCAGCCCCACACGCTTCTGCGATACTCTTCAGGCGGTTTCAATCGGCGCCTTTGGCGCAGCGTCCATCAGAATTCGCTTTTTACTTGACAAATGCCGCATGTGCGGCACAATGGACATGAAGAAATATTCGGTGTCAGAAGCGGCGGAGATTCTGGGAGTTGATCGTCGGACGCTGCAACGATGGGTTAGTCGAAAGACGATACCGGCACCGACTGCCGGAATCGTGAACGGTCGCCTCGTCAAATTCTGGACAGAACCTGAGATGACCGTGTTGAAGGAAAATAAGATCGCGCATTACGCGGGTAAGGGTTTCGATAGGAGGACAGGTAAGAAGGCCAAACAAAGAGAGTCGTAAGAAAGCGGGACGCGCTGGTGTTTGCGCACCGAACGCGCCCCTAACCAAGGTCGCACGTCTAAGGTGCAACGATGGCTACAGCAGAACTTATCCATTTCTCGTTTGTAGCGCAACTCGCGCCCCGCCCTTTTTTTCCGGCTCTACTCCCTCCTGAGCCCGTCTTAGGACCTCCTCCTTAGCTGACTCGCGATTGTGTGTGTCGGGCCTGTTGACGCTTACGACCGACTTGCTAGGCGTGTGACCCAACCTTACATCGACTGTCGGATTGCGGCATTCCCGCCGCCGAGCGGCGGAGGAGATTCAAATGCAAAAGGCGCAACTGTACGAAGCAATTCTGTTGGTGAATCGAGGCGTTGACGATGCCGTACGTGGCCTGGAACGCCTCAAGCGAGCCAAAGATTCGCAGCTCGATTCTTCCTGCATCGATGAGGAGCTCGTGGTTTTCGAGGATCACCGCGCGCGCGTCAATTCCTATTTCTGTAGCACCACCCAGCGCTCGGAGCAGCGCGACTCCGTGCGATTGGAAACCCGGCACCGCGAATTCGAGAAGAAGACCTTGGACCAGGTACAGGTGTATCGGGACGTACGGATGGTGGAGGATCGCCGGCGCGTCGAGGGAAAACCGCCCAAGGTGCGGTTCTTTACGCAAGAAGAGCAGGGGGAATGGGAACGACAGTACCCCAGACCTTGTGATGCGCAAAGCGAACCGCAGCGTAGCCGAGGAGACCAGCCATGAAACTCGCCCTGTTCCAGGAACTTGTGGACTTGAACCGGGCATTTGAAGAGGTAATCCGCGGGCTTGCGCGAATGGAGCGAGTACGCCACTTCCAGAATGACATGATCCGGCGTGCCCGCGCCGAAGTAGAAACGGCCCGTGTGGACGCCAACCGCGAGTTCTTCGACAACTTTGAGGCTATGGTCGAGGACGGTGCGTCCTGGGCCTACCAGTTCCAGCGCGAGTACGACCGGAAGGCCAGAGACCCCTTTGATCTCTATCTTGAAATCAAGGAACGCGAGGAAGTCCGCAGGAAGAAGGGCCTGCCCGCGCGCGTCGTGCTACTTCCAGACTGGGACAAAGATGATGAGGAACGCTACGATCAAGCGCGGGCGGAAAAGAAGAAACGGGCCGCGAGGAAGAAAGTGGGCGCGATCAAGCGGCGCACGGCCAGCCCTGCCAAGGGTAAAAAGCGGGCGCAGGCTGTCGTTGCTCCCGCGTCAGAAGGGGAGGCCAACCAATGAGAAACAAAAAAACATCGGAGACGCAGAAGAAGGATTTACCGGCCCCTGGGAAGCGATATCCCGGCGTCCACGGAAAGATCGTCGATTGGGCCGAGCACATTTTCGAGGAGGGTATGTTGTTCGTGCGGGTTCGTTTCACGGACAAGACGGAACTATGCTGGACGCTCCAGACAGCGCACGTAATCATGGAAGCTGACCTGAGCGACTGGAAGACAGGAAACTTCAAACAACTGAATCTGTACGCCGAGAGCGAAATCGGATGGCCTGAGTGACCAGGAAACGGCTCTCGTGGAAGGCCTGAACTGCTGTGCAAATCGGCAGAGCCGGCCTGCCGGTGAGGTTCGCTAGTATTGTCCTCGGTCGGGACCGACAATGCACCCTAGTGCTCTCAGTGGACCCTATGGAGCAATCTTGCGCACCAGGCTAGCTTCTTCCTTCTGGGGCATCGTGCGTGTGGTCGACGGCGCGTTTTGTCCTAGCCCTCTGTAGGATCTAAGCAATTCCGTTCGCGCGTAGCGAACAGCGTGGTGAGTGTCGCGCTGGCACAGCGCACGATGGCGGACGCGCTTTCGTATGCCGAGCGCCGCAACGCGTTCGGCAAGCCGATTCTCGATCACCCGCTGCTTCGTCATCAATTTGAAGATCGGCTGAGCACGCTGCGATCGGCGTTTGCGCTGGCATGGGATTCAGTCCAGCTCCTGAATGACGTGTGGATGGAGCGCGCGCCTTACTCCGATCGCTATCATCTGTTTCGGCTGGTGGCACATCTTGCAAAATACTGGACGGCCGAGTTTGCGGTTGATAGCACAAAGTGGGCCATGGAAGTGCACGGCGGGCTGGGCGTGTTGGCCGAGTATGGCGCGGAACGCTGGCTTCGCGAAGCGATGATTCTCGCGATTTGGGAGGGAACGTCGCATCGCCAGATACTGGATGGACTGGAGGTGATGGAACGGAAGCGGGCGCATAAGCTGCTGTTCCAGCGACTGGCGGAAATCGCGCCCTCTCAAGAACTTCAGGACATGGAATCGGAAGTCGACCAGCACCTGAAACTTCCACCTGAACAAAGGGCAGCGCTCGCCGAGCCGCTCTTCAGAAGGCTTGCGGTTCTGACGGCGGAAACGCTCGCCGTAGATTGAACCGATATAATTTCAGTGTCTGCATCGATGTACGCGATCTCACTTTCTTGCATTTTGCTGAGCGCATCGAAGTAGTGGTAATCGAGTTGTGCAAGATTCCTCTACAGGCACGCCAAAAGTGCGATGAGGAGACACGCCCATGCCGTGGATAAGAATAAAAGTATTGGTGGATAGATCGCGGCGTTGAGCGAGTACACATTTAAGGCCTTATATTCAATTAGCTTGGAGCGAGCGAATTGTAACGACTATGCCCTAGATAATAGGTTGAGGTTATGGTTCTTGGGCTGCCTTCGTCGCCGCTCACCAAAGAGCGGGAAGCTAAAGAATATTCTTATAGAACAGCGGCAATACAATCCACTTCAATATCAAACCCGCCGTTCCAAGCAGGAACATTGATAAAAATGCGCGCCGGCGGGTTTTCCGGGAAATAACGCCTGTAGACGGCATTCACCGTAGGAAACATGTCCACTGAGGTGACGTAAACATTCAGCTTCAGAATGTTTTCCAGAGAAGAACCCGCCGTTTCGACACAAAGCTTGAGTTCATCCAATACGATCTCCGTCTGACGCTCAATTGGTCCCTTGAAGATTTCTCCTGTTTTGGGGTCGAACGGCGGAGCACCTGTGACGTAAATTGTGTCGCCTTGCTTCGTCACGGTTGAAGTTGGGGCGTTATATTTTTCCAGGTAGGTCGCCAGTGGCTCAACGCGAATGATTTCTCGTTTCATCAGGAATCCCCTTCTTGACCTCGAAAACGGTTAACATTTTACGCCCATTTCGCCCGCTCGACGACGTTGTGAAACAATTGAAACAATTGGCAAGCGACTTGACGCCAAGCATCCTGCGGATGTATAGATGCGGGCATCAGCGTTACCACCGCACGTTATTGCGTGACGTTCGACTGGTGTACATGGCTGTCTATTCGCCTTGAGTATAGATACGCCGCGCGCACCGGAAGCGATCGAAGGCCCCCGAGAAGAGTACGAAAACGCTAAGCGAATGACGGTTCGCGAAGGTGCGCGAAGTTTGCAGGTAAAGGCGCCTCGATAGCCATACCGAGGTGTCGCAGCTGATGTGGATCTTCTCCGCCCGCCAGCGGTTTGTGGCGCCAGTCATGGACCGCTCAGGAGCTATAAGATGCGTCGCATTGCCACCGGAGTATTCGTACTGTTAGGCTGCGCCTTCAGCGTAGCTGCCCAAGCACCCGCTCACATCAGCGCCGCGACGGGCGCGGCGAAGGCCAAGTCCACCGCTCCTCAGAACGAAGTGGCGCCGGCGGCCGCAGCGAAGACCAGCGGTGGGTATGGCGATTTGCCGCTTAGTTTTGAGGAGAACCGCGGACAGACGGATTCGCGCGTCAGTTACCTGGCTCGCGGAAGAGGTTACACGCTGTTTCTCACGCCGACCAAAGAAGTGCTGGCGCTGTGGCGCGCCATTCCATCGCCCGAGAAGCCAAACCCACAGATCGATGCGATTGATCTGCCCAAGCATTCTCGGATCGTGCTGCAATTCGAACTGGTTGGCGCGAACAAAGGCGCCCAGGTTTCGGCGACCGACCGCTTGCCGGGAACATCGAACTACTACATCGGCAACGACCCCGCGAAATGGCGCGTTGGTATTCCGAACTACGGCAGGGTCATCTACCGGGACGCCTATTCGGGCATTGACGTGACTTATTACGGCAATCACGGGTTGCTCGAATCGACCTTCATCGTGGCTCCGGGCGCGGACCCTGGCAACGTTCGCATGCGCGTGGATGGCGCGAAGGGTCTGCGAATCGCGGAGGCCGGGGACCTGATTCTGTCGCTGGAAGGCAGCAGCGTAAAATTGCAGCAGCCTGTGGCTTACCAGATCGTCCAGGGGGCTCGGCGGGAAGTACGCAGCGGATACAAACTGATGGCGAGAAACGAAGTGGGCTTTTGGCTGGGTTCCTACGATCGTCGCCAGAAGCTAATCATCGATCCGACGCTGGCGTACTCCACCTACCTGGGAGGCTCGGGATCCGCAGGAACAGGCGACGGAGCGAATATTGTGGTGGTTGATTCGACCGGAGCGACCTACGTGACCGGCTACACGAGTTCGATTGACTTCCCAACACAAAACGCCGAGCAGGCGAGTCTCGGTGCAGGAACAGGCGAAGTGGAAAACGCCTTCGTGACGAAGTTCTCGGCGAGCGGCACTTCGCTGGTGTACTCGACTTATCTGGGCGGGGACGGGATTGACGGCGGAAACGGGATCGCCATTGATTCGGCGGGAGCCGCCTATGTAACGGGCAGCGCCAGTTCGACGAATTTTCCGCTGCTGCTTCCTTTGCCAGGTCAGAGCGAATTCGTCGGCTCCCGATGCGGATACGTTTCTTCGTTTTCACCGGCCGGGGCGCTAACGTTCTCTACTTATCTTTGCGGCGGCGCGACGGATTACGGCAAGGCGATTGCGGTGGATGGCAACAAGGACATCTACGCCACCGGCTTCACGGACTCCTCGTCATTTCCGGCGGTGAATGCGATACAGCCCAGCCTATCCGGGACGACGGATGCGTATGTTTGCAAGCTGGCAGCGCTAACGCCGAACGGCTCTTCACTGCTGTTTTCCAGCTATTTTGGAGGCAACGTTTACACCAATGCCGGAGGCATCGCGCTTGACGGAAGCACTCCGCCGAACATTTACATCGCAGGATCGACCAACTCGACAGTGTTTCCAACGAAGAGTCCGATACAGGCGACTAACAACGCGAGTGCGAACGCGGGATATAACGCATGGGTCGCTGAATTGAGCGTTCCGGCTGCCGGTGTCCCTGCGGTCGTTTATTCCACGTTTCTGGGTGGAAGCGTGGGTGACGCAGCGTATAACCTTGCGGCGGATTCCACCGGCAACGCCTACGTGGCCGGCTCCACATACTCGCCGGATTTTCCGGTCAAGAATCCCATTCAGACTCCCCCCTCGAGCGGGGTCGAAAGTGTGTTCGTAACGAAGATCGCCGCGGGCGGCGGGTCGCTGGATTTCTCGACGTATTTCGGAGGAAGCGCTGGCGGCAGGGCACTGGACATTGCGCTCGATAGTACGGGAAATATCTACGTGACAGGCTATACGGATGCGTTCGATTTTCCGACAAGGCTTCCACTGCAGGCGACCCTGAACGGGTCGCAAAGCGCTTTCGTGACGGAGTTCAAGGGGGACGGCTCCGACTACATCTTTTCCACTTATCTCGGTGGCAGCTACTCGGCGGCGGACGGAGAAAACTACGGAGGGGGAATCACCGTGGACTCCCTCGGCAATATCTACGTGGTAGGTGAAAACGTCACGTTCGATTTTCCGACTGTGAATCCGGTTCAGGCGAGTTTGAAATCGGCGAATGGCAACGGGTTTGTTGCCAAAATCGCACCGGCAACGCCTGCCGGGCCTCAGTTGTTTCCCGGGGCACTGAATTTTGGATCTGTGGTTAATGGAACGACGAGCCAGTCACAGGTAGTTTCGCTGGCAAACGGCTCAAACGCGCTGGACATCACGAGCACGGTGGTGAGCGGGCCGAACGCCGCGGACTTCAGCGTTTTCAGCACTTGCGGACAAACTGTTCCCGCGACAGTGGTTTGCACCTTTACGGTGACGTTCACTCCTTCTACGACTGGTGGCGAATCGGCGACGGTGACCATCAACGAATCCAGCGGAACCCAGACTTTTGCCTTGAGCGGAACCGGCGCAGTAGTCCCGCCTCCCGGAACCATCACGGTCAACCCTACGACTGTGACTTTCGGAAGCCAGGAAGTCGGCACCACAAGCACCACCCCGCAGCTCGTCACCATCTCTGTGACCGGCACGAATCCGGTAACTTTGACGGGGTTCAGCGGCACCGGCGCCGACCCCGGCGACTTCAGCATCGGTACCGGAACGACATGCGAATTTGAAACGGCCCTCGCCGCCGGGACCACTTGCAAATTGGGAATCGTGTTTACCCCCAGCGGCGTGGCTTCGCGCACCGCCACAATTCAGATCTCCGGAACTTTCACCGGAACTCCGGCAAACGTAATGGCGAGCGGTACCGGCACAGCACAGATAGCGAGCTTGACGCCCACGTTGCTGCAATTTCCCAACACGGTGGTGGGCACGACCGCCGGCGCCATGACCGCGACGCTCACCAATTTGTCGAGTACGGTTTCGTTGACCGGCATAAGCCCGACGATTACCTCTTTATTGCCAAGCGGCACTTTCGCAATCTCCGCCAACACTTGTCCAGGGTCACTAGGTCCCGGCTTGAGTTGCACAATCAGTGTCACGTACACGCCGACGGCGGCGGGAGCTGCCGAAGGCGAACTAACCGTGGCTGACAGTGACACCGGCACTTCGCCGCAGGCTGTCTTCTTAATTGGAACGGGACTGAACGCGAGCGCGACGCTTGCGACAGTCACCCCGAAGTTTCTGAGCTTCGGGAGGCAGACAGCGGGCACGACGAGCAACGCACAATTTGTGGTTTT
>Ga0070761_10001063_pt1 | contig 17284 bp, 18 predicted proteins | sample HubBroMetageREF1_FD_66724 | JGI IMG/M metagenome (GOLD analysis project Ga0070761, IMG submission 66724) | Reference soil microbial communities from the Hubbard Brook experimental Forest, New Hampshire, USA - Hubbard Brook CCASE Soil... | ecosystem: Environmental > Terrestrial > Soil >... | reverse complement strand
TCAGACCCAGAGTGGCAAGGGCGACAGAAGGTGCAGCACCGAATAGTCCTGCGAAGCTTTTCGGTTTTAAAAGATCGCCTATGATCGCGAATAACGATACGACCGCTCCCCCGACAAGGAACCGGACGAGAATCTGGCTCATCACTTTCGATCCCTCATCGCATGCCCGATTTCACGAGTTTTCGAGCTTGATCGGGTCCCTTCAGTCCGAGCACGCGGTATTGTTGGCCAGAAAGCTTGTGGTAGTTCACAAAGAACTCTTCCAGTTCTCGACAGAACTCCTTCCCGAGATCAGAGATCGTCTTTATGTCTGCCCAACTGTGCGCATCTTTCTCAACGGCAATGATTCGATCATTGCGTTCTTTCTCATTTTTGTCTCCCTGCTCGCCCTCGATCACGCCGATAGGACGGCACGATAGGACGCACCCTGCAAATGCAGGCTCGTCCATTAGAACCAGAACGTCTACTGGGTCGCCGTCGTCAGCTTCGGTTGAAGGTACGAATCCAAAGTCATAAGGAAAGGTCATGCCTGCTGGCAAGACCTTCTTCAATTCGAAGACACGCTCATCGGGATCAAAAGCGAACTTGTTTCTGCTTCCTTTCGGAGTTTCGATGACAACCCGGAGGAATTGCTTGTCATCGGCGTTGAACGGCTTGAGGTGGGTGGGGTCTGCGAGACCATTCTTTTTGCTCATTCCGGTTCCGTTCTCTACTACAACGTGGATGCTTTGTCAGAGTAGAAGGTTTGTTCTCTTCGCGGGACATCGAGACCAATACCGGAGGTAGACTGTTAGGATATGCGTAAGCGTCTCATTACGACGGCTTCGCAGGATGCGCGGCATTCTGACCACGGCTGTCTTGACCTCGAGAGTGCGGCAGCGGTCGAGGTTACGTCGGAGGCGAAGGAATATCCCGTTGAGTTTGCGCTGGTCTCAGGAGAAATGCGGGGCTGGCGTGCCGAGACTCTTGGCACTCAAACCATTCGCCTAATCTTTGATAAGCCGCAAAAGCTCTCACGCATCTCGCTCGTCTTCGAAGAAAGTGAAATAGAGCGTACCCAAGAGTTCGTGTTGCGATGGTCTCCCGATGGCGGGCGCTCGTTTCGAGAAGTTGTGCGCCAGCGATGGAATTTCAGCCCACCTGACACGATACGCGAGGTCGAAGAATATCGAGTCGAACTCTCCGATGTCGGGATTCTCGAATTGGTCATTATGCCTGATATCAATCGAGGAGCGGCTCGCGCGTCGCTCACGAGTCTGCGGCTTTCTTGACCCGTCGTGATCTTCTCAGTTTCAATGTTTTCCAGAGAAACCGCCGGTGATCAACAACGGCTCGCCCTGAACGCTCGGCGCGCACCTTTTTGGCTCCGGAAGGAAGTTCACCTGGGACCGCCCGCGAGAACTAAGAACGCGACAACGCTTCCGATTACGCATGCATCGAACCCAGTCCTAGTAGGACTGGGCTCCGTTGTTGCCGAAAGCAGAACAATGAACGCACAAACAAACCCAATCAGGGACGTTCGAATTCGAGTCGTAGTCGCCGACGATCACCCCGTCATCCGACGCATGGTACGTTCGACCCTTCAGCAGCATCCTCTTGAGGTATGCGGAGAAGCTGAGAATGGAGCGGAAGCAATAGAAGAGGTTAAGCGAGTAAGGCCAGATGTCGTCATCCTGAATGTCACTATGCCTCTGGTCAACGGTTTTGAGGCGGCACAAGAGATCAAGAAGCAGGTTCCAGAAACCGCAATTGTCATCCTGTCGTCGCATGCGGACAAGTATTTTATTGCGGAAGCCAAGAAGGTGGGTGTGCGAGCCTATGTCCCGAAGTCAAAGATCGGCCAAGCCTTCGTCGACGCTTTAGAAGCTGCATTAAAAGGGGACGATTTTATCGTCCTAGAGTAGGCCGGGCTGCACATTGGCGAATGGCCGCGGTCGCATGCTTCAGTGTGACTAAGACCTGTACGGGAGTGATGCGCAGGTGAGTGCGATCGGGGCTGTAGCTATCCGGTATGGTAAAAGCTGGGTCATCGGTTTCAAGATGTCACCGACCAGAGCCGAGCGAGAATTGACCTCTATCCAGAAATCGAATAGTCAACTTTTCATCGACCCTTCAAGCTGAGTATGACCCCGATGCATACACAGACCATGACCGCCGTGGCACACCACCCGACCCATCTGAGATAAGGAGGTATCACAAACTTCCCCATCACCTTCTGATTGGATGCCATCATCATGATCACGCACATCAGCGGAGCTGCGACAAGCCCGTTAAGAATTGCTGCCCAATAAAGCGCTTTAACGGGATTGATGTGCAAAAAATTCAGGAGCAAGCCGGTCGTTATGGCGATGCCGATAGCGCAATAAAAGCCCACCGCTTGTTGTGGCCTCCGTTCCAGGCTTACCCTCCATTGGCATCCCTCCCCAATCCCGTAAGCTGCCGATGATGCGAGCACCGGCACAGCTAACAAACCCGTACCTACAATCCCACATACGAACAGCGTTACCGCGAAACGCCCAGCGATCGGTTCCAGGGCGGAAGCGGCTTGCGCGCATGTTGCTACATCGAAGATGCCATGCGTATGCAATGTCGAAGCGGCGGTTAGGATAATGAAAAAAGCGACAATATTCGAAAATGCCATGCCGACATACGTGTCCGTATGGATTCGGCCCAATTGCGCGACAGCCTGGGCCGGCGCGTGTTTTAAGGCCTTTTCTCCCCGGTTGGTTCGGACCTCTTCAACCTCCTGAGAAGCTTGCCAGAAAAACAGATAGGGGCTGATTGTGGTGCCCAGTACAGCAATCAAGGCCATCAGAAATTCCTTGGTCAGTGCAACATGTGGAATCAAGGTCGCGGCTAGCACGGCGGACCACTGAACATGCACAAAGAAGGCGACGCCGATGTAGGAGAATAGCGAGAGGGTGAGCCATTTCAGATACTTTGCGTAGGTTGAATACGGAATGAACAACACGGCGATGAGAGAGACAATCCCGAGGGTCACCGTCAAAACCATGACATTCATAGGTATGACCAGCGCCAGAGATTCACCCATAGCACCGATATCAGCACCGAGGTTAAAGATGTTGGCCGCCGACATTGCGACAAGTACGAAGTAAAGCAGAGGTCGCGGGTAGTTTTTCCGAAGATTGGCGGCAAGTCCGCAACCCGTTACGCGGCCGATGCGGGCGCAAATCTCCTGAATCGCCGCCATGAGGGGGTACGATACAAGCATGGTTCATAGCAGCCCATTGCCGAATTGTGCTCCTACCTGTGAGTAAGTCGCAATGCCACTCGGGTCATCATCGGAAGCCCCAGTCACTAAACCGGGTCCGAGCTTCCGGAAGAAACCGCTGCCGGGAAGCGTCTTCGTTTGACTTGGAGAGGATTGGGGGGAGGACGAGGCACCTTCGCGAGTTGGCGCAGAGATCTTCATTGACTGGTGTTCTTGCGAACCAGTCGACGTCAAGCGGCCCGGCGGGGCGAAGATTTCTCGACCTTCTTCGCCAGTTTTTCGACTGCCTCAACCGCCATTCCCTTGACGTACACCATTTCGCCGCCGAGCCAGCCCCCGAAGCCAATAGCGATCACTCCGACGACTGACAGGCCGAGAGGCACGTTGCTCTCCACGGGCAGACGAAATCGGAGCCATAGGTCAATCGCAAAAATTGCGACGGCGCTCAAGTTGACCGCCAGGTGGCGGTTCGCGATCCTCCTCATCTCCGCTTCACCGATCGAAAAGTAGTCGATCAAGCCCGGCACTGCCGCCAGCAGGGCACCGACGATGCCGCCTGCAACGAGGAAAGTGGCAACTGTTTGCCAAATTGCGCTGCCACTCACGGCGTGCACCACGTCGCATACAAGCGCAAACACCCACAGTCCGATTGGAAATCCCACCAGCATCGGATGCACAGGGTGACCCTTGATACTTGCCGAGCTTGAGATAGGCTTCTCCTTCCCCATGCTGAACTAAGCCGCGCGTCGAGAACGCTTCGATGTCACTTTTGGCTCTTCGGTTTCTCGCGCTCCTTCGTTGGCCTGCGGATTAATCTCTTTGGCCAACTCAGTCAGCTTTTCGTCGGTTTCCTTTTCTTCCTGCAAGGTTTCTTCCAGCAGTCTCACGTGCTCCGACTCTCCCAGAATTTTGGCGAATTCCGAAGCAGTTCCGTATGCGGCGATCTCGTAGTGCTCTACACGTTGGGCCGCACCAATCAACGCGGCATCCATTAGAGCTCCCTCGAAGTCTTCTTCCATGACTTCGCTGCCTTCCTTGACCAGTCCTTCCATGCTGGCACATTTCTTTCCCTTGGGACTCTCGTCAAGAGATTTGAAAATCTGCTCCAGTCGCCGCACGTGGCCCCTCGTCTGTTCAAGATGCTCCTCGAAGCCCTGTTTGAGTTCCTCGGATGAAGCGGCTTTCGCCATTTTCGGAAGTGCCTTCACCAGTTGATTCTCCGCGTTATGCAGGTCCTTAAGCTCGTCGATATATAGGTCTCTCAACCCTTCGTTTGCCATGTTTCCTCCCTGAAATTGGCCGGCCTACAGTCCGCCAAAACATTAGTTGCTCCAGTGGGTCGTAGGGTTGACCGGACGAGAGGACTCCTGAGGCTGACGATCGGAGAGCAGAAATTCCTAAGTCGTGGGCTGCTCGACGCGGGGTTTGGCATCTCTTAAACGACGTGAGAAATTCCGACATCGCCGAGCTCCTGGCGGGGGCGTCTGAACATGCAAAGCAGCCTCTGCAGCGGGCACTCCGACGCGCCGCACGCCGGTCCTTTCTTTGGCCGGAGGAGGCAGAAGATATGCTCGCTCGTGGGCAGAGTCTTACAGAGCTCGCCGGTATTGGCCCCTATCTGAACAAGCAGATCATCGATTGGCTAAGGCATCCGCCAGAGTCTGCGGAAGCAATTCCCGAGATCCGACAGAACTTCTTGACACTCGCCGAAGCCAGGATATTGCGATCGAAGTACCCGGAGCGCTTCCGTCAGATTCGCGGCGATCTCCAAATGCACACGCTGTGGAGCGACGGTTCAGGGTCGATTCAAGACATGGCAGAGGCAGCCCGGTCGCGCGGGTATTCCTATATCGCGATCACCGACCATTCCAAAGGACTCAAGATTGCTGGCGGCATCGACGAAGACCAACTCGCGAAACAAGGTGAGGAGATCGCCGCGGTCAACGAAAGTATGCGAGGGCATGCCGGCGGTTTTCGCGTCCTACCTTCTGTCGAGTTGAATCTCTCTCCGATCGGGGCGGGGGACATGGATCAGGCCGCTTTAGATCGGCTTGATCTTGTGCTTGGATGTTTTCATTCTGCTCTGCGACGAAAGGAAGATCAGACGGAACGCTATCTTGCCGCCCTACGCAACCCTTTAATTCACATACTGGGCCATCCGCGCGGACGCATCTACAACTTTCGCCTTGGTTTGAGCGCCGATTGGACCCGGGTCTTTGCCCTAGCGGCGGAACTCGACAAAGCTGTTGAAATTGACTGCTATCCGGACCGTCAGGATCTCAGCATCGATCTGCTGGCGATCGCAAGGAAAGAAGGATGCCGCATTTCGATGGGAACGGACTCGCACGGTCCCTCGCAGCTTGAGTTCATGGATCTCGGCGTCGCTGCGACGATACGCGCCAAGCTTGATCCAAAGAAGATCCTCAATTACATGCCGATGAATCAATTGCTGGGATGGGCTGAAGATGTTCGTAATCGTTGACTGGAGTCCTGAAAGAGGGCATGGGATGGGACCGATATCTCTGCCACGTCAATCGTGCCGACCATCCTTGTGGGAGGTCGGCGCATCCAATTCGCGCTAAAGCTGGATGTGCGGGTCGTCGGTCGATCGGCGAAATGTTTCGAGGATGACAATCTCCCGACAAAATTCGAATCGCTTGACGTCCGATTCTTTCGACCGACGAGGTTGGTTGAAGTCCGTCGCGTCCTTAGCCGTACTTGCGCACTTCGACGGAATCATTCCATTGCCATTCGATATAGGTTTTTCCAGAAATGACGAGGTCAAGGACCCGGAGAGACAAAACACTGTGAATCGACCAGAATCAATAGCCTCTTCATGGCTCGAGCCACAAATCGGTTTCCAGTTGGCGCACGAGCAATTCAAGGTTCCGGAACTAGTTGAGCTCGGAATCGCCGCTGATCAAGCCGGGTTTGATCTACTCGCCGTCAGTGATCATTTTCAGCCGTGGCAGGAAAATGAGGGACACTCGGGACAAGCCTGGATCACAATGACCGCAATCGGGCAAAAGACTAAGCGCATTCGCATGGGAACCACTGTCACTTGCCCGACATTTCGCTATAACCCCGCGGTGGTTGCAGAGGCCTTCGCCTCGCTCAGTCTTCTTACGCCCGGTCGAGTTTTTCTCGGAGTAGGTTCGGGCGAAGCATTGAACGAGGAGGCCGCGACGGGCTCATGGCCCAAGTGGACCGAGCGTTCCGAACGACTGTGGAAGCGACCGAAATTATTCGCAAGCTGTGGAATGGTCAGCAGGTTGATCACTCGGGACCCTATTACAAGGTCAACGCCCGTCTGTACGATCCGCCGACTCAGTCTATCCCTCTGTTGATGGCCGGCAATGGACCGAAGGCAATGCGGCGCTGCGGGCAATACGCCGATGGGCTTATTACCGATCCCAAGACATGGAAGGAGCACACGGCCGAATTTCAGAAGGGGGCATCCGATGCCGGCAAGGATCCGACTCGAATGCCGGAATTTGCTGTCCACGATCAGAAGTATTTCAATATTCCTCGCTCCCCCCCCTGGTTCTTCCCCGATGGGATTGCTGATTCTGGGTGGCCTTGCGGTTTCGTTTCGATGTTCTGACGGTCGGTTTCGTCACGCGATGGACTGGCCCGCGCTTAACGAGCGTGCCACACCTGTGCATCAGGCGGACAGACGTGCACGGGGCGGCTATGCGCAGCCGCGGCGTGCTCGTGCATTGCCGTCGCAGCTTGGGTGCGGCGGCTGCCGTTCTGACTGCTGAAGTCCAATAGTGTAACGGAGTGCGTGCAACGTTGGCATGTGAACGTAATCAAACCGTCCATCTTCTTGATGGTGTATTGTCTCACAGCTTCAAGTCTAGTCCCTTATCCCGCCATGACTCCGAACCAAAGTTACTAAGGCTGAAATCTGCGTTCAACCCGTGGGCCTGCCGAGCGAGTCTAGCAAAACCGTTTCTTGCTCTAAGGTCGCACACCTCTTGTCCCAAAACAAAACAAGTAGAAGGGCTACAGTGAGGGTGTGAGATATTACATAACCACACCGATGAGCGGCGGTACCAAATTCACATGCACCTACTGCAAGCATAGTGTCACGACCCTCGATTTCAACAGCACGAATGGCAGCCGCCGTACGCAAGCGGCGGCAATGATAAATCAGCATGCTACGTCATTGCATTTACGGGCGGTGCTAACCACGCCGGGCGGTGCTCGTAATGCCGTTGCCGGTCGCTCTCCCGTAACAACTCGCTGGGTTTCTGTTGGTTGAAACTACTCAGGTTTCAAAGAATCGAGGTCTGTACGACTGAAGAGCGGTCTAGCGTTCCAGGTTTCGTTTCCTTTAATGCTGACTCCTTTGACGGGGGAACGGCAGCCGGGAAGCGCGTCCAAATTGCGCCGGCCAATCGGTCGGCGGCTACGCAGACGTGCATTTTCACGGATGATTCGCGCAAGGCCAGCACAAGGTTGCGAGTATTGCTGGTAGAGGACAATCCGACTGACGTAGAACTGGTGTTGCTCGCACTACTAAAGGACGGGTTCGACGTCTCCAGCGATGTAGTCCAAACCGTCGAGGAGTTCAACTTGCGGATACACACCGCCACTTACGACCTCATCCTCGCCGATTACAATCTGCCGCAGTGGCGCGGGATGGAGGCGCTTGAGATTCTGCGCCGTGAAAACCTGGACGTGCCGTTGATCGTGGTGACCGGGTACCTGGGCGAGGAGAAGGCGGTGGAGTGCATCAAGCAAGGCGCCACCGATTGTGTTTTGAAGGATCATCTCGCTCGGCTGCCGCTCTCGGCGCGTAGGGCTCTAGACGAGCAGCGGCTCCGGCAACAACGCCGTCTGTCTGAAGAAGAGCTCGCCCGTTCCAACGCCGAGCTAGAGCAGTTTGCCTACGTGGCATCGCATGATTTGCAGGAGCCGTTGCGGATGATTGCTAACTACACCCAACTGCTGGCGGAGCGATATCGCGGCAAGCTGGATGAACAGGCCGACAAATATATCGCTTACTCGGTGGATGGTGCAACCCGCTTGCAAACTCTGATTCGGGACCTGCTGAGATTCTCCCGGGTTGGCAAACATGAGATCGAACGCAAGACTACCGAGTGTTGCGCGGTGGTGGAACAAGCCCTAAATAACCTGCAGACCGCGGTACTGGAGAGCGGCGCAGCAGTGAACTGGAATGGTTTGCCCGTGGTCGTGGCCGACCCTGCACAACTCACGCAGGTATTTCAGAACCTGATTGCCAACGCTATTAAGTTTCGCGGTGTGGAGATTCCCGTGATTCAAATTGATTCAGAAAAAAAGGGACGCGAGTGGGTATTCGCAGTCTCCGACAATGGCATCGGCATCCCCGCCGAGAGCTGGCACGACATTTTTGTCATTTTCCGCCGTCTGCATACTAGAACCGAATACGCAGGGAACGGGATGGGTCTGGCGATCTGCAAGAAAATCATCGAACGGCACGGCGGAAGGATCTGGATCGAAGCGCAAGCTAAGCCCGGCTGTCGCTTCAAATTTACGCTGCCCAGCGAACCATCTGCACGGACGCTAGAGGGAACGCAAGCATGAGAGCCACCGAGATTTTGCTGGTAGACGACAATCCGGCGGATACGGACTTAACCAGCGAAGTGCTATCGCAAAACGGCTGTCCGAGTCACATCCACACTGTAGTCAACGGTGCGGATGCGATCGCACTACTGCGCCGCGAAGGAGAGTATGCCAATGCGGCCCTTCCCGACTTCATGATTCTTGACTTAAATCTGCCCGAGAAAGACGGGCGTGCCGTTCTGTCCGAGGTTAAAGCCGATCCGGTCCTGCGCAAGATTCCGATTGCGATCTTCAGCACTTCCGAGGCGCCACAAGACATTGTGCGCAGCTATGAGTTAGGGGCGAACTGCTACGTGAGCAAGCCCGGCAACTTGCGGGACTTCACTTCCGCCGTAACGAGAATCGGAGAATTTTGGTTTGGTTTGGCCCGTCTACCGAGCGAGGAGAAAAGATGAACAGTACAGGAACGATAAACACCAGCCATACTCATGTTTTGTTAATTGAAGACAACCCTGGTGACGCGGACCTGGTTCGCTTGCGCCTGATCGAGGGCGACTCCGGGGTCAACGTTAGCAGTGTGAACCGGCTTGCGGATGGGCTCGCATCCATGGCTAAGGAGCCGCCTTCGGTCGTTTTGCTGGACCTGAATCTACCCGACAGCCACGGAGCGGATACGTTCCGCAAAGTGCTGGAGCAGGCACCCGGCGTCCCGGTGGTCATCCTCTCGGGCCAGGATGACGAGGTACTGGCTGTGAAGGCGCTGCACCAGGGTGTGCAGGATTACCTTGTGAAAGGCGATATCACCAGCAATCACCTGGAACGCGCCATGCGCTATGCCATCGAACGCCAGGCTCTGACACGGTCTTTGGAGATGAGCCGCCAACAGCAACTGGAATTCAAGAATCAATTCTTGTCGCATGTTTCGCACGAACTGCGGACGCCTCTGACCTGCATTCATCAATTCGTCACGATCCTGCTGGATGGCCTGGCCGGCGATATCAACCCTGAGCAGCGCTACCACCTGGGAACAGTGTTGAACAGCGTGCACCAATTGCGGGCCATGATTCGCGATCTGCTGGAGGCCACCCGGGCGGAGTCGGGAAAAATCCGCATTGAGCCGCGCTGCATCGCCATAGGCGACCTCATCAAACAAGCAGCTTCCATGATGTCGGCAACCGCCAAAGAAAAGCAGGTTGCTTTGGAAATTGGATTGGACCCTCGGATTCCATCTGTATACGCCGACCCCGATCGCGTCCTCCAAGTTCTCATTAACCTCATCGACAATGGCATTAAGTTCACGCCGTCCGGCGGGACAGTCCTGGTGAAAGCCTGCCTGGCGGAGGCCGATCCCAGCATGGTTTATGTTTCCGTGGCCGATACCGGCCGCGGCATCGGTCCGGAAGCCAAGGCCTTGATCTTCGAACGCTTGTACCAGGATCCAAATTCCATTGACAACAGATGCGCTGGACTGGGTCTGGGCCTCTTTATCTCAAAGGAGCTTGTCGAACTGCACGGCGGACGAATCTGGGTAGCGAGTGAAATCGCAAATGGGAGTACATTTTCCTTTACCTTGCCGTTGTATTCTTTAGCGAAACTTCTTTTTCCGGTCATCACCTACGAGGGTCAACTGCGGGACGCCATCGTTCTGGTCAAGGTTGAACTAACGCCACTTTCCAATCCGCCTCGAACCAACTGGAAGGATGTCTGCCGACAGTCTCTCCACACTCTTCACCGCTGCGTTTATCTCGATAAAGACCTGGTTCTTCCGGTTATGAGAAATACTGACAGTAATGAGACGTTTTTCGTTGTCGCGTCGGTCGACATGGAGCGGGCAGAGGTCATGATGAAGCGCATTCGAGAGCAACTGGAGGCTGGCCCGGGCTTCAGGACCGCCGGCGTCTTGAAAGTGTCGCGGAGCGATGTTCCGCTGCCTTCAACCGGAGACAGCAAATCACTAAAAGAGCTCGTGCAGACGGTGGCGGAGCGGATTACCGAAACGGTGGTGTTATCGCTTTTGTCGAAACCAGATCCCAAAGTGCAAACGGACGCGTAAGTGCAGCAAAAAACTAGATACATCCAATGGAGGATTCAGAATGGAAAAATCGAAAATACTGATCATCGATGATGACCCTGACCTGAGACGGGCACTGAAAATACGTCTACGGGCTAACAACTACGAAACCGTACAGGCCTCGGATGGCTATTCCGCTATTTCCGTGGCGCAGAAGGAGCAGCCGAATCTAATTATTCTCGACCTCGGCCTTCCGGCAGGGGACGGCTTCGTGGTTTTGGAGCGTCTGCAGAATAGTGACACTCTGTCGAACATTCCGGTGATTGTGTTGACCGCCCGTGATCCACAATCCAACGAACAAAAAACATTGCAGGCGGGAGCCGCGGCTTTCTTCCAGAAGCCCGCCGACAATAACGAGCTTCTGGATGTGATTCGCGCAACCCTGCCGGGTACCTGGCCGGGAACGGCGCTGCCTTCGTAGGCAAGACGCACCGGGCCCTGAAAGGCCCGGGATGAGCTTGGGTTTCAGGATTGCCCGTCGATCCGCTGGCATTGTGGCGGTATCGCTCTTCGTGGCTAGGTTCGCGACACCAGCCCCGGGCTGCGATCCGCGTGATTCTGCTAACGGCTTTGCCGGTCCTCCGGGCTACTCCCCCGTGACAGGAAAACCGGGATTATGGAACTCTTCAAAAATCTGCTTTCGCCTGATTTCATGCCCCATGGGTATTGCTACCTGTGGGATCCGCGGATGGTGTGGCTGCACGTCATCTCGGACGGGCTGATCACGCTTTCCTACTACTGCATTCCCGTCATCCTCATTTATTTCATTCGCAAGAACCGCGATCTCCCGTTCAACCGCATCTTCTGGATGTTTGGCACCTTCATTCTGGCCTGCGGAACGACCCACTTGATGGAGATCTGGAATGTCTGGCATGGCGACTACTTGATGGCTGGGGTGGTCAAGGCAATCACAGCAGCCGTGTCGGTACTCACGGCGCTGATGCTCATACCACTGATTCCGAAAGTCATCTCACTGCCCGGCCGGATGCATCTGCAGGAAATGAACCGCAAGCTCGTGGAGGAAATTGCCGAGCGCAAGCGGTTCGATGCGCCGATCGATGCCCCTCTGCGGCACAGGGTCACCGTAGGTTTCATCGTGGCTGTGCTGCTGACACTCTTCATCGGCTTTTCGTCCTGGCAGGGAGCGAAGCGGGCGGAGCAGGATGCTTACTGGGTATCGCACACTCACGAGGTGATGGAAACAATCCAGCGCGCCACCAGACATGTGATCGAGGCGGAAACCAGTGCACGGGCATTTTCCTTGACTGGGCAAGAGCGGTTGCTGGCAAACTATACGACCGCACGGAAGAGTGTTTATGCGGACGAATGCAAACTGCGCCAATTGACCGCCGACAATCTCAGTCAGCAGCGGCGATTGGACGTGCTCGAGCCGCAGCTGCGCACGACTTTCGATTTCGGCGAGAGCATCATTGCCAAGCGCCGCAAGCTGCAAGCCTATTCCGGAGGGGACGATGCACTGGAAACCGAGCGGCTCCTGGACGTAGTGCGCGCAACTACTCGAGATATGTATGCCGAGGAAAAACGGCTCTTGAGTCAGCGCACCCAAAGAGCTGGGGCGGGACAGCGACTCGCACGGATCATCGCCCTGGCAGGCGCTTTGCTCGCGGTAGGCTTGTGGTCGCTGGCGCGGTTAGCGGTCAACCGGGAAATTGAGGTCAGTGCGCGTGCGCGGGCGCAGATCAACACCTTGAACGCGGAATTGGAACAGCGGGTGGAACAGCGAACCGCGGCGCTGGAATCCGAGATTGCCGATCGGACGCGAGCCGATCGGACGCGCGAAGATGTACTCAAGGAACTGGCCGATCAGAAGTTCGCTCTGGATCAGCATGCCATCGTGGCGGTAACCGACGTGCAGGGTACGATTACCTACGTCAACGACAAGTTCTGCACCATCAGCCAATATTCGGAGGCGGAACTGATCGGTCAGAATCACCGCATCCTCAACTCCGGTCAGCATCCCAAAGAGTTTTTCCAGCTTATGTATCACACCATCGCCAACGGCGGAGTTTGGCACGGCGAGATTCAAAACCGAGCCAAGGACGGTTCGATTTACTGGGTAGACACGACCATCGTCCCGTTCGTCGGCGCGGATGGAAAACCGCGGCAGTACGTGGCCATCCGTGCCGACATCACGGAACGCAAGTTGGCGGCAGCAAGTCTAGCCGCGCAGGCACTGGAATTGTCTCGACAAGCCGAGGAACTGGCTCGCTCGCGGCAAGCCCTGGAAACCCAGACGCTTACCCTTCGATCCGTGCTGGACAGCATGACCGAAGGGTTAGCTGCGGTCGATGATCAAGGAAAGTTTGTAATCTGGAACGCGGCCGCAGAAAGAATCCTGGGCATGGGTGCGAGCGATCTACCCAATGCGGAATGGAGCGGGCAATATGGCCTGTTCATGCCCGACACGGTGACACCTTTCCCGACCGAGCAACTCCCGGTGCTTCGCGCAATTCGTGGAGAAGTGAGCACTACCGAAATGTATGTTCGGAATCACCGACTGCCACAGGGTGCCTGGATTGAAGTTAGCGCGGGTCCTCGAAAAGGCGGGGATGGGATGGTGTGCGGCGGGGTGGCAGCTTTTCGCGATGTTACCAAGAGGAAGGAAGATGAGCGGGAAATCCAGAAGCTCAGCGATGAACTCGAACATAGGGTCATAGTGCGGACGGCCCAGTTAGAAACTGCCAACAAAGAGCTTGAAGCTTTCAGTTACTCGGTGTCACATGACTTGCGGGCGCCTTTGCGACATATCGGGGGCTTCTCCAAGTTGCTGGTGGAGGAATTTGCTTCCAGCCTCGATCCTATTGCCCAGTACTACGTGGAGCGCATCCAGTCGGGGACTCAGAAAATGGGCCTGCTGGTGGATGAATTGTTGAACCTGGCGCGGGTTGGCCGCCATGCGCTGAGTCTGCAGCCGTACAGCCTGAACTCAATTGTCGCGGAAGTAATAGCGATCCTCCAGCCCGATAGCCAAGGGCGGCACGTGAAATGGGTCATCGCGGACCTGCCCGCTGTGGAGTGTGATCCCGTTCTGGTTAAGCAGGTCTTTCAAAACCTCCTGGCCAATGCCCTCAAGTTCACTCGTCCCCGCGTCGGCGCTTCTGAAAGTTCACAGGCAGGAATGCGCCCACCCACATTGCGCACGGTCATCGAGGTCACTCACAAAGAACAGGATGGACAACCGGTCTTCATGGTCCGAGACAACGGCGTCGGCTTCAGCATGAAGTACGTCGACAAGTTGTTCGGAGTTTTCCAGAGGTTGCATAGCGCAGAGGAATTTGAAGGCACCGGAATAGGCTTAGTCACGGTGCAGCGCATCGTTCAGAAGCATGGAGGCCGGGTGTGGGCGCAGGGGGAACCGGACAAGGGCGCCACTTTCTATTTCACCCTCGGTGTAGAAAAACAAGTTCAATCGAAAAACAAAGCAACTATCGCCGGAGGCCAATCATGAACTCAGGAGAACTCGACATTCTGTTGGTGGAAGACAATCAGGACGATATGGATCTTGCGTTGCATGCTCTGAAACGGGAAAAGCTAGCGAACCACATCTTCGTCGCGCGCGACGGCGAGGAAGCGCTTGACTTTCTGTTTTGTCGCGGGACCTTCGCGTACCGATCGTTTGAGGATCCCCCGAAACTGGTACTGCTGGATCTGAAACTTCCCAAGGTGGATGGGATGGAAGTGCTCAAACAGGTCAAGCGCGACCTGCGAACCAAGAACATCCCAATAGTTATTATGACCTCCTCGAAAGAGGAACGGGACTTGGTGAGCGGTTACAACCTGGGGGCTAATAGCTTTATCCAGAAGCCGGTCGACTTCGACCAGTTCCGCGAGACAGTCAAGAGCATCGGACTGTACTGGCTGGTCATCAATCAGCCGGCCCCCGTCAGTGGCGATCGCGAGCTGGCGGCGGTCCGGCCTTGACTCGCGTTCTGATACCGAATCGGGCCGAACTGCGCTGGGCCGCGCTGGGGCCAGGCCCGAACGGGGGCGGTCCGAGCCGAAAGTGAAAATCTCGAGATCGACAGATCGACCCCCATCCGATAAGCCAATATTGGACCATCGGCTGCGCGAACCGGCGACAGTCCAACCCGCAGTTCATTGCGAGGGTCGATCAGGGATTTCGCGGAGCCTTCGGCGGTGCAAGTCTTTGGTTGCTGTCCTAAAGCGCCAGTAATATGGCACCTCACGCAACTGAACGGAATCCGACTTCTCCGGTGAACTAGAGAATTAGTCTCGCCCTTCGGCATCTGCGCAGCTCACAGTCTCGCATAGCAAAGCGCATCCTTCTCAGATTTGGATATCCGGAACATCACCCGACCTTGCGGTCAATACTGCAGCAGAAAGAATGCTAATGGCCTGTATTCCAAAACGGGAAGCTGCTGAGGACGTTGTTTGATTCGGCTTGACACAAGGTTCGGGGGGCGTGATTGTAGGAAAGGCGACAACCTCCCCCAAGTAGGAATCCGCTCTGAACAGGCCGTGACTTAGTAGGGCGTCCGGGCCCCGAAGAGTGAAGGCTTGTCGCCATCCTTCCAATCATTAGCGCAAATAGACGGCTGGGAACGATAGCTCGCACTGCGTACGTCTGATCTCCGGTCCAAGACCAACCCATTCCCAAATTGCGAAAGTTGCCCATTTAATTCAGAAACTTTGCAATAGCGATCAATCCCAAAGATGCCACCCTTGTACTAAGGCTACGTTCCAGCGACCGCCAGATCGTCTCTGGCCGTTCAGAGAGTATCAGGCGCCACAAATGGGACATTGATGCCTAGCTCTGGACGGTAGTAACGCCATCAGCATCCATGCGAGCTATTACTTCGCAGAATGCACCCAAATCTGGGAGCCGCTTACCACGATCCAGCCATGGGTCGCTCATGGAAATATCGAACCTTGTGTGCCGACCTACTTCCGGAAAGACATGGAAGTCGAGGAATGAGCGGTTGTCTTCATCCAGCCGTGCCAGCAGCATTACGAATTTGCATTCTTGCAAGACTGGAACAATCCGCCAACGGACGGCCTTCGAAGGTCGCACTGATCGGGCTACGAGGACGGAAACAATCAAGCCGTTGTTCACTCGCAACCTACTGCTCCACTTCAGTCCCGGTCGGACAATAGAAACCCGCTCGGGAAACATTCCCTCGATCTGCACCAACAGTTCATCTCGCAGCGATTGGATTCTTCTGCGCAAGTCGATGAACTTGAAGTTGCGGTCGTAGCCAATCAGTTCGTAGGCTCGTCGCAGGCCACCGAAACGGTGCACAAAAGTAGAAGGAGATGGGACACCGTCGAAATCCTCGATTAGCCGAGGAGACAGTCGTCCCGCGAAGGCGAGCAACGCCCTCAGTCGATCAAGCAACTCCTCATTAGATTGGTTGATCGTGCGGCTATGGAGGATTTGCTGTGCCGCTAGAAACGTCGCACAATCAACGATGGGCTCAAAGGCTCCGGGCGTCAGAATCCATTTTGACTTAGGCAGCCTGACAGTTGGTGTACACAGTTTGCTAGATGTCCCACCGAAAACATGATATCCAGCGTACTTCGGCTGCGTGAGTATCGAGTCAACTACGTGGGGGGTCCATTTGGAATCGCCTATGTACTCGACATGGTTTTCGATCAAGTTCCGAGTGATCGCGTGCACAGACAGCTTGTCGGACAACAGCATCTTGTAAATATCCCTGACGCATTGCACCTCGTGAACAGGTCCGGGAACGAGGATGACGCGGTCAGTAGCGATGCTCTTCCGCTCGCCCGACGCTAATTCCTGCTTCGGAACTCCGCTCGCCGAGATTAGCATCCGCCGCAGTCCATAACCGGGCATGCCGCCCTGCTTGAATCCGAGGCGTGCCAACCGCTCCTGACCTGCGAGCACCTTGACGCCTAGTTCGCGACTAAACTCAGCCGCCATAGTTCTCTTTAGCGCCTTCATGATCAGGCTTCCGAGAGTGGCATCGTTTGCGAAGGTCTCGGCGCAGTAATGCACTGGAACGCCCGCCGATTTGCAAAGGAATTCGTAATGAGCAGCCTCGTCGGAGTCTTGAAACCGTCCCCAGCGGCTCACGTCGTACACGAGAATCGCCTTGTATGTGCATTTACCACTCACTACATCCTGCAACAACTGCCGAAGTCCGGGTCGATTTGCGAGCACCAACCCGCTTTTCGCGGCGTCAGAGTATGTCTGGACGATTTCAAAGCCCTGAGCATCTGAGTAACACTGGACAGCTATGGATTGGTTCTGGAGAGAATATTGTTGGCGTTCTGTGGACATACGAAGGTATTGAGCAGCGGGAATCAGCAAACTAGCGGTCATGGTGCCCTCCTACCGGAGGACATGGACTCGGGTCAGAAAAACTTTAATCGCCGACATTCCGGCAACGGTGAGAAACCGCATAGTCCCGTCCAGCAACCTG
>Ga0070761_10001060_pt1 | contig 17295 bp, 16 predicted proteins | sample HubBroMetageREF1_FD_66724 | JGI IMG/M metagenome (GOLD analysis project Ga0070761, IMG submission 66724) | Reference soil microbial communities from the Hubbard Brook experimental Forest, New Hampshire, USA - Hubbard Brook CCASE Soil... | ecosystem: Environmental > Terrestrial > Soil >... | reverse complement strand
ACCCTAATCCCCGGCCTGGTCGGCATGCACGAACACCTTTTCTATCCCTCCACCGGCGACGGCCCTCTCACAGCCGTCGAGCAGTTTTTTTCTTTTCCTCCGCTCTATCTCGCCAGCGGGGTCACCACCGCGCGGACCACCGGCTCCATGGACCCCTACGGCGATCTCGCCGTCAAAGCTCGCGTGGACAGCGGAAAAATGCTCGGCCCCAATTTTTATCTCTCCACTCCGTACCTCCAAGGCGCCCCGTCGCTGATCCCCCAGATGTACGAACTAAAGGATGCCGAAGATGCCCGCGCCTTCGTGCGTTACTGGCATTTCGTCGGTTTCACGTCCGTCAAAGCCTACGTAGACGTGACGCCCGACGAGCTCCGCGCCGGAATTGACGAAGCCCACAAATTAAATATGAAAGTCACCGGGCATATCTGCTCGGTGGGCTACAACGAAGCCGCCGAGATGGGCATTGATAACCTCGAGCACGGCCCTTTCGGCGCGCCCGATGGCGAGCTGTACTCCCAACGGAAGCCCGGCGTGTGCGGGCCGGATTATTTCGCAGAACTGCGCGAGATCGTCACCAACGTAGAGCCGGATAGCCCGCAGCTGCAGCAAACCATCCAAAATCTCATTGCACATCACGTGGCCATCACTTCCACGCTCGCCGTCCTCGAAGGCGGCTCGCGTCCGCCGATGGACCGCAACGGCCTGGTGGCCCGTGCCAAGACCCTCATGGTCCCCGAAGCCTGGTCCAAAGCCATGACCAGTCGCGCATATGGCATTCCCTCGGACGCGTTCATCCAGACGCTGCTGCAAAAAGAAATGAAATTCGAGCGCGAGTTCGTCGCCGCCGGCGGCGTGTTGATGGCGGGCTGTGATCCCACCGGCGATGGTCACACGCTCGCCGGCCTCGGCGATCAACGCAATATCGAACTGCTGGTCGAAGCGGGCTTCACGCCGACAGAAGCCGTCCACATCGCCACGCAAAATGGCGCCACATTTCTCGGCGAATCAGAACGCGTCGGCACGGTCGCCGTAGGCAAGCAAGCCGACCTGGTCCTGCTGAACGGCGATCTCGCAAAAGACATCACCACAATCGAAAGACCAGAAGTGGTTTTCAAAGCCGGCATCGGCTACGACTCAACCGCAATCTACCAAAGCCTCCGTGGTAAAGTAGGCCGGCAATAATCTGTGCACTCGACGCTGCAGCGGGATTTGGCAACGAGCGGCGAACGCTGAGGCTTTAACTCTTAACTGTCAACTTTCAACTTCGCGCCAGAGGCAAGGTTGCAAAAACTCCGCCAAACTATCGTAACGCCACTAGCCGCGATGCTTCTCGCGGCGCCGCTCGCGGCCGACTCCAAGCCCGTCCACGCCCCCCACACCATCGTCGCCAGCATTGACGAACTAGCATCCAAAGCCGGCGCCGAAATCATGCAGCAAGGCGGCAACGCCATAGACGCTGCGGTAGCCACAGGCTTCGCGCTGGCAGTCGTCTACCCGCAAGCAGGCAATCTCGGCGGAGGCGGCTTCATGCTGATCCGCATGGCCGACGGCAAAACTCATTTCATAGATTTCCGCGAAGACGCTCCAGCCGCTGCCACCGCCAACATGTATCTGGACGCGCAAGGCAACGTGATCGAAGGCGCCAGCGAATATGGCTACAAAGCCATCGGCGTACCCGGCTCCGTAGCAGGCCTGGTTTACGCGGAAAAAAAATACGGCAAGCTGACGCTCCCGCAAGTAATGGCCCCGGCAATCCGCCTAGCCCGCGAAGGATTCGCCCTGCAATGGCAAGAAGCCCGCGATCTGCGCGAAGACTCGCACCTCGCCGACTATCCCGAATCCCGCCGCATCTTCCAGCGCGACGGCAATTTCTACAAGCAACAGGAAATCTTCCGCCAACCCGAGCTAGCCCGCACACTAGAACGCATCGCCAAAAATCCCGATGATTTCTACCGCGGCGCCATCGCCCACGAACTCGCCGCCGCAATCCAGCAGGGCGGGGGACTCGTCACCGCCGAGGATCTTGCTCACTACCAGGCAAAAGAACGCGAGCCACTCCGCGGCACCTATCGCGGCTACGAAGTGATCAGCGCTCCACCGCCATCCTCCGGCGGCACGGTGCTGATCGAAACTCTAAATATTCTGGAAGGCTACGACCTGACGAAAGCCGGCAGTCGCTCCGCCGCATCAGTCCACCTGACCACCGAAGCGTTCCGCCGCGCCTTCTTCGACCGCGCCGAATTTCTAGGCGATCCCGATTTTGCAAAACTTCCAATTTCCCAGCTCACCGACAAAAAATACGCCGAAGCCTGGCGCGCCACAATCGATCCCGACCACGCCACACCCAGCAAAGATCTGCAACGCCCCACGATTTTCGCAGCGCTCGCGCAATCAGACGCGCCACAAACGCAGCATCAGCAACCCACTCCGCCGCACGAATCCCCGCACACCACGCACTATTCCGTCGTGGACGCCGACGGCAACGCCGTAGCCGTCACCACCACCATCAACGACTGGTTCGGCTCGCGCGTCACCGCCGCGGGCCTGGGCTTTCTGCTCAACGACGAGATGGACGATTTCTCCGCGAAGCAAGGTGCGCCCAATAGCGACGGCCTGATCCAAGGCGCAGCCAACTCCATCGGCCCCGGCAAACGCCCGCTCTCATCGATGACGCCGACTATCGTCCTCAAAGACGGCAAGCTGTTCCTGGTCCTCGGCTCGCCCGGTTCATCACGCATCATCACCACGGTAGCGCTAGCCATCATGGGCGTAGTGGATTACGGCATGAATATTCAAGAAGCGATCGACGCCCCGCGCTTCCACAATCAATGGATGCCCGACGTCCTGAGCGTCGAAGCCTGGTTCGCGCCCGACGCCGTCCACGCCCTGGAAAAAATGGGCTACAAAATCCTAGTCGGCCAACACGAAGACGGCTCATGGTCGCCCTACTGGAGCGACGCCGAGTGCATCGCCATCGATCTGCAAACCAACGAACGCCTAGGCGCCAGCGACGGCCGCAGCAACGGCAAACCCGTTGGACATTGATCCCGCCGAGCCTACGTGTCGCACTTGCACGCTTTGAGACAATATTCTTAACTTGTACGTTTCCGTACAATCCCTCGCACCGCCCCTCAATAAATATTCGCGTTCCCTGGGATCGTCTCGGGGAGAATTAACGCGCGTCATTTCCCTGCTAGTTGTCCGTGTTGAATATGTCTGCTTCCACTTTCCACGTAGGGCCGATCTTCCGCCACGTCACCACATACTTGCCGGGAATTTCCATCGGCTGCCCGTGCGCATCGTTCAGTCGCAGCTCGAACGTGCCGATTTCCCACGCCATGTCTCCCGCGGAAGCTACCTCGATTTTTGTGGGCGCGAAGGCCAGCGAATAGCCGGGCTTGGCCATCAGCGCCGCCCATGTTTTCCGGATGGAGTCGGTTCCCGTGGCGATGGGCGCGGCGAAAGGCAGCATGGAAGCGTTGTCGGCGTACGGATACACCGCGCCTTCCAAGTCCTTGTCATCCGCGGCGTTCGACCAGAGCGCATCAATCCTGCGGATCAACGCTTCGTCGTTGGAGCGATTGCCAGAAAACAGGCTCGGGCGGGCCACCGCAGCGCCCACAAGGCCCGCAAACAGCGCAATCAGAAAAGCAAAATGGACTGACTTCATTGGCGCCTCCTTCGTGAAATACTTGCATGACTTCCTAGTTCTCGGCCCGTGACCGAATTTACAGCAAATTATCGCGCGGGTGACGGCGATTCTACCCTCGATAAACGGCGCCGCGCCGTTTGACACCCCCGGGCGCACTGCGCTGTAAACTCTTTCGATGGTAAAATCGCCTGACTTGTAAACGACTGGGGGCAACGATTATGACGGAACCAACCAAAGAAGAATTGCTCGCGCGCATCGCCGAACTGGAAAAGAAAGCCGCCGGCGCGAAACGCAGCGGCGCTCTCGAATTTCGCGTGGGAGAAAAAGGCGGCGTCAGCGTTTACGGCCTGGGACGGTTCCCGGTCACCCTGTATTACGAACAGTGGAATCGCCTGCTGGGCGTCGCCGACGACCTCCGCGCCTTCCTTGAAGAAAATAAATCGCGGCTGAAGCTCAAAAACGCAGAGTAGCACGCGCCGCGCCGGCCACAGCCCGCGCCTCACGAACCCCGCTGCCGCGATTGGAGCCACTCATAGTTGGCGGAGGCGAGGGCGATAAATAAAAACAGCAGCCCCGCGTCCAAAAAACTGCGCACGTCAATCATATGGCCCTTGATCATTATGCGCACGAACGCGATGCCGAAGGCGTCGCACAACGGTCCCACCACCGCCACCAGCGCGCACACCACCCCCAGCCAATAACTCCCCACCGCGATATACTTCACCATCACGCCCTCCTCTCCCACGAAACGATTTGGGCCCGCCCGGGAATTCCCGCGCAGAAAGTACGTCGCCCGCACAACAGAGTCAACGCGCCCTGCGTCGCTCTCCCAGGAAATCTCGGCCACAATAAACCAGTGACAACGCCGCAATTTTCGCTATGATTAAGCACCCTTCCACTCGCCGCCTTCTTTCGCGCGCGGGGTTTCGCATCGGCGGACGATGCGCTCGGTCCGCGTGCACCACTAACAGATAAATCTTGCCGAACATGCGAGTGACACACCCGCGATTGTTCAGGCGTTTAGGGGAGCAGATGGGCTCAACGGCAGGCGATGAATTCCGCGATCTTTTAACTCTCGTGCGGCAAAGCGGCCTGATGGCCAAGCAGCCCGCGTACTATTTCCGCAAAATTCTTCTCAACGTCGCCATGTTCATCGGCGCCTTCCTGCTGATCGCCAAGTTCCACAACAATCCCTGGATCGAAGCCTGCAACGCCGCGCTCCTCGCCTTCGTCTTCGCGCAGCTCGGCTTCATCGTTCACGACGCCGGGCATCAGGAAATCTTCAGCGGCCCCGCCGGCAATGAAGTCCTCGGCCTGTTGCACTCCAATTTGCTGCTCGGCTTCAGCTACAGCTGGTGGCTCGACAAGCACAATCACCATCACTGCTCGCCCAATCACGTAACCGCCGACCCTGACGTGGATTTAATTCCGTTCGCCTTCTCGCCAGACCAAGCCGCCACGAAACACGGCCTCGCGCGCCTATCCGTGAAATACCAGCATTTCTCTTTTTTCCCCTTGTCGCTGCTCGAGGCCTTCGTCCTGAAGTACGACAGCATTCGCTTCCTGATGCGCAACAAAGTCGCGCATCCCGTTCTCGAAGTCGGCTTCCTCGTCCTGCACGCCTGCTGGTATCTCGGCCTGCTCGCATACCTTCTAGGTTGGCCGCGCGCCATCCTCTTCGCCATCGCGCATCAAGCGTTCCTGGGCCTCTATCTCACGCTGATTTTCGCGCCGAATCATCAAGGCATGCCGCTAGCGCAAGGCAGCACCGCCGTAAATTTCCTCCGCGAACAAGTCCTCACCAGCCGCAATATCAAGAATCATCCCGGAATCGATTTCTGCACCGGCAACCTCACCTGCCAGATCGAACACCACCTCTTTCCCACCATGCCAGCCAACAAGCTCCGCCAAGTGCAAAAAATCGTCCGCAATTATTGCCGCTCGCACGACGTCCCCTACCACGAAACGTCCCTGTTCCAATCTTATCGGGAGATCTATCAGAACCTGCGAGAAGTAAGCGTGCTGGCTGGAAAAGAAACCGAAGCAGAATCCAGCGCGGACTGAAGAGGGTAACAACCCAGATTCACAACCCAGATTCACGTTAAGCCACGATTTCTCTACTCGCGCCAAACACAAAAACTGTCATCCCGCAGGCCGCCTTTTGGCCGGAGGGATCTGCTTTTCCTGACGGCACGCCGCAAGCCAAACGCAACTCTACTGCGCAGCCTTACCTTCGCGCAGCAACACCACGTCTGATACCAGGTGCCCGCGCACCACAGCCAGCGTCTTGCCGTCCGGCGACCAGGCGAAGCTGCGAATATGATCCGTAGTGAAATTCGTCACCTGACGGCCTTTCGATCCATCCACCGGCTGCATCCAGATGTTGTCCGTCCCGTTGTCCACCACGCGATACGCCACATTCTTGCCGTCCGGCGTGAACACCACTGGAAACGTTATCGTCGTTTGCGAAGGGAATACGCGCATCGCAGAAGCAGTGTTCGCCACCACGTCAATCAGCGCCAGCGAATGGATGTCCGCTTGCGTCTTGGGGTCTATTATCGTCGCGATCGTCGGCAGCCATCGTCCGTCTGCCGAAAGCAGCCCGCCCGCAGCGCCCACAAATCCATTTTCCAGCACGCTGGCTTTCAGCAACTCCGGTGTTCCGCCTTCAATGGGCACCCGATAAATCTCGTAATTCTTTGTCTGGTCCGCGTAGTACGCCCATTTTCCGTCCGCTGCGCAGCCCGGTGCCTCGTCGTCCGCTCCGTGGCTGATCTGTTTCGGGTGCGATCCATCCGCATCCAGCCGCCAGATGGCGGTCGTATCGCGCCCGTCCCGCGCATACCAATTCACCAGGATCGGCCCGCCATTCGGGCACGCCACCGCGTGCTGGATCATCGCGTTGGGATCCGTCACCACCGTCGTCTGGTGGTTTCCATCCGGGGAAGTGCGCAAAATTTGGTGCGCCCCAACGATCAGCAGGTTCCCATCCTTATCCCACAGCACATCCCGGATTCCCTCGCCGTTCGGAATGTTTGGAACCGTCGTTGCATTTCCTTGTCCCGAGCTTGGCAGCAGCACGATGGAAGCCGATCCCTGCCGCTGCATCGCCGCGATAGACTTTCCGTCGGCGGAGATGCTCAAAGTCTGATACCCGCTGGTGTCATTCGTCAGTGCGTGGAATTGCGCCTCAGGAAACGACAAGAACCCGAGCTGCGAACGTTGGAATCCTGTCGAGCGATCCGTGTACACCAACATCAGGCCGCGTCCGTCCGGCATCCATGCAATGCTCGATGCGAACTTATCCGTCAAAGTCGCCAGCGGCTGATTCTTTCCCGAGGCCAGCTCAATCGTCCGCACCGTTCCTTGTGCGTCTTGCCCGGTCGCTAAAATGTACGCGATCAGTTTGCCGTCGGGCGACCACGCCGCCGACGAAGGAAACGGGGTCGGCGCCGTATACAACACTCTCTCGTCGCTGCCGTCCATATTCGCGCTTAAAATCAGATACTTGCCCACGACAGGATCGTTTGCGCGCAAGTACGCCATGCGCTGTCCGTCTGGCGAGAACGTCGGCCCCACGTCCACGTCGCGTGAGACTTGCACCGCCTCTCCCCCCAGCACCGGAATGCGGAACAGATTGTTGCTGTTTCCCGCGGCATCCGCGGCCTTGCTGTAATAAATGTAATTTCCATCCGGCGAAAATGCCGGGTTCTGATACAGCGCGGCCTCCGGCGGCAGCACCTGCGTATTGCTCCCGGTGGGAATATTGCGCAGCCACAAACTCATTTTCCCGCCGTCCTCCACGATGCTCAGCACGTATTTCCCATCAGGCGCCATCGCCGCGTAGCGCACGTTCCCCGAGTTCGTCACCTGCGTGATCGTAAACGTCTGGAATGGCACCGCCGCGGCTTTTCCGCGCAGCATCGAAAAAACTCCGTAGCCCGCTACGCCCAGAATCACCAGCGCAATCACCGCGCCCGCGATCAGCTTCCCTTTATTTTCCTGCGCCGCCTGCCTGATCGCCAAGCTGCCCGAACCAGGCCCCGCTGCCGCGATCGTAGCCGCTGATCCAGACGCACGCTGTGTCGCTTGCCCGCCCGAACCGGATCCCACAGCCTGCGCGCCCGCACTTAATGTTTGCGTCGCCACCGATCTTCCCGAATCCGTGTCCCGCTTCAACCGCTGCAAATCCGCGCTCAGATCCGAAGCGTGCTGATAGCGCAGCTTGGGATTTTTCTCCAATGCCTTGGCGACGATCTGGTCGAACGCCGGCGGTAAATCCGGATTCACTTGCGACGGAGGCGCGGGTTGCCGCTCCAATATCGCGGCGAATATCACTCCCGACGTATTTCCAGAAAAAGCCTGCCGGCCCGTCGCCATTTCGTAAAGCACCAGCCCCAGCGAAAATAAATCGCTGCGCCCGTCCAGCGTTTCTCCCCGCACCTGCTCCGGCGACATATATCCCACCGTGCCCAGCGCCAGTCCCGGACTCGTCAGATTCGGATCGCTTCCCAGCGTAGCGCCCCCGACTGTCACCGCCTCGCTCACTCCGCGCGCCACCACCATCTGTTTCGCCAGTCCGAAATCCAGCACCTTTGCCCGCCCGCGCTCCGTCACAAGAATATTCGCCGGCTTGATGTCCCGGTGCACGATTCCTTCGGCGTGCGCCGCTTCCAGCGCGTCTGCCACATCGATCCCGATTTCCAGCACGTTATCGAGCGTCAGCGGCTTGCCATTGATACGGTGCTTCAGCGTCGCGCCCTTCAGCAGCTCCATCGCAATGAAAGGTGTTCCGCCGTCTTCGTCAATGTCGTAGATCGTGCAAATGCAGGGATGGTTCAGCGCCGAAGCAGCTTGCGCCTCGCGCTGAAATCGCGAAAGCGCCGCCTCGTCCTTCAGAACTTCCGGCGGCAAAAATTTCAGCGCCACCTGCCGCTTCAGCTTGGTGTCTTCCGCGCGATACACCACGCCCATGCCTCCGCCGCCAATCCTTTCGACGATGCGGTAATGCGTGATGATTTGTCCGGTAGGAAGACTGGAGTCCGTCATGTAGGCGCCATTCTAGGATGCGACCTCAAGCAAGTCAACGCAGACGGGCAGCACGGGCCAGCCCGCCGCAGGCAGGCAATCGGGCCTCTGCTCTTCGCTTTTCTCTGCGTCCTCGGCGTCTCTGCGGTGGAGTTTCGCTCTTGCCGTTCGTTTTTAAGTCTTGACTGTCAACTTTCACCTGCACGACCCGATTTCAATCCTTCCCACACCACCAAAAAAATACAATAATCGCTCGATGAACATCCTGCTCTTCGGCGCAACCGGCATGGTCGGCCAAGGCGTCCTGCGCGAATGTCTGCTCGACCCCAACGTGCAATCGGTCGTAACGATAGGCCGCAGCGGTACCAACGCACAAAATCCGAAACTGCGCGAACTCGTCCACCCCGATCTCTGGAACTACGCCACCATCGAATCCGATCTAAAAAATTTCGACGCCTGCTTCTTCTGCCTCGGCATCGGCTCCGCCGGCATGGCCGAAAAAGACTACGAGCACGTCACCTACGGCATCACCATCGCCGCCGCCGAAACTCTCTCGCACCTCAATCCGAAAATGGTCTTCATCTACGTCTCCGGAACGGCCACCGACAGCTCCGAAAAAGGCCGCATGATGTGGGCGCGCGTAAAAGGCAAAACCGAAAACGCCCTGCTGCGCATGCCCTTCGCCGCCGCGTACATGTTCCGTCCCGGCTTCATCGAACCGGCCCACGGCGAGACCTCGCGCAACAAGCTCTATCGCGTCCTCTTCGTAATCGCGAAACCCCTCCTCCCGCTGCTCCGCCACCTCTTCCCCAATCAAATCTTAACCACAGAACAAATCGCCCGCGCCATGCTGAACCTACTCACGCACCCTTACCCGAAACACATCCTCGAAATCAAAGACATCCGCGCCGCCGCCTCGTCTCCGTCGCGGCAGCCAAACGAGGTCGTATGAGCTTGATTTCGAGGCGCGCACGCGTTCTTGTAGCATCAATATTGCTGGCTGTGTATTTGCCCTTAGCTGCCGTACAAACCAATGCGCAAAGTCCGCCGAAACGACAGGCTGGAAATTCGTTGCAGATCCTGTCGCCGACCCGGGGAGCGGATTTCTCCGGCTACTCGAGAGATTTGATCACGACGCTCAAGCGCAAGTGGATTGCTTCGATGGCAAAGTCGTTCTACTCCGGAGAATCCGGAATAGTGGACATCCGTGTGCAGGTTCGGGCCGACGGGACTTTCTTGAACCCAGATCCGAAAGTGGAAAGAAGCTCGGGCAAAGACGAACTCGACGCTGCGGCTGTAGCGGCGGTTCGTGCATCAGCGCCATTTCCGCATTTTCCGAGCGGGTTCGACGGCGCAACGGTCGAGCTTAAAATCTCTTTCTTCTACAATATTCCAGTGAAAAAGCCAGACCTGATTTGGGTGTCCGGAAAGTCAGACGCAGGCGGAGAATCGCCCGAGTAAAAAGGAGTGACGTTGCAGAAATGCGCCGCGCGCCGCTGCCCAGCAATCTGAAATTCCGCAGCGGCCGGCCGCGCGATCATATCGCCCGCGAACGCCACGCCTAGGAACGCCAATCAGTGTGCCACCACGCTATGTATCTCCGCGATGTACCCGCCCGGAAATTCCCCAATCGCACTCATCCCTCGGTCGTCCGTCGCGTAACGCGCCGACAAAAGCTTCCCCCCGAAGCCTTAGCTTTCTCTATAGTCGCACCAAGATCCCGCACTTCATACCCAGTAATCTCATGCCCGAACGGATAAGGCAGGTGCCCGTCCGTCACCAACACCTGCATATTTCCAAACTGCGAACTAATGCGAATCCGCCGGTAAGTCTCGCCCGCACGCCCCATCTCACTCGCATCCGCCCGCACATCATCTGCCAGCACCTTGCCGTGCGCAAAACGCAGGAAGGCCTCGACGAATTTGTCCGCCGCGTCGCGCGAAACGTAAACTCGATTATCCGGAATCGTGTCCAAGGGAGGGTATTTCGGCGCGGTGAAGTGCCAGTAAAGTTGCATCTTCACCCCACCGGGCCACTGGATCACGGCGTCCCGACCGATCGGATCCTTGAACGGCTCCACAATCACTTCCGCGCCAGCCGCGCGCGCCTCGCGGATCGCCGCGTCCATGTCCGTCACCAGATATCCAGTGCGCTCCAGCCTGAACGGGAAGGGAACCGGCGTCTGGAACGCAAACACCGACATCGTCCCCACCGGAGTCCACACATACTGAAATTCCGTGCTGCTAGGTACCGGCAACACATTCGTCACTGAAACTTTCGACGCCTGCCCGCCGAACGTAGCGTTCACGCTCTTCACAAACGCGCCCAGATCCGCGGACGCAACATAGACGTGCGTCGAGTCGTACTGCGCTCCCACCGCCACGCCCGCATCGCGCGCAGCCGCAGCACCCTGTCCCCGAGCCGTGCCCGGCGCAATGACCAGCAATAAAAAAAAAGCGAGAGCCAGCGCGCAGTCAGAAACAATCGCGCCGGCTCTCGCTCGCGTCATGCCGTGTTCTCAGTTACGCAGTCGCCTTCTGCTGCCCCTTAAAGAAAGCCAGCAAATCAGCGTTAACCACGTCCGCATGAGTCGCGGGCATGCCGTGCGGAAAATCTTTATAGACCTTCAGCGTTGCATGCTTCAACAACTTCGCCGCCGCCGGACCCGCCGCCGCAATCGGCACAATCTGATCGTCTTCGCTGTGCAGCACCAGCACCGGAATATCAATCTTCTTCAAGTCTTCCGTCGTATCGGTCTCGGAGAAAACTCGGATGCAGTCGTAGTGCGCCTTGATGCTCCCCACCATGCCCTGCAGCCACCAATGCTCGCGTATGCCCTCGGAAATTTTCGCTCCCGGGCGATTGTATCCATAGAACGGCATCGTAATATCCCTGTAGAACTGTGGCCGATTCGCCGCCAGCGCCGCCCGCAGCCCGTCGAACACCGCGACCGGCGTGCCCAGCGGATTCTTCTCCGTCTTCAACATCAGCGGTGTGATGGCGCTGATCAGTGCAGCCTTCGCGACGCGTTTCGTACCGTGACGTCCCAAATAACGCGCCACTTCGCCGCCGCCGGTCGAATGTCCCACCATGATTGCATTGTTAATATCCAGCGTCTGGAAAAGCTCGGCCAAATCGTCGGCGTAGGTGTTCATGTCGTTGCCGCCCCACGTCTGGTCGGAACGCCCATGCCCGCGCCGGTCGTGCGCGATCACGCGATACCCCAGGTTCCCGAAGTACAGCATCTGCCCGTCCCAATCGTCCGCAGTCAGCGGCCAGCCGTGACTGAACACAATCGGTTGTCCCGTGCCCCAATCTTTGTAATAAATCTTGGTTCCGTCGGTCGTAGTAATCGTAGCCATCGGATTTTCTCCTTATACGTTGTGGTGCAGTGCTGTGGGGTTAGAGTACGCGCCGATCGAAAGTGATTCATCTAAGTTCATCGCCGGGCGTAACGTCGCACGCGCTACTTGCCGGGCTCTCCGGCGTGTGAATTCGCGGTCGCGACTTTGTACCACTCCACTTCGTTGGCCGAAAGGAAGCAAACGTCCACGTCCACGCCGGAATAATCGCAGCTGCCCAGCAGTTCCGCGAGCTTGCCGCCCTGTATCCAGAATCCGGCCCGATTGCGCGACAGAATGGTCGCCTGCATCGCCGCCTGGCCAAACAATTTGAACGTGGCGCGCGGGTTCGCTTTCGTCTGCTGCACGTCGCTCCGCTTCGCTCTCAAGGCCATGACGTAGGGGGTGAAGGCCTGCAATGTACATCCAAGCTTGCGAAAAATAAAGTGAATCGTGAATCGCGCGAAAGCGCGATTCACCCTGAGAACCGGCGGCGCCGGTTCGAAGGGTTAGCGAAACAAGGCGATCCACCCAGAGAACCCGCAGCGCCGGTTCGATGGGGCCGCTCCCCAGCGCGCCACTTCCTCGCCGCACCTCGCTTCCGCCGCCGTCCCACAAGCACACTCCCTGCCCGCCGTAGGAGGGCCCGCCCGCTCCCTGCAATCGCCTTAAGTATCCAGGAAGTAGCCGTTGACGAAGCATGTGCCTTGCCCGGCGTCGCCCGAAGTAGCCACCTGAAACTGAATTGACTGGCCCGACTCGACGTAAATCCGTATCGCGTGCGTCGCGAAATAGCGCTTCAGATTGTCAACCCCGTCCGTGATCAGCGCAGGGATCATGAACAGGCAAAAGGGACCGTTTAACTGCATGGTGTACAGCGCACCCGATGTTGACGTAACCAGCTCCGCCGACACCGACTCCACCACCAGTCGTTTTTTCGCTGGCACCGGACCGATTTCACCAAGTCCGGAATTCACGGCCGTCGAGTTCGCCGTACAACTCCCTGCGAACGGCTGCCGCCCCGGGTCACCGTTCTCCCTGATCTCCTCCGTTGACTTGCAACTACCAAGCTAGCCTTTTTCGTCCCCACTACAACAGACATTTTTACCCACGGCGGGTGGCCTCGCCTTCTGCACCCTGCTAAAAAATGAAGCAGGCCAGGTTTTTGAATTTGTCGCGGCCGCCTTTAGGTGGGCGCCTTTGGCCTTGTTTTTGTAGGGGCCGGCCGGCCCACCCGCCGACGCGGCACTCGGGATTCGGGCCACCAGCGTCAATCATTTCCTTCCGGCGTTTTTCGCCTTTCGATCCAACTTTGCAGCAGCTTCGCGTCATGTTACGTGTACCAGCGCAAGATAGCCGCCGCTGGAACTTGCGCAATCGTCGCCCGGTTTGGCTTTACAGAAAGGACAGACCAGCGTCATCGGGCTGACGGGAAGCCGCTCTGGAATCTTGGTATTCATCACTCCTCGAACTGTTTCACATGTCCTCCGCGCCATCCGCGTCAGCGCACGCCTCAACGACAAAGGCGAATGGGTGGAGCCCCCCAGCCACGTAGTAGTTTCCTCCGGCGGCCGCATCGCCACCCCGCAATTCGGCTCCTTCCCGCAAATTTCCATGACCCAAGTAGTCCTGCCCCCACCAATCGCACCCTACGCGAACGCCCAAACCCAAACCCCGCCACCGGCTGCCCCACAGTTCGAACTCTCACCAGTCGAAATTCCGCAGCCGCAAACATCAACGCTCGAATCCGCCGCCACGCCGCAACTAGGCGCCGCGAGTCACAACCACGAGGAAATCCCAGCCCCATCCGCCACAATTTTGAGCGCAGAACCGCCAACAACTTAATTGGTCACGCCGCGATCAAAAATCGCCGCAACCCTATGAAAATAAACGGAGCCCTCCCATTCTAATCGGCCACAAAAACGACGTTTCTGAATCGTGCAAGTGCGCGATTCATCCTTCGAACCGGCAGTGCCGGTTCGAAGGGCAGGCGCGCCAAGCGCGGCCGAATCGCGCAGCCCACCTCGCACAGGCAAGATTGTCTATGCTACCCACTTCCACGCAAAAAAAAGGCGCGAGCCAGGACGGCCCGCGCCTCGTGATTCAACTACCCGACTTACTACTAGCAGCCATTACAGGAGGCACAACACTCGGCGGAGTCGCAGCACGATGTGGTCGCTGCCTTCACCGCTCCTGCCAAGCCGAGTGCGAGGACTGCCAACAACAGAACTGCCGCTAGCTTTTTCATGGATTTTCTCCTTGGAAAATCAAATTGGTTTTTGCCGACCGATGGGGATGCCATCGGCGTTGGAGAGCAGGCAAAACTTGCAAAATGATTTCTAAATGCGAAGCAGGTGGGTTGCGAGCAGCGTGTCTCTGCCGCTGTGCCAAACGGACGGTACAAGTTCGACTGCATGGTGAAGGCGAACCTGCGCCAAGCTGAAATGGGATTGCAGAACGAAGGAGCGCGCGGGAGAGATTTGCAGAGTCGCTATGTCCGGTTTCGAGGCGACGGTAACTTCCACGGGACAGCAGGACATCACACCACCGCGAACGGGCTTGCGGTCGCTTTGTTTTGCCGGCGCGTTGCCGGCGGAATGATGAGGGCAATTCTCCATTCCGGCCATCAGGTCCATCTGGCTCGGTTCGGGTGAATTGGCTGGGAGCGAAGAGGCGTTGGTCAACGAAGAGTCGGTCGTCGCAGCTTTGGCTGGGGCGGAATTCGCGAGGCTGGGAAGCGTGCAGCCCATCAGGCAGGCCAGGACGGCCATCCACAGGGAGATTACTGTCGCCACCGCCGAGCGGAAGGCGCGAAACGGAGAAGGCATCGTTTAGAGCGTATACCTCGCGATTCGCAAAGACAATTTGATTTGTGCGACGCGCTGTGGCGCATGCCTTTCGAACCGACAGTGCCGGTTCACAGGGTGAATCGCGCAATCGCGCTATTCAGAATCTACGAGACTTCGGTGAGTTGGGTGACGATTTCGGCTAACCAGGTTTCAAGGAGGGAGCGCTGATCGGGTGTCACGTCAATGAAGGCCAGTCCCATGCCGAAACTCGAGTGGCAGTAAACGACTTTGGCTTTGGTCTCGAAGACGCCTTGATCTCTGAGGATGCGCAAACGGACCAGCGCGCCCTCGTGGAATGGATTTAGCGCGTCAACGTAACAACCGCCGACGCCCAGTTCCGAGATGCGGGCTGAGAGCATTGCACCGGAGTGCAGTTCAGTTACCTCTACGGATGCAACGAGCGCGCAGCGTCGGACGGAACGCTGATTGGCGTGTCGGGACAGCTTGTTTCTTTGGCTCAACGGGCTCATCGGGCGTAGTTCCTGGTCTGAGGTCGGCCTGGATCGGGCTCAGGAAAGACCACACCCCAAAAACCAGGCGACGGCCGCAGGAACTCTATGGCCACCAGCCTTGCCAGGTTGCCGCCCGAAACCATCGGCCCCACATAAACGATCCGGGAGTCCGAGGTTTGTCCGGTGGCCTGGTTGACCGCCACGAGTTGCTGGTTTCGATTCACGGGCGCTTTGAGGGCAAGAAGGCCGCCCCAGAGGCTTACCTTTACTGCATAGGCTTGTTCGACGAGAAAGCGTCTGTTGGTGTCCGGCTCATACAGTTTCAGCGGCACACGCAGCGTGACACGACTGCTGCGTCTGGTTGGTGCACCGTTTTTGCCCGGCATCGATGCTCCTTGGCTGGGTTGCGGGTAGGTATGAACTGGAAGGATCGAATAGAGAGCGGCGGCTTTCAATAGTACGTCAGGACAGTGACCTTTGATGGGGTGCTGCGGACGGTGGGTCACCTGGCTTTTCCTAGCATCCATCTGTCCATCTTCGCGAAAAAAAGGGGCGCGAGGCAAAACGGCTCGGGGCTCGTCATTATTCAAGTGCGCGATCCGTGAGGCTGCGCGACAAAGGGCCCCGGCTTCGTTTGCGGGGGCCGAGGCCCTTGGGCGTCGCGAGGACACGGGCGTTAGTATGCATTTCCGTAATACTGGGCTTCGTCGTCGGCTCGGCGCTTGGTCTTTACGATCCAGAGGCCATCGTTGTTGGCCGCGTAAATCAGGCCGTGCGCGTTGTCAATGAGAAACACGGTGACGCCGGAGAGGCTGCGGATTTCCTTGGGGTCGGCGGACGCGGGAGTTGCGGCGTCGGACTTCCCGAAGACGCTGAGCGTGTCGGCGACGACGTTGATTTCGGTGGAAGGCTTGCCGGGGGCCGGCGCGGCGGAGTCCAGGGCTTGCGGGCGGCGCGGATCGCTGACGTCCAACATGGCGACTTGCGCGGAGGAGTCGAGGCCGAGCACGAGATATTCTTTACCGTTGCGCTTGACGAGCATCATGCGCGTTACGTTGCCGCCGGTGACGTTGACGTGACCGAGGAGGTTGGCGGGACTGTCTGAGTTCTTGCTGGAGTTGCCCGCGGCCTGCGCGGCCGGCGATGCGGCGATGGTTACTGCCGCCATTGCGACCGTGATGGCCAGCGCGGTCTTAGTGGTGAAGCGGCGAAAAACTTGCGAGTAGTTGGTATTCGGCGATTCTTGCATTGTCATTTCTCCTCTGAACTGAGCCGCCTGCCTGCGATGTTTCATTGGCTTGCTTCGTTCATATGTGTAGACCGGGGAGGGGGCGGTTTTATTCCCGGGGTTTGGGACGTGTGTGCGAGACCGAGGAGGCAGTGATGCGGCGGCTACCCTTCGAACCGGCTCTGCCGATTCTCAGGGTGAATCGCGCTGTGGCGCGATTCAGAAAGAGCACAGGCAGGATTGTCTGTGCCACGATTCACTAGGAGGCTTTTTCTTCTGCGGCGGCGATGAATTCGGAGTAGGGGCCTTTGAAGTCTTCGATTTTGCCCGAGTGGAAGTGCCAGATGCGGGTAGCGACCTCGTCGATTACGTCGTGGTCGTGGGTGACGAGGAGGACTGTGCCGTCGTATTTCTGCAGGGCGATGTTGAGCGCGTTAATGGATTCTAGATCGAGGTGGTTGGTGGGCTCGTCGAGGACGAGGACATTCGGCTTCTGCAGCATCAGCCGGCAGAAAATCAGGCGTGCGGATTCCCCGCCGGAGAGCGCGGCGGTTTGCTTCAGGGCGTCTTCGCCGCTGAAAAGCATTTGGCCGAGGACGCCGCGCAATTCTTCCTGAGTGGCCTGCGGCTTGAATTGGTGCAGCCACTCGATGGCGTTCATGCCGTGAGTGATGGATTCGCTGTGGTCCTGCGCGAAGTAGCCGACGGCGACGTTGTGGCCCCAGATGACCTGGCCGCCGTCCAC
>Ga0070761_10001059_pt1 | contig 17303 bp, 16 predicted proteins | sample HubBroMetageREF1_FD_66724 | JGI IMG/M metagenome (GOLD analysis project Ga0070761, IMG submission 66724) | Reference soil microbial communities from the Hubbard Brook experimental Forest, New Hampshire, USA - Hubbard Brook CCASE Soil... | ecosystem: Environmental > Terrestrial > Soil >... | reverse complement strand
GCGTAGACGAAATTCTTGGACTGGGGATAGCCGAAGGGCTGGAAGGCCAGCGGCAGAAAAGTCCCGTTTGCGGCGTTCAGATAGTTCTGGTTGAGGAACTCAGATTGCGGAAAGTTCAAAGACTGGAACTGCTGTTGGTTGGGCAGGTAGCCGAGATTGATATTTGCCTGCGAGAAGGCTGAGGGCGCGCACGAGGCTTGTCCGAGCGTCCCTTGAAAGATAGGAATTGCATTCAGATTGGCTGGGTTGCCCGCGCCGTTGCAAGTCGACGTTCCGGCAAAAGCCAGCTGTCCGCTGGAGGAGCCGTCGGAGGCCTGGCCGAGAAAGTAGAGGCCCAGCAGCGGGTGGTCAAAGAACACGCCGTAGGATGCGCGCACGACAGTCTTGCCGTTGCCACTGGGATCCCAGGCGATGCCGATGCGCGGCTGAACATTTTTCTTGTCGGTCTGAATCCCTTTCTGCAATCCCAGCAAGTGGTAGGCGGGCAGCGCCAGTCCTTGCGGCGGGGTGAAAGTGGGAGGGATCTCGACGTCGTAGCGCACGCCATAATTCAGGGTGAGTTTGGGACTGAGGCGCCAGGAGTCCTGCCAGAACGCGCCGATGGGAATGTTGTGGAACGAATCGCTCGGACTGCCGATGCCCTGAACAAAATCTCCCGGCAGTCCGGCGCCGTAGGCCTGCACCGGCGAGAGGTCGGGGAAACCGGGCAGGCCGCTGGGGGCCGCAAAACCCAGATCGGAGGCGCTGAAGGTGCCGAAATCGTAGACTCCGCCATAGTTGACCGTGAAGGTCGCCGTCAGTGGGAGATAGTTGAAGTCTGCTCCGAACTTGGTATTGTGCCGGCCGATGGTCCAGGAGAAATTGTCGGTGAACTGGTAGCGCTGCTCGACGCGTTGGATGTAGGAATACGGCTCGCGGCCGAAATAGGCGAAGCCGGGAATATTGACGGCCGGGTCGGAGCCTCCGGGAATCTGCGTGTTGTAGAAGTAAGACAGCCCGCGGCGGGCGTACTGGAAGCGGAATTCGTTGACTTTGTTGTTGCCGATGGTCCAGGTGTCTTGAAAGACGCCAGCGACGTCGCGGTAAGTTTGTTGCGAAGTGCGCGAGTAGGCATTTTGCCCGAAGGGCTGGTCTTCGCCGCTGCCCTCGATGCCGGTGACGGTGCTGGGGCTCACGTTGACGCGGAAGGTCAGGCGATGGCTGGCGCCCAGGTTGTGGTCGAGGCGGAGCGAGTAAAGACTGGTGCCCTCAAAGACGGGGAAGTTTCCCATTTGCGAGGTCAGGGTTTGGTAGGAGCCGGGAACGAAGCAGGGTCCGGGAGGAGGACAACTGGTGGGGAATGAAGAAAAGTTGGAGAGCAGGCCGCCGGTGAGGACCTGCACTTCGCCCGCCGGCCACGCGCCCTTGACTGCCATGCCGGAAGACGCGCCGACCAGGCCAAGATATTGCGCTACTTCTCCGGCGTAGGCGGGATTGGCTAAAGCAGCGTCAACGGTGGGGTTGGCAAGAAACGAGATCTGGTCGGGTGTGAGTTGAAGGTTCACGGTGCCCGCAGGGGCACCGAAAAATGCCGACGCGTCGAAGGGATTGAGACCGAAGCAGGTCTGGCCGCCGCTGGACAAACAATCCTGGCCGATCGCGGAAAATCCGGTTTCGTGCCGCCGCGTAATTTCGTAGGCGAAGTAGTAGAAAGTCTTGTCCTTCTTGAGGGCCCCGCCAAAAGCGACTCCACCTTGCACGCGGGTGTAGGCGGGGTTGGGGACAGTGCTGAAAGGATTTACCGCCTGAAAGTTGCGATTGCGAAGATAGCCGAAGACATCGCCGTGGAAATCGTTCGATCCGGAGCGGGTGATGATGTTGACCACGCCGCCGGCGGCGCGGCCATATTCCGCGGCGTAGCTGTTGGTGATGATCTGAAATTCCTGCACCGCCTCCTGCGAGACAGTGGAGCGCACGCCGTTGACCGAGTTATCGGTGGCGTCGGCGCCGTCGACGTTCACCAGGTTCGAGCGGGCGCGCTGGCCGCTCATGTTGAGGCCGGAGGTGGGCGCGGCGCCGAGGCTGGGCGCGTTGTCACGCACGACCTGGGAATCGGTCAACGTGAAGTTGATGTAGTTGCGGCCGTTGATGGGAAGATTGTCGATGCGGCGCTGGCCGATGGTGTCGGTGGTCGAACTGCGTGAGGTTTCCACCAGCTCTGCCTGCGAACTGACTTCGACGACTTCCTTGCCGGTTGCGATGGAAAGCGTGACCGGAAGCTCAACCAATCCGCCGACTGTGATCACGACTCCGGTGCTTAGGATGCCGGTGAAACCGGCAGCATCAATCGTCACCGAGTAGGTGCCCGGCGGCAGCAGCTGAGCGCTGTAGCCACCCTCGCCGTTGCCGGTGGCGGTGCGCACCAGGCCCTTCGCAGTATCCCGCACGGTGACGCTCGCATTGGCGACCAAGCCTCCCCGGGCATCTTTCACGGTGACGTGCAGATCACCCGTGGCCGCACCACCCTGGCCAAAACAAATGGCGGAAAGCAGCAGGACGAAGACAGAGATGGAGACAGCTTTCACGGAGCGGATCATAAGGTTCTCCCTTGGGCTCGCGGAGGCGAGCAGACGGCGGGAATGATTCCCACGGCAGGTTGCCGATGTAATCACAAATGGGGTGGAACGCGTTGCCTTGTTGCCCAGCTTTGCTGCCCGCTGGTTTTTATAACAGAATGGGAGCTGAAAACAAGTCAGGAATTGAGCAGGTCGTTTCCCAGTTACCCCTGATGGGTTTCTTGTATTGTGCCTGGCGAAACATGCTCAGTTGCGTCCTTCCCGCTCTGTGAAACAACGGGCAGATGTTATGGTGCCGAACGCGCGGGCGCGTGGCCCGCGCCCACACCGGCCGTGTGAATCACAACGTGGCGGAGATGCGGACCGGGGCCGCGGGATTCTGGAGCCTGCCCAGCAGCATGGCGGAGCCATTCAATTGCTCGTATCCACGCAGGATGGGTGCGGCCGCCAGACCGGAGTTCGGAAAGGCCAGGGCGAAATAAATTCTCAGCAGCGCGAAAGCAGCGTTGCGGCGCAGTAAGAGGGCGTTGTCTATGAGTTGGCGCGCGGCTTCCGCGGTTGTGGCATCGCTTGCGGTTGAGGCGGTCTGTCCCATGCTGACCAGGACGGCGGCGTTTCTTCCCGCAGTGCGAACATAGGCGGCCATGGCGCGCAGGCGTTCCCGCCGAACCAGGCGAAACTCGGCGGCGGGCAGGCGGCGGCGCAAGTAGGCGTCCTCCCGCGGGTCGACGAGGGTGCGGAAAGCTTCGACATCAATCGGCTGAATTTGGGCGGCGAGGACTGAGCTACGCGAAAGCTGCAGGCTGCGGGAGAGTGTGACGCTGAGGATAAAGATCAGCGCGAGCGCGGCGGCGATAACGAGAATGATAGCCAAGGTCATGGTTGTGACAGACGGTGTTGAACCAGTCGCTCCAGTTCGCGGTTCCAGTCGCTGAGATTGCTTTCAGGCAACGGAGCCGCAGCTTTCGGCGAAATTTTCGCGGGCATGAGCAGGTAGTAGAACCAGATCAAGACGCAGACGTGGTAGGTGGCCATGTTGAGGAAGTCGAGCCGTGCGCGCGTCGAATTAGCCCAACCGCCGTTGGCAATAACGGCCCAAGTCGCGAGATGAACACAGGCAGAGATCGCGAGCCCGAGAGCAATGCCGAAAATGAGACGCGTCGGTTTGAGCCGGAAGTACGCCGCGAACAAAAAGATGAAGACGAGAAGTCCGGATTCGATTAGATAGATCGTTTGATCCAGCAGGTGCGCGCCGGAGATGATTCCAAAATGACTGCCCTGCGGGGCATAAGCGGCGGCCAACGCGGAGCTCAGAACGAGGGTAATGCCAACGGCGCTGATCAGGAGTCTGCCCAGCTGGGCGACGGACGGGTACTGACCAAAAATCTGCGCAAAGACCGCGCCGATCAGGACGAACTTCAGAGGGCCTTCAATCAGCAAAGTGCCCCAGTCGACGCGCCAGAAATTTTCGGCCGAGACGGTTGGCGCTACGTCGGCGGTGTAAAGCGCGAACTGGCCGAGGGAACTGAATAAAGCGAAGGCAAAGAACGCCGGGAAGGCCTTGCGGAGCCCGTTCTTCCAAATTAGGAAGGCCAGTACAAACAGCAGGACATTGGGCGCGACCCAGAGATAGTGCCAGAGCAATGAATGCGCCTGCAGCATGACCGTAGGAACGCACTATACAGCGGCCTGCTGCAGGCGGCAACGTCACAGCGATTCTTGTTCTGTTTTCGTAAGAACAGCAAGTTTCCGTTACGGTTTGCAGATAGTATTGCCACAATTGGTGCTGGTGGGTGCTCCGTCGGCCCGGACGGCGGTTGGGATTACCAGCGTGTTTACGAACAGGACAGCGGCTGCTAAGACGAGTAGAGCACGTTTCATGGTTGTTTTCTCCTTGTTACTGGGAATTGGTGCGTGATAGTTTCATGGGCGCAGGGGTGGGGGCAAACGGTTTGCAAACCTTGGAACGTTCGGAATTCGTAACAAAATGACCCTGAAATCGGCTCTACAGGACGTTAAGGAAACGACGCTGGCCGCGGTCTCGGGACTGCTGGGGAAGCTGGTGTATCTGGCATCCTTGCGGCGGGCTCAGGGGCGATACGAACACTGGGGGATGGAACTGGTGCACGGGCCGGAATCTTCCGAACGCGCCTTGAAAACCGCCCATTCGGAGATAGTGGCAAGGGTCTTGCGCACGCCGCTGTCGTCGCTGGTCGAGGATTTGGACGAATCGAGCCGTGCTACCGGGGTTGCGGCGCAGGCTTATGTCGAGGGGATGCGCGACCGCTTCGAGGACTTACTGCCCGGTGAGCGCCAGGATGCGCCGGCCGCCACTCACCTTAGTTCAGTGCTGCTGGCGCTTTCGCGTTTGGAGAAGAATCGAGGGCGTGCCACTCGGTCAATTTCATAGCGACTCCCACCACCTGGCCGAGCACTTCGGCTTCCTGCGGGTGGCGCAGGATGCGAACTGGAACCGGAGATAAAGGATGCGGTTGCAGAATGACTTCTTCACGGCGCATGCTGCACCAGCAGCAGGTATGGCCGTCACGGGTCTCCACAAAATAAATGGGACGTTCGTACTCCGAGCGCCAGGAACCTTCCACCACTTTATTCTTCGATTCGTCGACCTGGATGAAACTGCCGGGCGGAAGAATGGGATACATGGTGAAATCCTGCGTGCCGACGTAGCCATAGGTGAAGGCGCTGGTGGCAAATTGCGCCAGATAGGCGATGGGAACCAATCCCCACTGTTCGACCATGCGGCCCAGGTTGGTAGTGCGGCGGTCGTCAAAGCCGGGATCGAGGCGCACCGGAACCTGCACCGACGACAAACCGGCGAGCGCGTCGGAAACGTGCGATTTTGGCGGAGAAACCAGACCGAGGTCGGCGGCGAGATTGCCCAGGTCCACGCCATACCACGACATCAATTCGCGAATGTCGCGACGGTAGATCACCGATAGAGTGTAGAGGCGGAAAATGCTGGGCAGAATGCCTTTGGTTTCGATGTCGGACAGCCGGCTCGGAGGAATGGAAAATTCCTCGTTGCGATATTTGTCGGCAACGCGCGCGCTGGAGTTCTCGACATCACGCATGGTGAGGCCGAGTTTCTCGCGCAGCGTACGAAGGCTTTTTCCCGCCGGTAACATGGCACGCCTCCTGAAAGTGGAGAAAATCATATCAAAGGGAAGGCTCCGTGTGTTGGGGGCTGTGTGAAAATTTGAATGTCCGTGCCTTGTTACGAAATCCGAACGCACGGTAGCCCTTGCCGGTCCTGAAGAGTCGCGAGTCTGCTCTCGCCGATTACCCGGATTGAGCACCTCTTCCCGTCTTGTGGATTTCCTGTGTTTGTTCGGAATTCGTAACACGCCTACATCAGGAAGTAAGGATCTCCCCGTTCTCCCCGACCCGGCAAAACCTGTGCCGGAATTTCGGAAAGCCTGAGGTTTGCCGGGAAACGCTGGATGACATTTGTCACGCTGGACGAGTGATGGATGGCACTGGCGCGTCTCTTCCGCGTCCGCGATGATGCAACTGTTGATGCAATCGTTGATTGCGCAATCGTTGACTGCGCAATCGCGGACAATGCCATCAGGGGACGGCAGGAACGAGTCCCGCCAAGCGGTCGCAAGCCGCCGGAAGGAATAAGGAGTGAAGATGATCGCAACCCTGAAACAGCTTCAGAACGAGCACCCTCAGTACCTGGACACGGCGAAGCCAGACCTGATCGTCGCCAGTCTCGAAGGCGTGAACAAGAATTACGGGAGCGTGCGAGCGCTGCGCGGCGTCGACTTCCGGGTGCACGCCGGAGAAGTCGTGGCGTTGCTTGGTCCGAACGGTGCGGGCAAGACTACCGCCGTGAAATTGCTGCTGGGATTGCTGCAGCCCAATTCGGGAAGAGCGCGAGTTTTTGGCGGCGACCCCACGAATCCTGAAAACCGGATGAGAACGGGCGCCATGTTGCAAGTGGGACGAGTTCCGGAAACGCTGCGCGTGCGCGAGCATATCGATCTGTTTTCCAGCTACTACGAGAAACCCATGGCGCTCGCGGCGGTGCTGGCCGCGGCCGGTCTCGAGAAACTGAGCGACCGCAAGTTCGGCGATCTCTCGGGAGGTCAACGGCAGCGCGTGCTGTTCGCGCTGGCTATTTGCGGCGATCCGGACCTGATTTTTCTCGACGAGCCTACGGTGGGTCTCGACGTGGAAGCGCGGCGCATGTTGTGGGATGAAATTCGCAAGATGGTGGGGCGCGGCAAGACTGTGCTGCTCACCACGCATTACTTGCAGGAGGCTGACGAACTCGCCGACCGCATCGCCGTCATCAATCAGGGCGAAATTATTGCGCAGGGAACTCCGGCGGAGATCAAAGCGAAGACCGCGGGCAAGCGGATTCGCTGCATCACCAGCCTCGGCCTGAACACGCTGCGGCAGATTCCGGGAGTGACGGAAGTAAGAGAAGATCGACAAGCCGTGGAGATTCAAGCTATCGAGGCTGAGGCGATCGTCCGCGAACTGTTGGCGCGGGATGCGAAACTTTCCGGCCTTGAAGTTACCAGCGCGGGACTGGAAGAAGCGTTTCTGGCCTTAACCAGCGATGCGGCGACCGGCGACACGGCGCACGAACCCAATTATCCCAACTGATACAAGAGCATCCACGAGCACCGGAGAAAATACAATGGCGACGACCACTGCAACCCTGGCATTCATCAAGCGGCAAATTCAGCGTTCGCCGCGGCACACGGCGAGGATTTATCTGAAGGAAGCGGGGTACGAGTTTCTGAAGAGCTTGCGGCTTCGCATGTACTCCGTTTCCGTGTTGAGCTTTCCGCTTATGTTCTACGTGCTATACGGGCTGGTGCTGTATTCGAAGGACGCAATTGGAGGCGCGGCTGTTCCGAAGTATATGATCGCGACCTTCGGAACGTTCGGGGTGATGGGCGCGTCGCTGTTTGGAACGGCGGCGGGACTGGCCTCAGACCGCGGCCTGGGATGGCTGGAGGTGAAACGTGCCAGCCCGATGCCGCCGTTTGCGTATTTCGCGGCTAAGGTGGTGACCAGCATGATTTTCAGCGCGATCATTGTGCTGGCGCTGTTCGGGCTGGGAATTGCTTTCGGCGGTGTGCGCATGCCGGTGGCGCAATTCGCCATTCTCTTGGGAACGCTGGTGGTTGGTTCCCTGCCCTTCTCTGCCATGGGTCTGGCGCTCGGATATTTCACGGGGCCGAATTCCGCGCCCGCAACCATCAACTTAATTTACTTGCCTATGTCGTTCTGCAGCGGATTGTGGATGCCGATCATGCTCCTGCCGAAGCTGGTGCAGAAGATCGCGCTGGTCATGCCGCCTTATCATCTGGCGCAACTGGCGCTGGGAATTGTGGGAGCAGGAAAACATGAATCGGCGGCGATGCACTGGGAAGTGCTGGCGGCCTTCACACTGATCTGCCTGGGTGTGGCGCGGATCGGTTTTCAACGCGACCAGGGGAAACTGTACGGCTAAAGCGGGAGGGTCTGGGGTAGCTTGCGTAGACCCAAGACCCACGGCCCAACACCGAGCGCCAAGAGACATGCCGACTTACCAGGGGACTTCGACCATGAGCGCGAATTCCAAAAAATCGATGGGCGGGACAAGCGTCTTAATCCTTCTCGGCCTGATCGCTCTGTTCGCCGGCCCAAAATGGCTCGTAGTGTTGATTCCTGCCGCTATGTTGGTCTGGTACACCGCGAGTTCAATCTTGAGAACTGGCCGGAATTGACCGGAGGGGTGACAATAGAATTATGCCGCTAGTGCCGTTAGGGCGTGAGATCGGCTGCGAAGACGGCAGCCACTGGAAATTGAAGCCGTGGCGCAACGTATTCAAAGATAAAGACCACGGCTGGAGCCCTCTGCTCTGGGTCCTTTATCTGGGGTTCTTTTTTGTCGATCCAATTCTGAGTCATGCCAGCACGAAACTGTGGCTCTACGACGCCCTCGGCGCCACAGTGTTTCTCGTTCTCTATTTAGGTCTATTCTGGGTGGAGAACCCGTTCAATCTCGTCCACATTGGGGGCATGGTCCTCCTCGGACTATTGTTCCAGCCCATTAATTCCGGCGCTTGCACATTCTTCATCTTCGCCGCCGCCATGCTGCCGTTTTCCGTGCGAACTCAGAGGGCCGCTGTGATTGGCCTGCTCACGATCGGAAGTATCGGCGGGATCAACGCTCTGCGGCTGCACTTGAACGGCTGGATCGTCTTCGACTCTTCGCTGTTCCCTGTGATCATCGGAGCAGGCAACATTTTCTTCGCCGAGCGCAACCGCATGAACCGGAAGCTGCGCAAGGCCAACGAAGAGATTGAAAACCTGGCCAAAGTGGCCGAGCGCGAGCGGATTGCGCGCGATCTGCATGATGTTCTCGGGCACACGCTGTCGGTGATTACATTGAAATCCGAACTCGCGGGCAAACTGATCGACCGCGATCCTGAGCGGGCGGGAAGGGAAATCCGCGAAGTCGAACAAATCTCGCGGCAGGCTTTGTCTGATGTGCGCGACGCGATTCGCGGGTACCGTTCCCAGGGGCTGGTGGCTGAGCTGGCGCAAGCGAAGTCGACGCTCGAAACCGCCGGCCTCAGCGTGCAGTGCGATGCAGCGACCACCGTGAAGCTGCCGGCGGTGCAGGAGAGCGTGCTGTCGCTTGCGGTGCGCGAAGCGGTTACCAACGTTGTGCGTCACGCCCAGGCTCACACTTGCCGCATGCGGCTCGAGCAGGAGAATGGCAGCTGCCGGTTGGAGATTCACGACGATGGCCGCGGATCTTTCAGCGCCGAGGGCAACGGATTGCGCGGCATGCGTGAGCGAGTGGAAATGCTGGGCGGAACGCTGCTGCGCAGCACAGAAGCCGGCACCACGCTGACCATCACGCTGCCGCTGAAAGACATCGCGTCACCGGACGAAGGCAGGCGGAATTGAACCCGGCATATAAGGAGAGCGCTAAGGAAGGCGCCAGAGACAGCCACAGAGAAAGCTCCAGAGATGGCGCCCGCGAAAGCGGCAAGGATAAAGATAAGGACGGGCGCAAGACCATCCGCGTGGTTCTGGCCGAAGACCAGGGGATGGTGCTGGGCGCGCTCGCTGCGCTGCTCGAAATCGAGGGCGACATTTCTGTCGTGGGCCAGGCGCGCAACGGCAAAGAGGCGCTTGAAGCCGTGCTCAACCACAAGCCTGACGTTTTCATCACCGACATTGAGATGCCGCACATGAGCGGGCTCGATGTGGCGGCGGAGTTGAAGCGGCGCCGCACCGGGACGCGCGTGGTGATCGTCACCACGTTCGCGCGCTCCGGATATTTGCGGCGCGCGCTTGAAGCCGGAGCCTCCGGCTATCTGCTGAAAGACATGCGCTGCGAAGAACTCGCGGACGCGGTGCGGCGCGTGCATCAGGGACTGCGCGTGATTCATCCCGAACTCGCGACCGAAGCCTGGGGCGAAATGGACCCGCTCACCGACCGCGAACGGCAGGTGCTGCGTCTGGCCGGCGAAGGCATGGCCAGCGGCGACATCGCCGGCGAGCTGGGGCTGTCCGACGGCACGGTGCGGAATTATCTTTCCGAAGCGATCAGTAAATTAGGGGCGGGCAACCGTGTGGAGGCGGCGCGGATCGCGCGCACCAAGGGATGGCTTTAGGAGCGTTGGGCGGACACCCATCGGCATGACTTCCGCCAAACGCCGCGCCGGATAAGCCATTGCAGCCACTTTCATGTTCGTGATAATGTCCTGCTGCTGGGACGTCCTTCCCCTACCCCTCACGTCCGGCCCATGAGGAGGTTCCATGAAGCACTATTCTCTCCCATTCATTCCCAAATCACTTTCTCTAACTGTTATAACCCTGGCTTTAACGGCAGGGGCTTGGACTCAGACAGAAACGATTGCGTATTCGTTCACCGGCGGAAGCGACGGTGGCAGCCCTTCTGGCGGTGTGATTCTTGACAGCAAGGGCACCCTCTACGGCTCGGCCGAGAGCGGAGGCGCCAACGGCGCTGGCGTCGTATTTGAACTGCTGCCGAGCTCCAGCGGCGGATGGCTCGAACATGTCCTCTACAGTTTCAACGGATTCGTTAACCAAAAAGACGGTTATTTCCCGGTTGGTGGTCTGGTTTTCGACAAGAAGGGCAATCTCTACGGAACGACGCTGGGCGGCGGGACCTCGTTGCAGGGAACGGCCTTCGAAATCATCCCCCTACCGGATGGCACCTGGATCGAGAAGGTGATTTACAACTTCGCCGGCGGCACGAGTGTCGGCTCGCCTCAAGGTATGTCGTTCGCGATCGATGGCGCGGGAAACCTGTACGGTTTTTCAGTCAGCGGCTGCACGTACGGCTTTGGTTGCGTATTTGAGCTGGTGGCCGGAAGCACCTGGACTTTGAAAATCCTGCACAGCTTCAGTGGCGGCAACGATGGCTATGAACCATTCGGTTCGTCCCTGGTCCTGGACGGCGCCGGGAATTTGTACGGCAGTACTACGGAAGGAGGTCTCCACGATTACGGAGTCGTCTTCAAGTTGACGCCGCAATCTGACGGGACCTGGAGCGAGAAAGTTCTATATTCCTTCAATGGATTGGGAGGAGTCGCCAGTCCCACAGGAAAGTTGACGATCGACAGCCAGGGTAATATTTATGGAACGGCGTACGATGCCTTCGAGCTGAGCCCCGACTCGAATGGAATCTATAAGGAAAAAGATCTGCATTTCTTCACGGGCGGCAAAGACGGAGCCTTACCAGAGGCGGGTGTGACCTCCGACTCGGCAGGAAACCTTTATGGAACCACTTACACTGGCGGAGCCCATCGCGGCACGGTCTTCGAGTTGTCACCGGGTTCCGACGGCACGTGGACGGAAAAGGTGCTGCACGCCTTCTCAGCGACGGGCGGCGACGGTGTGTACCCTTACGTTTTCCCATTAGCCATTGATGGACAGGGTCATTTGTACGGCACGACGTTGACTGGAGGGTCGTCGAACTATGGAGTGGTGTACGAGGTGACCCCGTAGCGTTTTGAGGGCCGCTGACCGCGGGCGAGGGGGAATGTCAGAGGCCCGCTTCATTTCAGCCTAATTGATTGCGTTCCGCACCCGCTTCCTGCTTCTTCACGGTTTTGTATGCCCAGGCCATGCGGGGGGTGTTGTGGGCGATGCCGATGTGGCCTTCGGGGTCGAGGACGATGATGCCGCCGTGTCCGTTGAGGCGCTGCTGCAGATAGTTCATGGCTTCTTGCGCGGACCACTCGGGGAGATTGCCGGCCTGGATGCGGTCGGCGGTCCACTTGGCCAGGACTAACTTCATGATGGGCTCGCCCCATCCGGTGGTGGAAACGGCGGCGCTCTCGTTGTTCGCGTAGCAGCCGCAGCCGATCAGCGAAGAGTCGCCAAGGCGTCCGGGAGCCTTGTTCAGCGTGCCTCCGGTGGAAGTGGCGGCGGCGATGTTGCCGTTGCGGTCGAGGGCGACGGCGCCGACGGTGTCGTGGGAGATGGTGGGATCGTGAGCGGAGGGGTTAATGGTAACGTCAGCGCCGGGCGCGAATAAATCGTTGCCGTCTGGTTTCTTGCCGCTTTTATTCGACTCAGCTTGCACTGCCTGATACTTACGCAGGCGTTCTACCTCTCGCGGAATCACCAGGTCTTCGTTGTTGCAGAGTGTGATGCCGTGTTCGGCGGCGAAACGCTCGGCTCCTTCTGCAACGAAGTAAACGTGCGGGCTCTCGCTCAGGATTTTGCGGGCGGCGCGCACGGGATTGCGCAGGCGCTCAACGCATCCGACGCCGCCGGCGCGGAGCGTGGCGCCGTCCATGATGAGCGCGTCGAGTTGGACCTTGCCGTCGCGGTTCAGAAAGCTGCCGCGTCCGGCGTCGAAAGTCTCGTCGTCTTCCATGATGACGACGGCTTCCTCGACGGCGTCGAGCGCTGTGCCGCCGCGCTCGAGCACGCGCCATCCCGCGGCCAGCGCGTTGTTCACGCCGTTGAGGTGGGCGTCGACCATGTCATCGGGCATGGCCCAAGCGCCACCGTGGATGACGAGAACGGGATTGTTTGGCATCGCGCTTTAGTCTAGCGCGTTTTCGATTTCGTCCGCTTCGGTGAGCGCGGAGTTGGCCGTGGCTCGAAATCCTGAATGGTGAATGTGAATGGCCGGGGTATCCCCCTCCCCCCTCGAATCTTTGGAGTCATCGAGTTGGCGCGAAATTCCCGGCAAAATCTGCAGCCTAAAGGAGTTAGATGGATGACTATGCAGTTGACACACAGAGCCCAAAATGACAGCATCAAAAGGCCGTGACAGGACAAAAATGCCGACGTGGCTTAAGGAGTCGGCGGCATTTCTGGAAGATCACCCACTCCCAATTGTTGAGATACTTGCCGATATGAGTCGGCTACATGAAAAAGCGCGACAAGAGGCGCTTTCGGCAAAGAAGCGAAAGCCGCGAGATCGTCGCCTTCGAGAACATTCTTCGCCTGCAAAATCGCTAGGATTAAAGTCGAAACCTGGAATTGCTGCGCGAGCATTGTTATCATCAACTGATGTTCCTGTTGTGTCACGGCGATTGTCTCCTTCGGAAAGAATTGAGCATTCAGACCGGAAGATGATAACCTCCGTGACAGAGCAGAAACACATGAAAAAAAAACAACCGGACGTGGAAGTGCCCAACCCGCTGCGCGTGGACGAGGCTGAATTTACCGAAGTGATCCGCAAGATGGTGAACACCGAGCCCGTGACGCGCAAGACTGTTGAGAGCCGCCGTCACTATCGCAAGAATCCTGAGACCGATCCGCGCTACCTGCCTGTGTTTGACTTCAGTCGAACCAAAAAGAAGCACTAGGCTCTATCGGGGTGAATAAACTCCGGCTGCTGCTTCTTTTCTAACGGTGCTATCCGTTTTACGGCTTGCGCCACTTCGTTCCTCAGTGCTGCGACTTCATTCTCTTTCTCTTGAATCACATCTTTTAAAGTCTTAATGAGTGAGTCGGTGGCATCGAAGCGACTTTTCGCAAGATCATCTGTTACCCTGAAGCGCTTCTCAAGATTTTCTAGAAACTGGAGCGCGCCAAGAGCGATCAGTAACGCAGCAAACAAACAAAACGAGAACACCCACGGATTTAGGCTGCGCCAAATAGGAGAGCCGACTTCCTGTACGGCTTTAATACCGGAAACTATGGTGCCTATTGAACCAACAATACCCATGACCCGCTTCCATGTTATATTCATTTTGTTAAGCCTTTCAGTTTTGCGACTGCCGCAGATTGCCGTCTGCGGCAGTCGTGCATTACGAGATTAAATCCCGATACTTCATCTCCCGCGTGGCCACCATCTTTTCAACGGTTGCACCCAGTAGATTGGGCATCTTCCGCCCATTAAACCGAAATTCAAACTCTGATAGGTAGCGATGCAGGTGCTTGTGTGAGATGCGGTGAAATGATCCGGTAACACCGCGCTTGAGTAGCGAGAATGCAGATTCAATCGTGTTGGTCGTGATGCACTCGCCGCGCTCCCAGCGCACATATTCGCTCTTGTGCCGGATGGTGGCGTGCTTGTGCGTGAACGGCCCAGTCAGAGCAAAGGGATAGATCGAAGATTCGTCGGTCACAATCTGATGAACTCGCGGGTCTACGAGTTCGCGAATCAGTGGCGCTACTTGATCGGTGCTCACATTCCCCGTGCCAACATGCCGCAGGCGAAGCTGTCCGCCACGCTCGACCATTCCCACTACAGCGGCCTTGCTTTGTGATTTTTGATTGCCGCGATCTTTTTTGCGGATGGTCTTCCCGCCGATGTAAGTTTCGTCTACTTCAACAGTGCCCGACAGTTTGCGCTTGATTGGCAGCGGATAAATCTGCATTCCGCCAGAGCCGTTGGGTACGTCGATGATCGCGCCGGATGCCATCGCTTTACGGATGCGGTGTCCCATGTACCACGCCGTCCGGTAATTCACTCCCAGGTGTCGCTGTACCTGCATCGCGCTCATGCCTTTTTTCGCGTGAACGATAAGCGCAACAGCGTAGAACCATTTTGTCAGCGGGAGATGGGAGTCGTGAAACAGTGTGCCCACGGTTGGAGTGAAGCGGTGCTTGCAGGTTGGCTCTAGGCAAGCGTACAAACGGGTGCGCTTATTCTGCTTTTTCTCGTCGCGAGAGAGTTCCGGATTGACCTTGCGAGTGATCCTCGACACTTTGTCCGTACCGCAGCGCACGCATCGAATCTTGCCGTCCGGCCAGCGAACATTTTCAATGAAGTCTAGGCATTGATCTTCCGTTTGGAGTTTCGCGTTAACATCAATCAGGTTCATAAGTGCTCCCTCTAGACAGGAAACACTTTAGCGAAAATCTAACTGTGTGTCAAGTGCATAATCATCGTTAGATGCCATAATCTAGATTTTAAAGAGCTTAGCCGCGTCAAAATCGGCGGACGCTCACTCTGGGCGTCGTGTTGATGATGGAACAAAATCGGAATTGAAGGCACCTTTCGCGGAGGACGCGAAAGATGGGGCACCCACTGTATCTGGGCGTCGGTGCTGGCGTCGGGGTTTGGCGGACAGGAGTGTCCGCCCCACATGTGCTTTGGTCCAGAAACTTTTGGGGACTATCGGCACGAGTGAACTCGTGCCCTTTCCATTCGACTTAGGCGGCTTGGTGGGGAGTTACGGCTACCGGGGGGTCTTGGGTTCTGGTCCAGGTGTAGCGCATGCGGTGGATTACGGTGATTGTGCTGAGGACGGCGATTACCCACAACACTGGGGCCATGCGGTTGAATAACGCTCCCAGGATTACTAAGACCAGGCGTTCGGGGCGCTCCATGAATCCGACGCGGCAGGAGCCGATCAGGCTTTCGGCGCGGGCGCGGGTGTAGCTGACCATGATGGCGCTGATCATGACGAAGGCGGTTAGGACTACGTAGAAGAAACGTCCGCCGCGGGCGTAGAAGACTAGGAGGCCAAGGAACTGACTGGCGTCACTGTAGCGGTCGACCACAGAATCGAAAAACGCTCCGAAGCGGGTGACGCGATTGGTGGCGCGGGCGACCTGGCCGTCGACCAGATCGAAGAAGCCGGAGAATATGATGACCAGGCCGGCGTAGATGAACATGCGCTTCTGGTTCGAGGCATTGGCCGAGCCGAACAGGATGGCGGCCCAGGTGTTGACCACTAATCCCATGAAGGTGAGCACGTTGGGATTGATGCGGGAGAGCGCCAGCCAGCGGACGATGGTGTCGAGCAGGACGCCGCAGGCGCGGCCGAAGGCGCTGGTCCAGCTTATTCCGGACGGGGCCATTACGCGCCTGCCTCTTTCGGTTCGTCGGCGACTATGTCGTGGATGGTGCTGAGGGTGAGGATTTCGAGTTCGCGTTTGCCGTTGGGACTGTCCACGATTACGGTGTCGCCGACTTTCTTGTTGAGCAGGCAGCGGCCGATCGGCGAGGTGGTGGAAATCTTTCCGGCGGCTACGTCGGATTCCTCGCTGGTAACGATCTTGTATTCCATTTCCTGATTCTTGGTGTTGTCGTAGATCTTGACCGTCGATCCCAGGCCCACTTTGTCGTGGGGGATGTTGTTCATGTTAACCATGGAGAGGTCGGCGAGGCGCTTACCGAGCTGGCGGACGCGCGCCTTGACGAATTCCTGGCGCTGCTTGGCCATGTGGTACTCGGCGTTTTCGCTGAGGTCGCCGAGGGCGGCGGCCTTCTTAATTTCTTTGGGAAGCTCGTGGATGAGCTCGTGTTCGAGCGCGTCGATTTCGTCCTGCAGTTTTCGTTTGATTAGGTCTGTCATGATTTGAGCGACACGGATTACAGGCCGGACTCAGAATATTATACGCCCGGATGGGCAGGCGGAACGTCGCTGAACTGGACGGGGAGACTGCCCGGAGCGAAGTGGCACGAAGCGTCAGTATCGCGATGTGTCTTTAATTAGGCCTGGAATTCGGAGGCTTCGGGAAAGCGCAGTTTGCACTTGGCCAGGGCAGAGGTCAGGATCTCCTCGACCTTGGATTCTTCGCAGTTGCGGGCCATGGCCAGCTCGCTGACCAAGAGGTAGCGGGCGCGCTCCAGCATTTTTTTCTCGCGGAAGGAAAGTGGCTTGGCCTGGTGCAGGGCGATCAGGCTCTTGAGGACGCCGGCGACCTCGATCAATGACCCAGTGCGCATGCGTTCGGAGTTTTCTTTGAAGCGGTCTTTCCAGTCGCCGTTGCTGCCGTTCTCGCCGACTGAAAGAGCGTCCAAGACTTTCTGGATTTCGCCGTTTCGCACCACGCGCCGCAGACCGACGCTGCCGGCGTTGTGGCAGGGGACCATTACTTTAAGGCTGCTAGCTTTGATGTGCAGCAGGTAGAACTTCTCCACCGTCGGGCCCACCGAGCGGCTGCTGATCTGCTCGATAACCCCAACCCCGTGATTGGGATAGACGACCTTGTCGCCGATGTGGAAATTTAAGTCCGTAACGCTCATGTTTATACACCCGGGGAGGCGAAAGGTTCGTGGGGAAGTCGCGACAACAACTCTAACTTAATGTTACTCCCCGGACGGGGCGAAAGCAAGGCGGGCGGGCGGGGTGGGGTCCGACTCGACAAGTACGGTTAAGTTGTTGAAATGTATATTGTTAGGCTCCGGACGATTCAGACCGCGGGGGGTGTGTGCGGTGCGCCTCGGCGGGGATGAAGCCCGGGACCGCGAGTTCAGCGCATATAATCAAGCCGTGGAATTTGACCCCAAAGACATGGTTTCCGGCGAAACGGAGTCAGCTC
>Ga0070761_10001057_pt1 | contig 17314 bp, 12 predicted proteins | sample HubBroMetageREF1_FD_66724 | JGI IMG/M metagenome (GOLD analysis project Ga0070761, IMG submission 66724) | Reference soil microbial communities from the Hubbard Brook experimental Forest, New Hampshire, USA - Hubbard Brook CCASE Soil... | ecosystem: Environmental > Terrestrial > Soil >... | reverse complement strand
GAGTCGCCGCCGAGGTCGAAGAAGTTGTCGTCAGGCCCCACGCGATCGACCCGCAGAATCCGCTGCCAAAGCTCGCCAAGAGTTTTCTCGAGTTGCGTTGCAGCGGAGTCGGCCGCGGGAGGCTCCACGCCGACAGCAGCCACGGGCGCGGACAGAGCGGTGCGGTCCACCTTGCCGTTCGGCGAGAGAGGGAGCGCGTTCAGCGGCACAAACAACGCCGGAACCATGTAATGCGGGAGCTTGCCCGCGAGGAACTTGCGCAAGTCCGAGGGTGACGGGCCGGCCGTAGCGGAAGGGACATAATAGGCTACCAGGCGCTTGGAGCCGTTTTCGCCCGAGTCGGCGACGACGCACACTTGACTCACGTCCTTGTTCATCCGCAAGACAGTTTCGACTTCACCCGGCTCAATCCTGTGTCCGAGGACTTTTACCTGGGTGTCAATCCGGCCGAGGAACTCGATGACGCCATCTTCGCACCAGCGGGCGAGATCGCCCGTCCGATACATGAGCTTGTTTTCACCTGACGCAAACGGATTCGGCACAAATTTCTCGGCTGTCGCTTCGGGATTGTTCAGGTAGCCGCGTGCCAGGCCGTCGCCCGCGGCATACAGTTCTCCCGTTTGACCCGGAGGCAGCGGGTTCATCTGTTCGTCGAGAATGTAAACCTGCGTGTTCGAAACGGGCTTGCCGATGGGAATGGATTCGGGAACGTGATCGCCGTGTTTCATCGTGTGGCAGCACGTGAAGGTAGTGTTCTCCGTGGGACCATAACCGTTGATCAAGCGGCAATCCGGCAGATTCTCGAGAACGGTGCGAACGTGCCGTGGCGAAAGCACATCGCCGCCCGCAAGAAGCTGGCGAAGCGGCCGCAAGTCTTCGACGCGCTGTTCGACCATCAAGTTGAAGAGCCCCGAAGTTAGCCAAAGCGTGGTTACACCGTGTTCGCGAATCGTGCGGCCGAGGTCCTCGAGCGAAGCCGCTTGAGGAGGCATCATCACCAGCTTGCCGCCATTGAGCAGAGGCCCCCAAATTTCGAGCGTCGAGGCGTCGAAAGAAACCGGAGCGAACTGGAGGAAAACCTCTTCGACTCCAAAGTGGCAGAAGTTCGTGTCGCGAACCAGGCGAACGATTGCGCGATTTTCGACCATTACACCCTTGGGCCTACCGGTCGAGCCGGAGGTATACATGACGTAAGCAAGGCTCGTTGGGCCACCGGCCGGAGGCAAATTCACTTCGTCTGCGGGTGAAGTCGGAGCCTCGAACTCATCCATGCAGATGACGCTGACATTGTCTCGACCACGCAGCGCGGGAGCGAGCGAGCGCTGCGTAAGAATGACGAGAGTGCGCGAATCCTCGAGCATGAAGTCGAATCGCTCTGTAGGATACGAAAGGTCGAGGGGCACGTAGGCACCACTTGCTTTGAGAATGCCGATGAACGCGCCAATCATCTCAAGCGACCGATCGATACAACAGGCGACCATGGTTTCCGGTCCGACGCTCATAGTGCGTAGGCGATGCGCGACGCGATTCGCGCGCATGTTCAACTCGGAATACGTGAGCCGCTCTTTTCCAAGCTCAACCGCAATGGAATCGGGCTGGGCCGTCACAGTTTCTTCGAAGAGCTGCGCCACCGTTTTCTCGCATGGATAGTCCGTGGCGGTCTGATTCCAGCGACGGATCGCCTCCGGCAGCGACGATTCAACGGCGCCGGACGCCAGAAAGTGTTCCGCGTTGTGAGGTGCCGATTTCATTGCAACGGCTCCTGCCAATCCCGGTTTCCCGGAATCGCCATTACGGCAGGAGGATCTCCTTCTCGCCGAAAAGTCTCTCTGCGGTGATTCCTCGAGAGCGACAGGTCTCAATCAAGCGATTCGACTGAATGATGGGGTTCGACTTATCAGTGTACTTGATGCTCATCACATAGTTAAGCCATGGTTCCTGGCCCATGGCGTAGACATAAACCTCTTTGCAGCGAAGCTGTTCGACGATAGAAAGAGCGCGATCGTAATTCGAGCCAGCTAGGCGGCGGGAATGGTCTTTGGGACGCTCGAGACGCTGGGTGAGCAGGGGGCCATAGATCCATGACATGGGAGCTCCGTCGCACTCCATTCCGACGAAGAAAACTTCAACGTCGCCAATCTCTCGGTGGATGTGTTCGTACATTTTCGGCGAGATGTTGCAAGAGTCGGCCGCGAACAGAAGGGAATGGTCGTTCAACCTGACCGAATAGGCTGACTTAGTCAGCACGTTCAAGTCGCCGTGCTCGCCGAGAAACGGAATGGCTGTGATCGAACCATGTTCGAATGGAATTTGGTCCATTTCGGAGACTTCGATCACGTTGCGGAATCCGCATTGCTTCAGGAGAAGGCGCAGCGAGGGATCTTGCAGGGCGCCGCCTCCGTTTCGGGGAACCACGATGTTGCGGATGCGGTGGCGAAGCTGCAGGAGCGTTTCAAACAGAATGTGGTCCTGATGATTGTGGGTAATCAGGGCATAGTCGATTACTTCGGGCAGGTCTTCATAGGTGTAGCGAGAAACGTTGCTCTCGTAGGTGTAGCTGAGGACCGGATCCATCAGGATACTGACGTTTCGAGTCTCGAAGAGAATGCAAGCGTGCCCAAAATAGCGCCATCGCGCACCATCGCCGTCATATTTTGCGTAGGGCCGCGGTTTGTCCGTTGTGAGAAGCGAACGGAACCGTTCAGCATCTTCGTCGTTCAAGTTCAGCGTTTCCCGAATTGCCGTGAACGAAGAAGGCTCATTCTTCATTCGGAAGAGGGCGTCGAGCTGTTCGCTAGCGAACGGAGTCTGTAGTTGGACCGAATCGCCCTTTTCCAAGCGAGGAGTGCTCAAGACAAAAGGGCGATCGTCGCGGGCGATCTCCGAAAGCATGACGGTCTGCATGGACGGGTCGTAGAACTGGCTCTTGTAAAGCAAAGGCTCGATCAGGCGAAACGACGGTTGATTGTTGAGATCATAGACAAGCTCGACGTATCCCTGCAGACAGGCGGGAACTTCGGCGTATAGAGCTTCGAGGCTATAACCGGCAGCCTTTTCTCGAAGCAGGGCGTCGAGGTTCTCGATCGATCGCGAGAGATTGACGAGGTTGCTTCGTTCGCGAAGGGTGCGATCGCGCAACTGCTTCATTTCCTCAACGTGGTTGCCTCCAAGATCCATGAACGGGCCGCCCAGCAGCGCCGGATTCTTCACGGCAGCCTGGTGCGTTTCCGGCGACTCGATGTAGGAGTCCATGATGCGCAGATGGCGTTCGGTGAGGTTGCGCGCCGCCGTGGCCGGCGGTATCAGGTGCGCCCACGCGTACCATCCGTCTACGAGGGGCTCGACCATCACATTCGGCTTTAGGTAGTAGCTGCCGTTCTTCATATTCGATTTCCGCACCCTCGGGCGCGCAAACAGACACCGAGACCCAAGTAATATCCTAGCAAACAATGTGCAACTGACCTACCACTCGGTTGTAAGAGCAAAGTCTTTATAATCAGTGCCTTGGCATTGTTTTTTGGCGTCGAAGAAGATGGAAATAGACCGGCAGAATGGAAAGACTTTTCCCAAAAATGCTCCCCAGCCTCCACTATTCCCGCTAAGAGACGCCAGAGCCACACTGTTTCGATGTGTAACTCCTTCTAATTGTTAGTATTAGCCCATGTTGGGGATAGGCGCAGGGCCAAAATGCCTGCGGATACCTCTTGGAAGGTCCAGCAAGTTCGTTCGTGGAGCTTGCCTCCTTGAGATATTATTCCCCGGGATTGCCGAAATTCGATGACTGCTGCGTCCAAATGGCTGGCTAAACCACACGAGCTGACGCTCAAGGACGGCGAAGTGCACGTTTGGCGTGCGCCGCTCCGACTCGACGCAGGCGTGCTTGACCGCGTGCGCTCGAGCCTTTCAGCCGATGAGGGAGCGCGGGCCAACCGCTTTGTCTTCGCGGTGGATCGCGATAGCTTCGTCGCGGCACGCGGGATTTTGCGCGAATTACTCGGAAGTTACGCCGGAATGGCGCCGGAGGAGTTGAAATTTGATTATGGCCCGCAGGGCAAGCCTGCGCTGGGGCCGGCCCACCCGCCGATCCGATTCAATCTTTCACACTCTCATGGACTGGCGGTGTATGCCTTTGCTCGCGAGCGTCAGGTCGGGATTGATTTGGAGCTAATGCGGCCTGAGTTCGCGGGCGACGAAATCGCCGAACGATATTTTTCGTCGGCGGAGCTTGCGGAACTGCGCGCGCTTCCGCACGAGGCACGAGCTGAAGGGTTCTTTTTGTGCTGGACGCGGAAGGAGGCTTATGTAAAAGCGAGAGGAGAGGGGCTACAGATTCCGCTGACAAGCTTCGACGTGTCGCTCACGCCAGGGAAGGAAGCGAAACTTCGGAGCGAGGATGCTCTTCGCTGGGAACTTCATTCTTTCGAGCCCGGGGAGCGATATGTGGGCGCTCTTGTGGCGGAGGGCAGGGGTTTACACTTGGAGTATTGGAACTGGGCTCCGTAAGGACTCGTTGACGAGGAGATCCCGAGTTCGGTCCGGATTACGCAAGAAAAAATCGGCGGCCGGGTGGATCAGGGGAGGATCAATCTAGAAGCCGCGCTTTGCGTAGAGATAGGGGACGAGGGCGCACTCGACAAGTGCCGGCATCAGGTCTTCCCGGTTGAAAACGGCTTCGACTTGAAAATTCCGCAGGGTTCGAACGTAGGCGCCGAGCTTTAGGCGGCCTCCCAACACGTCCGCAAGGCCCGTGGGGAGGTCGGTCAACAGGCGGATCCAAGAGAGGCCGGGCAGGGCGCGGCGGGGCTCGACAGGTTGCCCCATCTGGTCGAGGTAGAGCAGGTAAGGGAAGTCGACGCCCGCGCACAGGCCCAGCGTGTGATATCCCCAAGTGCGAGCATTGACATCGAGCAACTTAAACTGGCAGTCGCGCGGATCGAGTTTGTATTCTACCTCGACCAGCCCATAGTAATTGATCTCCCGCAGGAAGCGTTCGGATAGGGATTCGAGGGCAGGCATGTCGATCGTTTCGACGAAGGTGCTGGCCCGCCCGAATTCATGAGGATGCTGGCGGCTGCGCCGACTTACCATGCTTCCGAGGGCTCTGCCATCTTTGAAGAAGGCGCAGTAACCGAACTGGTGCGTGCCGTCGCCGGGGATCAGGTCCTGGACGATCACTTCGCCCTTCCCGGTAACGTTAGAAGCGCGAATGTAGAGGTCGCGCAGTTCATCGCGAGTGTTGGCGCGCCATGCCTTGGCTTTCGTGGCGTAGAAGAAATGCTCCTTGATGGCAGGCTTTACCGCAACCGGGAATGGGGCATCGATCTGATCCAGGTCATCCACGCTTTGCGGGAACCAGGTTTCCGGGAACGGAATGTTGAGTCGCTTAGCGAGCTGATAGGTGTTGCGTTTGTCCCACATCCAGCGAACCGTCTCCCAGCACGGAGCGGGGACTCGGAAAAACTCTGACAGTGCTGTTCGATGACGCGAGAGCGCGGCGACCTGCTCATCTCGCGTGGGAAACAGGACCCAACCCTTCAGGTCGAGGCGCTGGCCGACGTCGAGGAGCGTTTGCACGGCAGTCTGCTCATCGCGCAAATCGGGCACTCTAAGTCCAAAGGTAGCGTAGCGCGAGTGACGAGCGATCGAGTATTCGTCGTCGAGAACGCAGACGGGAACACCGTTTCTTCCCAGGCTGCGAACGATGCCGAGCCCCTGGTAGTCGCCACCGAGCACGACGGCACCAGGAGGTTCATTGAGTGGCCGCTTTCGCTGCTTGATGCGGCCGTTATTTGGCATGGCTGAGTTCATTCTTTTCCTTAGAACAGCGGCAAAATCTACAGCTTTGCAAGACAGGAAGCGAGAGTACGCCCCGCAAACCTCGTCCCGGACACGAAATACATCAGAGGCCCGTAACTCCAGGCGGCGGGTGCGCCAACAAAGTGCAGCCCCGGAATCGACGATTCGAATCCGCGACCAAGAACGGGAAAGCCGTCGGTTACTTGCAAGCGCTCGACGATGTTCCTCGAAAGAAAGCTGTAACGAGAAGCCTCGACGCGGTAGCCGGTCCCCAAGAGCGCGTGATCGACAAGCCGATCGGTCGAGTTGCTGAGCGAGAGGCGCAGGCGCCCGCCGGCTTCTACAGCGGCGCTGACAGAGGTTCCAGGAGTGAGGCGAACGTTCTGGAGCCGAGCTGGCAACCAGTGCGCTCCAGCCGGACGGATGGAGCGCTTTCGCAGGCGGTCCTGAGTCTCGCGCGGCAACTGCCGAAACACGTTGGGGAGAGAAACAAGCCGGCTGACGCCTGGAGGGCCGACGTCGGTCCACGAGTAGAAGATTTTTGAGACAGGACCGAGCTGTTGCAACCGTGCCTTCCATCCAAGCCAGTGAAACTGCGGAGCGCGCGCGATGACTTCCACATCCGCACCGGCTTCGTACAATAACGCAGCAGACTCGAGCGCGCTTTGCCCGCCGCCTATGACGGCTACGTGTTTTCCGCGAAAGGCAGCGAGATCTGGATGCTCCGACGTATGCGACGCCAAAGAGGGAGGAAGCGCTGCGAATTCGGAGGGCCGACGGGCGAAGGGTCCAATGCCCCCAGCAACAACGACCCGACGCGATTGCAACTCTTTGCCGTCTTCCAGAATCAGGCGGAAACTGTCCGATTCGGCTTCGATCTGGGTGATTTTCCGGCGATCCAAGCCGGGAGCGCTCTTTTGTTGGAACCAGAGCCCATACTCGACGAACCGTTCGAGCGAGACGGGAGCCGAAAGGTGATTCGTGCTCGCCCTGCGGTAGGCGTCGAGGGTAAGTGCGTCCTCGGGATCGGCAATCGTTGAAGCTTCCCACGAGGATCGAAGAAGCATTCCCGCGGGCATTTGGTTCTTCCAGAATGACATCGGTTCGCCGAATGCGCGAACTTCGAGCCCTTTGATCCGCCGCAGGTGAGCTCCTGCGGCGAGCCCGTAGGGACCAGCGCCGAGTATTGCGACATCAAGGATTGTCATGGCTCGTCAACGTCCGTGGATTCAAAATGGGGTCAGTGGGCTGTAATTTCGCCACTTGACAATTGGAGCTCGTACTGGTGCCAGATTCAGTTTTTCGCCGGTTCCTTGTGTAGCTTCGTTTGAACATCAGGATTGCGCGGTTCGCGACGCTGCTCTGATTTTTCCAGCACGAGAAATATGGGAGCTAGAAGCCCGAGAGCCAACAAGAAAAACACAAAACCACCGTCGTGATGGAGATTCCCGGTCAGGAAACTCGGATCCACGTGGATGCTGAGCAGCGTCAGCGTCACGATGCGAATCCCGTTCTTAATAATGGCCACAGGTAGCGAGATGAGAGCGAAAAGCGCGATCCTCCATTTGGTCCGAAGGAACAAGTGGCCCGCGAGAAGGCAGGTTATGAAAAGGGCCACGCTCGACCGGATCCCGCTGCACTCTTTTGCGACTTCGATGCTTTGACCTGGCACGCTAAGCACGAAACCTTCGCGGAAGACCGGCACACCGACCGCTTTGAAGAGGAAGGACGCTATATTTGTCGATTGCTCCTGCAGGAGATGAATTGTTCGTTCGAGCACTGGATCCGGAAGCGGAACCATGAAAAGCAAGAATAGGAGCGGAAAGGCCGCCGCTCGCGTGGCTATCGGGCCGTAGCAAGCGAGGAATCCACCCATCCAGATCAGGACAATGGAAAGCGCCGCCGTGGAAAGCCATTCGTTGCCCTCGAGTGGCAAATAACCCTTCGCTGCAAACCAGTAGAGAGCGATGCCCACGAGAACGAGAGCAAGTCCCGGAACCGTCGAATAGCGGGTCGTCCGAAATATCCGCGCCCTTTCCGTGTACAGGAGATAAGCACTCACAAGGGGAATCAAAATAAGGTGGGATGAGGATTCATGATGCAGCGAGTAGGCGGCCAGGTCAGTGATTACTCGCAAGAATAACAGGACGCTGACGGCGAAAAACGCGCCGAAGTACAGATGTGGCCGGAGCGCTGGAGCAGCAACCGATTGTGTGTTTTCCGTGAGCACGCCTATCCCGTGTGGTTGACTAACCCAAGTATGTAGGGAGCTTTTCTAGTCTAGCCGAAATCTTCATGGAGCCGGCGATTGGTGACGCTGACTGTGTCAAAGAAAGAAAGGGGAACGTAAGAGTTCGGCCACGGACGGCTAGTGCGACCCACCTTGCGCATCGTATCCGATGCGCCCGTCCACGAGCCCGGCAAACGCGATCCGTGCGCGGTGTTTTTCAGGCCCCTCTATTTCCCATCTTCCGTCCCGCTGGACCAGCCTCATTTGGCTTCGAGCTCTCCACCAGTCGTTCACTTCCCGTGGGAGGGCAATCCAAAGATTTGCGTCGCGCCGCAGGTGAGCGAGATGAGCAAGAAGGGCCGCATATGTTTCTCTGGCGCGGGCCTCTATAACGTAATCGGGATGGACGATGAAGTTCGCCGAGCCGTGATTTTCGAGAATCAATTGAATCTGCTGTTTCCAGAGGTCCGTCGAGTACTGCTGCAGAATGTGGAACAGCGTGTAGTCTTGCGTTACGGTCACCGGAATCTCGAGGATTCGGCCGACGAAGAAAGGTTTCGTGGTGCAGCAGCCGCCCGTCTGAGGATCGAGGTGTCCGACATTCGGTACGGACATGTCATAAGAAAAATCGAATGCGCCGTACCAGTCGAAATTCCGGTAGAGAACACCTGAACGGTAGCCCACAGCCCCGAACTTGCGGACGTATTCGTTGATTCTTGCCGCGCGGCGAAGGAACTCTCCGTGTTCCCGGAACAGATTACCGTCGTGATTGAGATCGTGGACGTTCACCTCAAAGCCGCGCTCGCGGATGAGGCGCAGCAGCTCGTCCGGCACGGTGTAACGCTCCTCGGGCACTAACTGAAAGGAAGACTTGATTCCGAAGGAGTCGTTCAGATCCATCAGTGCCGGACAGAAATCCCTGCCAGCTGCAGTTTCAACGTCATGCGTCATGGTTGCGCAGCCGGAACAGCCGTCGGGCCAGAACCAAATGAACGGAATGCGATCCACTTGATTCGCGCGGAGAGCGAGAGTGAGCATTCGCTCGAAGATCTTCTCGACCGTTTGATCGACGGGCCAATGGGGAAAGGCGCGCTGATCCCATCCGCGCAGCGCCTGGCGCTGCAAATGCTTGCGAACGGCCACGGGGAGAAGCGGCCGCACGGCGTAGTACGTATTCCGAACGAATTTCTTTGCGAGCGATTGCTGGCCGTTTTGATGAGGGGAAGGGCGATAACGCTCGAGCCGCAGGTTGTCGATGATCTCATCGGAATCGAATGGAAGGCCGCACGAATGATCCTCGATGCTCGCGGCGGGGAAAACGTCGTCCAGTGGGCCTGTTTCGCTGTCGGCGGTTCGTCCCGACGAGAGCCGACCGTAGCAAATCGCATCGGGGCCGAAGCGAAAGAACCCCTTTTTCGCATCGAGCTCGCCCTGTAACCGAAAGACAGCCAAGTCTTGGGGGCAGCGGAAATAGTCAAGGAAGGCTTGTTGCATGCGCGATGGTTATCGTGACTCGGGCGAGTCGTGAGTCATCCGATGTGACGGTACAAAATCCTGCCTGTCGCGGCGAGGACCGAAGGCGGCATTTTGGAAAATGCTTGCTTTATGACACGCTCCCGCCAACCCGAACCGCTTGATGCCGTCTGGGCCGGATATCGGTAATAAGTCAGCGGGATCGTTTTAGCCGCCCAATTCTCCTTGAAGGAGATGAGTCCCTCGTTGTCTCGCTCGGAGCGCCCAAGATCGTACTCGATGGCGCCGAGCCGTTTGCCATCCTGAATGGCCTTCCAGAAGACGAACGCCATTCCGCCCAAGTTATGGAACTGGGCATCCGAGCAGCCGTACTTGTAGACGAGTGATTTCTTGTGAAGGATCGTGAGGATACTCGCGAGCGGTCGGCCATCTTTGGACGCTACGCGGATTTCGAGCTTGTCTTCGAGGTTACGAATGAGGTTTCGGAACCAGAGCAGCGGTTGAGGGGGAAGGCCATGCCGCCTGCGAGTGACCACCATCAGGTCGTAGAATTTTTGGAGCAGAGCGTCTGACCGGCCCTCTTCGTAGTCCAAGTGTTCTCGCTCGGCCCTATGAACTTTCCGCTGCACACAGCTCTTGTGGAAGCTGCGAAACAGGGTGTCCAGATCGGGCCTCAGATCGACTGACTGGAAATAATAGGATTCGCTCTTGGAGAGACCTTGATACAGCTGATCAGAGGATTCCGTCGAGAACATGGGTCGCAACTCGAAATATTTCGAGCCTTCACGTTGCAAGGAGCCTTCGAGTGAAGCGATCAGGACGCTGAGCTCCTGGGGATTGTCGACGAGAGGCTCGCAGTGATCGGAAAATGGCAACGAAACGAGGCGCTTTCCGGTCAACCAACTGTTCACGCGGCAAAAGACGAGGCCGTTGGTTAGTTCTTTGCCGGGAGCCGTGGTTGTGAAAACGACAGGCTGATAGCCATACGTCTCCCGCAAAGCCCGGAGCCAAGGGGTGGAGTGAAACACCGAACTTTTTGAGTGCCGCTCGACAAGACTCTCCCACCTCGAGTCGCGGAGCGGATCCAGTTGATATGCAGTCATGCCGGAGTTCGGCTTTCCGTTTTGCTCGAGGACATCCACACGGTTCTCGCTGGTGGTAATAGGGCCCGGGAACTCTTCAACATAGGGTGCCGATGAAGAGGCAGACCGCAATTGAGCGAAGTTGTCTCGATTTGTCATCGCAGCCAGAAAAGCACGAGTCGGAGTCTACACGGGTAAATGTCATGTAAAACGCCATGCAGCTCGGGTCTGGGGCAAGCCACAGGGCTACAGAGTACCAAACGCGCCTTAGGCATTCCGCAAGAACAATTCCTCATTTTCCTAAAATCACCTTCACCTTAGCGACCGCTCCATTCCCGTATCATCGACTGCGGCACAGCCTTTTCCGGGGATGCGCTTCGTGGGCCGCGCGCGACGCGGGAGATTCCATTCGTGAGAATCCTCCGCCTCCAAACAAACGCCAGCGGCAGCCAGCGATATGCTCCCGCCACTTTGAGCCGGAATTCCAGGGGCCAATCCGTGGGATCGACACGGACGCGACCGACAACGAACTCGTCGGGATTGGCGAAGGCGAAATAGGGTAGCGTGGTGAACACACGCTGATAGCCGGCTTGACGACAGAGCGCGACGAGGCGTTCATTGAAACCACCGAATGGAAAACTGAACAGCGGAATCTCTCGGTCCAGCATTTTCTCAAGCTCTGTCCGGGACTCGACGAGTTCCCGCAGCGCGTTTTCCTCTGTGACAGCAGGGAGCAGGGGATGCGTCGACGTATGCGAGCCTATCGTGACGAGGTCTTCCGGAAGCGCTTGGATCTGTTGAAGAGACATCACCTTTTCGGACCGATTGGCCGGGCCGAACGCCTTTCCGATTGCGGCTGAGATTACAAACATAGTTGCGGGAATGCCACGTTTTTGAAGTTCTGGAACGGCGTTCAGGGAAAAATTCTCGAAACCATCGTCAAAAGTGATCGCGGCACAGTGCTCACCTTTGGCCAGAACCACTCTTCCGTTCAGTCCAACGGGCTTGGCGCAACGAAGGATCGCGTCGAGTTGATTCGCGAAACGCGCCCGCTGGTCTTCCGGAATCGAATGGTAGTAAAGAACCACGCAAGTTCCGGGTTGCTTCCGGCCCAGCAGGCGTGACATGAATGTCGCCGCCTCCGAGACGGCAAACACTGCGAGGCTGATTGCGAACTTTACGATGCGCGCGGCTGATACTGTACTCGGGTTCCGCATGTTTGCAGATCGAACCTGGAATCCGGCGATTCCGACGGCCAAGTCTCCGATGCTTCAACGAGCCCTTTAGTGTCCCGCCTTTCGTGGGTTTTGTTGCAAATAATCGAGGATCTTTTCGAAAGAGATAAGCTCTGCGAGGTCCTGGATGTCCAGTTCGATCCCGAACTCTTCTTCGATCGTTGCGATCAGCGTCACGCTTGCCACCGAATCCCATCCCTCGGTATTGGAGACGCCGGCTCGCGCAATGGAATCGACCGGGAGCGAAGGGAACACCGCCGCGAAGCATCGTGCCAGGCGGTCGCGCGTGTCATCCATGCGATGCCTCCAAAACCCGGTGGAAGGTCCTGCCCGCGTGTCTCGAGAATTGATCCCGGGAAAGGAAGCAACGACCGGTTGGAGTCTCGCCTAGCATCGCGGCGAGGAATTCGCGGACTGGTCCATTCTTGGGAGTCGATTGAAAGTCGAATTCAATTTCTTTGACGTCGAACCTGTCAAACAACTCTTCGATACAGCGATGTTCGACGCGCCGACTGAATGCCCGGCAGCTCATCACCCAAGTGTCGATCTGAATCTTTGCTTTCGTCTTACGGCCGGCCAGCACGGCGATCTTACCCAACGGACCGTATTTGTCGCGATACGCCGCAACCAAGAGAATTGTGTCCGGCTCGCAGAGAAGGTGCTGCCACGATGATTCGGTGTGGCGCTTGCCATTCAGGTTGAATTGGTTCGTCTTGTTGATGAGTTCAAGCGCTCGAGGATCGACGGGATCCTTCGAAAAACTCAGGGTCAATTCGGCGTCGGCCTGTCTGAGAAATTCTTCGCCTCCGCCGTTGTGGTTTGCGTCGGTTAGTGTTTCGGCGGGAGCGCGACGCAGACTTTCCCTTCGGATTGCGTCTTCTTCGGAAAGTGCGCTCTTCCCGAAAAGATCCCGGAGGCCGCGAAAAAGGTCGTCAATCTCCCGGGGATCGTCCTTCGGAAACAAGATGCATTCCACCTCAGGATGAACTGCCTTTACTTCCGCGAGTTCCATCGGACTGTCGTCGATGAACACGACAGAATCGGCGCCGACATTCCACGCCTTGATGATACGGCTCACGGACTCTGATTTGGGATGCCAGTGAGCTTCGACAGGGAAAAGTGCGCTTGCGGGTAAAATCAGGTCTTGCCGTTCGAGAGCTTTCGCGACTTCGGCGGAGTCATTTTTGCTTGCGACGCCAATCAGGACGCCCGCTTCCGCGAAGGCGTGCAGCAACCTCTGGTACGCGCCATGCATGTGGCTGTGATGGTCAAGGTCCCACGAGATTCCCTGCGTGCCCACTTCGCCGAGAATGCCGTCCCACAGAGTGTCGTCCAGGTCCGTGATTAAGCCTTTTTTGGGCGTAGCCGGCACGACCAACCGCGAAAGGAGCTCAGCGACAGTTGATGCGTGGGGCAATTTGTACGGAAATCCAGAAACGAGCTCCGATTTAATATCCAGGCGCTCGGACAGGGGGGATAGTCGATCCAGCCTCTCTGGATTTATGATTCTAACGTTCGCGACTCGTGCAAGTTCAAGCGCGAGAGACGAAATGCAAGCGCGGAGCTCGAGATCGAAAGCGCTCGCTTGCCATCCTGGCGCGAACGAGACCGGAGGCAGCGGGAGCGTCGGAAGAGAAACCGCGACGCACTTGTTGGCGGAATTCGCCTCGATCGCTTGCCTCACCTTCGAGGCTTGAGCCCTCACATTGCGTATTACGTCGTCCAAATTCTTGGGCGCCCAACTTCCCAATCCGCGAATACCGAGCCGCGAGTCGAGATCGCCCCACTCCATCACGATCGCATCCGCCTCTGACTCTCCGGCTTTTTCGAGGTTGCCCAAGAAATCTCCATACAAACCTGCCGACAGAAGCTCGACTCGACGACCGGAAAGAAGCAGCCGCAGTTGCGCGTTCAGGAACGTGGCCAAATGAAGCGGCGTGAAGCCGCAGACCAGCGACAGGCGGAATGCCTGCGTGTCTTGTGGTTGTTCCTCACGGAGAATGTTCAATGCTTCAATCAGCTTCATATCGCGTGCGAGCTGCCAGGCAGATCGAAAAGAATCCTCGTAGTCAAATCAGGGCCAGATTGTGGAATCGCCGTCAAAAGGGCACGCGTACCACGCGTTTTCATCCGCAAGCTGCTCGTGCAGAGCGCGGTCGCGGGCCTTGAAATAAAACGGGCAGGCCGGGTACTTCCGCCAGTAGGGTTTCCATTGCATCAAAATCTGTCGCAAGTGCCGGGGAAAACCCATGACTTCCAGGCTGTGGCTCCCGGCATCCTTGGCGCATTTGTGAGCCGCGGAAAGCAACTGGCCCACGGTCTGAGCATCACGATCTTTCACCATGAGATCGGCAATCGCGGAGCGTTTAATACCGTCCTTTGAAGTGGGGTCGTGAAGGACGATAGCGTAACCGACCAGAACTTTTCCTGAATAGCAGCTCAAGACGACAGACCGCCGCTGGCTCAGAGGGAGCTCGAAGTGCCAGCGCATGATCGCGGGAGTTCGCTTGGCCATCAAAGGGGCGGTCCCGGCGGAGTTGTCCTCCCAGAATCGCGCGAAGTCTTCGCCAATTTCAGCTATCGAGTGCTCGAGAAGGGTGAACTTTCCTGGCTTGCTCTTCGGCGTTCGGCCTCGCACTGCGATGTCTCCGCGCAAGCCGAGGGAGGCAACGGCGCCCCCTGCGCGGACCAGGCTCGAATGGACTCCCATTTTCTGAAGTACGGCCTTAGTGAAACGGCGGGTATCCAAGACCCAAAACAAGACTGTCTCGTACTCTGGTTGCGGCAAGGGCGTAGCTTTCAGCGCCAGCATCATCTTTCCCGCGGACACCGTCGCGGTGGTATTGAGGAAAAGGTCCACATTCTTCTGCCGAAAGTATGAGGCAATCAGAAGATGAGTGAATCCGCGATATGCGGGCCGGACGGCCAGGCGGCAAGTTGCAGCAGCGTTCAAGGTTCTTCCTTCGAATTCGTACAGCAGCGGAATGCTGCCGAGAAAGCCCACCAGCTCTCCGGAAGCTTCCAATGTCCAGCCGATGCACGACGCTCCATCTGCATTGCTCACCGCGGGGTTGTCGCGCCAGAGGCGATTCCAATTCTCCCGGGAGTCAGGCCCTTGGCCAAGTTCCACATTCATCGTGCAAATGCGATCGAAATCAGTGAACTGCGCCTGCCGCACTGAGACGGGGCCAGCGGCGGGAGAACTCGTTGCGGCGTGCGAAGTCCGCTCCGCTCCCTCTTCCCTTTTTGAGCGGATCTTCTTTAGAACAACATCGACGAGTTTGGTTTCGATTGGGGCCATAGAATCAGTTTCGTCTCGACTAAAAGAACCCGGTGTCTAAGTGACGTTTAAGACGGGCCCATTGCGAACGCTAAGCAACCAGACTAGGCGAGTCGGCTCCTTGTTTCTCTCTTGCGAGCGCCTCGCGATACACCTCAAGCAATCGAACACCCGCAGCAGACCAAGTCAGCGTAGGAGCCGCGCGCAAACAAGCGGCACGCAACCTGGCAAGCAGTTCCCGATTTTCATGCAGCATCGTGATATGGCTCGCGAGCGTCTTCACGTCGCCGATCGGATGCACCAGGGCGTTTTCCATATGTTTGCATACATCGGTGCAAGCCTCTGAAACTAGAGGCACAGATCCGCTACCCATCGCTTCCGTGCAGACGAGTCCAAACCCTTCCTCAATGCTCGGCAAGACCAGCATATCGCTGTTTCGCATCAGTTCCGGCACGTCGTTCCGATGACCGAGAACGCGCACGCTGGGATGCGACAACATGGAGGAAAGCTTCTCCGCATACGCCGGAAGGAATCCGCCGGCGATCATGAAAGTCCCGTCTTTGTGCGCTGGAGACTGCAACCAGGCCTCGAGAGCAAAGTGAACGCCTTTGCGGACAGCGCAGTCGCCGGCAAACATCATGGTCAGTCCGCGCCTCGGTTCACCGTTCCGGTGCTCGTCAGGGTAGCAGGCTTTTTCGTCGAAGCCGTATTGGTGCTTCAGCAGCTTTTCGCGGCGAAAACCGCGCTCGACGAAGGTTTTGATCGTGAAGTCGGAGGGACAGAGCAGGTAGTCGGCCAGCCTGAATTCCTCTTCTTCCCGAGCGAGAACATCGATCTTAAAAGCATACTCATTGTCTGACGGCAACAGGACGCCCAACCGCTTCGCTTCCTTTTGTACGGACTCGTAGGCGTAACGCGTGTGAGCGTTCGGGCGTTCGAGGACTGTGGGAATGCCCAATTTCGCGGCGGCCTTCAAGGTCTGCAACGCGGCGGAGGGCCACGCATGGATGATGTCGATTTGTCCGGCGAGTTTCTCGATTCTGCGGGATACGATGTAGTCATGCAGGGCCAACGCGCGCATTGCCCCGACGAGCTTGTAGGGGATTCTGAGCTTTCCACGGGCCAGCGTTGGACGAACTGTAACGCCGTCTGGCAAGGGTTTGTGCACAGCCCCTGGAAACGCGAGAACGTCTGCTCCCGCAGCTGCCAGCCCCACCACTTGCTGCCACGCCGTGTAACAGATTCGGCCTGCGCCGATCTTGTGAGGAAAGCTGTACAGCGCCCGAATTGGTTTGTTCGAAGGAGTCATTGAGTCTGTCTCCGTGCTTCGGTATTACTTTCTCCGGGAGCGCGGAGCTGCGGCTGAGTGCGCCATCTAGAATAAGACAGTACTGAGGAAATTTTGCTTCCGCGACGACTAGGGCTGCCTGACTAGCAACGAGGGGTCAGGTGAGGCAGGGGTCTGACTCGGCGATTCCGGTTCTGGCTTTAGAAATGCTCGATGCCACAATTCGAGGGATACAAGCGACAGAATTTCTTTCGAGTAGCCGCCCACTCGCGAATCTTCTTCGATAAGCTTCTCGATGCAGCCGCGGTTGAAGTAGCCCCGCGCCATCGACTGACGGTCCAGCAGGACGTCCTCAACCCAGCCCTTCAATTCGGTCTTGAGCCAATCGACGTAGGGGACGGGGAATCCGGCTTTTCTGCGCTCGAGGATCGGCTTCGGGACGCGGTTCCGGAGGGCTTGCTTGAAAATGTACTTGGTGGTGATGCCGCGGACTTTGAAATCTTCAGGCAGGCCGGCAGCAAATTCGAGCAACTTATGATCGAGAAGAGGAACGCGAAGCTCGATGGAGTTAGCCATTGTCATCTTGTCTGCTTTTAGGAGCAAATCGTCTGGCAGCGATGTTTTGGTGTCGACGTACAGCATCTTGTTGATGCAGCCATCTCCCGCCCCGTTAGCGAGAAACCGTTTCATGGATCTGAGCGAGAAGTCGGTGTCGACGGCATGAATGAAGTCCTTCGAATACAACTCGTTTTTGTGAGTATTGAAGAAGATGAAGGGGTTCGAAATTCGGCTGTAGTAGTAGTCCTGGAGAGGCAAATTCATCATCGGCGCGTACTTGCCGATTCGATGGTTGCGCAGTCCTCGATTCGCAAGAAGAAGGCTGGAAGAAACTGGCCCCCCGAGCGGGCCAAGCATCCGCTTGATTCGCTC
>Ga0070761_10001056_pt1 | contig 17319 bp, 15 predicted proteins | sample HubBroMetageREF1_FD_66724 | JGI IMG/M metagenome (GOLD analysis project Ga0070761, IMG submission 66724) | Reference soil microbial communities from the Hubbard Brook experimental Forest, New Hampshire, USA - Hubbard Brook CCASE Soil... | ecosystem: Environmental > Terrestrial > Soil >... | reverse complement strand
CCTACCCAGATGCTGCCCTGCCGCGTCTTTCGCCTTGGGGGCCAGAAAGCGCCGTGGCTCGTCAGTGCGTTCGATCTTGCCGAGCTGATTGACCGGCGTAGAGGTCAAGCTGCGAGGACTCCAGAGCCGCTCCGCGAGAATGGCGCGGGGTCGCACCCGGCGCCGCCGGCTGCGTGATGTCGCGCAGCTTCTCGGGTCGCAGATTTGCGTAGCGCTTGAGTTCGCTCCACGAGTCGTGGAGCGTGAATTGCGCGACCTCGTGGATCTGGTATCCCCGCTCGAACAGGCGACTCGTGGCTTCATGCCGCAAGTCGTGGAAGCGCAGGTCCTTGATGCCCAGGATTTTGCAGGCGCGCGTAAATGCGGCGCCTATACTCTTCGGGTCGTACGGGAAGATGTACTCACTATTCCGCGGCTGCGCCATGACGACCGCCCATGCCTCGGGCGTGTATTTAAACCTGCGGTGGTTCCCATCTTTCTTCGTCGGATGCTTTGCGTCCCGAACCATCCCGGTGCGACCGCGCACATCGTTGCCACGCCGTTCAATGCGACAGATCTCCGACTCACGGCGCGCAGAGTTGAGAGCGAACTCCATGATCGGCTGCATTGGAATTTCGGCGCGCTTATCGCGGCGCGCAAAATAGTCACGCAGCTGCGCAAGCTCCGCCGGCGTAGGCCGCCGAGTGCGCTTGCGCGCCTTGCCGGTGAGGCGCAGCTCCGCGCACGCCTCGCGTGCCTCCTGCACGATCTCAGGCCGCACTGGAAGTCCCGTAACACTCTTGGCCGCCCTCAGCACCACCCCGGTCCAGATAAGGTCGTTCGCGACCGTCGCCGGTCCTGCGCCTTTGGCGCGCCTCGAACGGATGTGATCTATCAGCTCAGAGGAAGTCAGACTCAGGGCCCTGGCTTTGCCGAGCGGGTGGCGCTCCAGGAATTCTAAGTGAGCTTGCTTGCTCCGCTGCCACGTCGAAACGCTCTCGAAGTTGTCGATGTACCAGCGGATAAGCTCGGCAAGGCTCGGTGCGCCGTGCTGGACCCGCGTGAGCGCGCCTGGATCCTCCAAGGCCACCTCACGATGCTTGGCCCAGCTAAGCGCCGCGGAGCGATGCGCAAATGTGCGGCTCTCTCGATGCAGGATCGTGCCGCCGCGGCGGATGCGAACGATCGCTGTATATCGCGTCGTACCGTCGGTTTGCTTGCGAACTTTGATAGTTGGCATGGTGGCGCTCGGGGAGACATGACATTCTTGTCTCCTTTACGTCTCCTCGGCAAACGCTAAACTCCCCAAAATGCCCGAAAATCCCGCAGAGACACCTCACGCAGAAAAGCCTACGGAAAAAGGCATTTCGCACATAAAAAGCGCAGGAATAATCGACCGGCGGATCTCGGTCGCTCCGATGATGGATTGGACCGACCGTCACTGCCGTTATTTCCTGCGCGGATTTTCACCGCACATGCTCCTGTACACGGAGATGATTCACGCGGCTGCGATCCTGCGCGGTGACCGCTCGCGGCTGTTGGCATTTGATCCGGAGGAGCATCCGCTCGCGTTGCAGCTAGGCGGTAGTGAGCCGCGCGAACTCGCGGCAGCGGCACGGGTTGGCGAGGAGGCGGGCTACGACGAGATCAACCTCAACTGCGGTTGTCCCAGCGAGCGCGTCGCGAGCGGCGCCTTCGGCGCCTGTCTCATGCACGAGCCGGCGCGGGTCGCCGACTGCGTGGCCGCGATGCGCGCGACGGTGAGTGTGCCGGTGACGGTGAAGATGCGCATCGGCGTGCTGACCGCCAGTGCCCGCGAGGCGCCGGGTGCGGTGGCGCGATTCGACGACGAAGACTTCGACGCTCTGTGCGGTTTTGTCGGCCGAGTGTCCGATGCAGGTTGTGCGGCAGCGATTGTCCACGCTCGCAAGGCGGTGCTGGGTGGCTTGTCGCCGAAGGACAACCGAGAGGTCCCGCCGCTGCGCTATGAAGTAGTGCGCAAGCTGAAGCGGGTTTTCCCGGCGCTGCCGATGGTGGTGAACGGGGGCCTGCGCACGCCGAGCACGGTGCTCGAGGCGCTCGCCTGGTGCGACGGCGTCATGCTGGGACGCGAGGCGTATCACCGCCCGTTCGTACTTGCGGAGCTGCAGCAGGCGCTATATCCGGCCGCGGGTCAGCCGACCCGAGAGGCCATGCTCGAGAGGATGCGGGCCTACGCTGTACGGGAACTGGCCGCCGGCGGCCGGCTCGCACCTATCGTGCGGCACATGCTGGGGCTGTACGCCGGTGAGCCGGGCGCCCGAGAATACCGGCGGACCCTGAGTGAAGGCGCCCGGGCGCCGGGGGCCGGTCCTGACCTGTTGCGAAGGGCGATTCCCGCGAAATTGCCGCTTATGGCTTAGTCAGTAGCCGCCTCAAGCGCTTGCGTATAATCTGGCGCACTGCATGGGTAAGGATATTGAACTCGCCATCCTGTTTGCGGACGTCGTAGGTTCGACGCGCCTGTACGACCTGATGGGTGACGTTCGGGCGCGCGAGATGGTGGCGATCTGCATTGATGTGATGCGCAGCGCCACCGAGCAGCGTCAGGGCACGGTCATCAAGACCATGGGCGATGAGGTCATGGCCACCTTCCCGAGCGCCGACGCCGCACTGAACGCCGCAGCCCAGATGCAGCAGCAGATCTCCACCCATGCGCAGCTCAAGGTCGATGGCCAGCCGGTCGCCATCCGCATCGGCTGTCACTTCGGCCCGGTGATGCTGGAGAACCGCGACGTGTTCGGTGCCGCGGTCCATACCGCCAACCGCATGACCAGTCAGGCCAAGGCGGGACAGATCGTGACCACCGCCGCGACGGTCGACAAGCTGTCACCCGAATGGCGTGCCTCGTGCCGGCAGATCGACATCGCAACCCTCAAGGGCCAGGGCAACGAGGTTGCTCTGTTTGAGGTGCTGTGGCAGACCGAGGACGTCACCAGCATGGTGCCGGGAATTGCGATCGAGTCGCGACCGGCGCGCACCATGCGGCTGCGGCTGCGCTGTGACGATCGGGAGCTGCTGGTCGACGAGCGCCATTCGAGCATCACTATCGGCCGTGCCGAGGACAACGATGTCGTCGTGAAGGGCAACCTGATCTCGCGCCTGCATGCGCGCATCGAGATCAGCCGCAGCAAGTTCGTGCTGATCGATCAGAGCACCAACGGCACCTTCGTGCAGAGCGCTGATGGCGAGGAGTCATTCGTGCGCCGCGACAGCCTGCAGATCCGCGGCCAGGGGATGATCGGGCTTGGCAAGCTGCCGGAGCAGGGCTCTCCGCAGACGATCCGCTTTACCTGCGAAGAGGGCTGACGGGGCGCAGGGCTCAGCCGAGCCGCTGCTCCGTGGCGCTGAGTTCCCCGAGCATTGCCGCCGGCAGGCGGCTGCCGTACTTGCCGAGGTACTCGCGCAGTTCAGTCACTTCCTTGCGCCACAGCGCAGGATCGACGGTAAGGAGGGCATCGAGCGCCTCCGGCGTCACGTTCAGTCCACGCGTGTCCAGATCCGCAGCGCGCGGCAACCAGCCGATGGGTGACTCGGTGGCGGCGGCCCTGCCCGCGCAGCGCTCCAGCATCCAGGACAGCACCCGCAGGTTCTCGCCGTAGCCGGGCCAGAGGAACTTGCCGTGGGCGTCGCGCCGGAACCAGTTGACGTGATAGATGCGCGGGGGGCGGGTCAGCTTGGCTCCGACATTGAGCCAGTGCGCCCAGTAGTCCCCGAAGTTGTAGCCGCAGAAGGGTTGCATCGCCATCGGGTCGCGGCGCGTCACGCCGACCTTGCCGACGGCGGCAGCCGTGGTCTCGGAGGCGAGCGATGCGCCCACCAGCACGCCGTGCTGCCAGTCGCGCGCTTCGTAGACCAGCGGGGCCACCTCACGCCGGCGACCGCCGAACACGAGTGCCGATATCGGTACGCCACGGGCATCCTCGGAGTGAGGCGACCAGGACGGATTGCGCTTGGCTGACACGGTGAAGCGCGAATTGGGATGCGCCGCCGGTCCGCGCGCCGGATCGTAGGGGCGACCCTGCCAGTCGAGCACCGGCTTGCCGCTGGTGAGACCCTCCCACCAGGGCTGGTTGTCCGCCGTGAGCCCGACGTTGGTAAACAAGGTGTCGCGGCGGATCATCTCGTAGGCGTTGCGGTTAGTCTGTGGGTTGGTGCCGGGCACCACGCCGAAGTAGCCGGCCTCCGGGTTGATCGCCCACAGGCGGCCGTCCTCGCCCGGATGCAGCCACGCGATGTCATCGCCTACAGTGAAGACGCGCCAGCCGGGCAGAGAGGCCGGCGGGATCAGCATGGCAAGATTGGTCTTGCCGCACGCGGACGGGAAAGCGCAGGCGAGGTAGTGAGTCTCGCCGTGCGGATTCTGCAAGCAGACGATCAGCATGTGCTCGGCCAGCCAGCCTTCGCTGCGCGCCTGCCAGCTCGCGATGCGCAGCGCATGGCACTTCTTGCCGAGCAGCGCATTGCCGCCGTAACCGGAGCCGAAGCTCTTGATCGTGAGCTCCTCGGGGAAATGCATGATGAAGCGGCGCTCGGGATCGAGTTCACCGATCGAGTGCAGGCCGCGCACGAAATCGTCCTCGCGCGCGATGCGCTCGAGCGCCGCACGTCCGGCACGCGTCATGATCAGCATGTTGAGCACGACGTAGGGGCTGTCGGTGATCTCCACTCCGCAGCGCGACAGCGGCGAGTCCAGCGGCCCCATGCAATAGGGGATGACGTACAGGGTGCGCTCGCGCATGCAGCCGTGAAACAGCTCACGCATTTTCGCGTGCGCCTGCTGCGGGTCCATCCAGTGGTTGTTCGGACCGGCGTCTTCCTGCGAACGCGTGCAGATATAGGTGAGATGCTCGACGCGCGCCACGTCGTTGGGCGCGGAGCGGGCCAGGTGACAGCCCGGAAACTGCTGGGCGTTGAGCGCCTTGAGCTCCCCGCTGCGCAGCAGCTGCGCGGTCAGCTCACGCGCTTCGGCCTCGCTGCCCTCGACCCAGTGAATGGCGCGCGGCTGTGTCTGCTCGCTCACCGTCCTCACCCAGTCCGACACGGCGCGGCTCAGGTGGGGCAGCGGGCTCAACATGTGTGCAGCAGTCGCCATCCGCGAGTCCTCTTATTGTTCCGTGGGGCCGGGAGTCGCCAAGTATATGCCGGGCAACTCTCTCGCCCTGCTACAGTAGCGCCGCGCCCGCCATTGTCTGCCAATACCGCGCCGCGCACCAGTTTGCAGGAAATTCAGCAAGATATAAGTCTCGACGCGTTCCGCACGCCGGCATCCTGCCCGGGCTTGAGCGTGGGCGCTCTGCCGCATGTTGGAGCTTGAAGACATATTCGGGCACGGCGGCCCGCTCGAGCGGGCACTGCCCGATTTCAAGGTTCGGCGCGAGCAGCTGCGCATGGCCGAGCGCGTGGCCGACGCACTGGCCGCACGCGAGCTCCTGGTGGTAGAGGCGGGCACCGGAACCGGCAAGACGTTTGCCTACCTGGTGCCGGCGCTGCTGTCGGGCATCCGCGTGCTGATCTCCACCGGTACGCGCACGCTGCAGGACCAGCTGTTCTGCAAGGACCTGCCGCTGGTGAGCGCAGCCCTGGGCCGCCCTGCCGTTGTCGCACTGCTGAAGGGACGCGCCAATTACCTGTGCCGTCAGCGGCTGACCCAGGCCGATGAGGGCGGCGAGCAACTGCCACTGTCCGGCTCGGCGGCATCCCGCCCGCGCGGCTCACACGCCATGCTGACGCGCATCCGGCGCTGGGCACTTACCACCAGGCGAGGGGATCTTGCGGAAGTTCGCGGCCTTTCCGACAGCCATCCGGTGTGGGCGCAGGTGACCTCGACCCGCGAGAGCTGCCTCGGCACGCGTTGTCCGGAAATCTCCCGCTGTCACGTTGCGGTGGCGCGACGCGAGGCGCTGGAGGCAGACATCGTCATCGTCAATCATCACCTGCTGCTCGCGGACCTTGCGCTCAAGGAAGACGGCTTCGGCGACCTGCTCGGGTCGGCCGACGCGGTCATCCTCGATGAGGCCCACCAGATCCCGGATCTCGCCACGCAGTTCTTCGGCGCCACTGTCAGCAGCCGCCAGGTCGAGGCGCTGCTGCGGGACCTGCGCGTCGAACTTGCCGCACCGCGCCGAGCCCAGGGTGGCGAGAGTAGCGCCGCGGCTGCCGCGGCGGCGTTACGCGGCGCCGAGGAAACGCTGCAACAGCTGCGCTCAGTGCTGCCGGCCACGCAGGGTCGCGTCGCATGGGCACGGCACCGCACCACCCTCGGCGCAGCGACTGCCCAATGGATGCGCTCGCTTGAGAACCTGTCCGCCGTGCTGGCACGGGGCGATGAGCAGGGAGCCACCGCGCAGCTGGCCGAGCGCGCCGCGGATCTTGCGGCCAGCCTTGCGCACATCGCGGCGGTCGATGAGCTGGATGGCGCACGCACGCTCGAGGTGAGCGCGCGGGGGTTCAGCTTGAGTCTCATGCCCTTCGACATCTCAGAGCGCTTTCGCGCGCTGGTGGACTCGCGGCGCGGAGCGTGGATCTTCACTTCCGCCACGCTGTCACTCGGCGAGGAGTTCGGGCACTTCACCGGCCGGCTGGGTCTTGCTGCCGCCCCGACGCTGCGCATCGACAGCCCGTTTGATCATGAGCGGCAGTCTCTCTTATACCTGCCGGCCGGCCTGCCGGAACCGATGTCGCAGGGTTATGTGGCCGCCGTGATTGACACCGCCGTGCCCCTGATCGATGCCGCGCGCGGCGGCGCCTTCGTTCTCTTCACCAGTCACCGTGCGCTGTCGCAGGGAGCCGCGTTGCTGCGCAACCGCTGGCAGGATGGCGCGCCCTACCGCCTGTTCGTGCAGGGCGAGGCGCCGCGCGAGCGATTGCTGGAGGAATTCCGCGCCGACGGCAACGGCGTATTGCTCGGCACGGCGAGTTTCTGGGAAGGGGTGGATGTGAAGGGCGAGGCCTTGCGGCTGGTGGTGATCGAGAAGCTCCCGTTCGCCTCCCCCGAGGATCCGCTGGTGCGCGCGCGCATCGAGCACCTGACGGCCAGCGGCGGCAACGCGTTTCGTGATTATCAGCTGCCGGAAGCCGCTCTTGCGCTCAAGCAGGGCGCCGGGCGGCTGATCCGCAGCGAGGACGACTACGGCGTGGTCGTGATCTGCGATCCGCGCATGCTCGGTCGCGGCTACGGGCGCGTCTTCCTGGCCGCTCTGCCGCCGATGACCCTCACCCAGGATCCCGACGAAGCCGCGCGGTTCCTCGCCCGCCACGCGCCGCGGCCCGTGCCGAGCGCGCGCGCCGCGGCCGCGCCGTGAGGATTCTCGCGATCGATACGGCGACCGAGAACTGCTCGGCGGCGCTGCTCATCGACGATCAGGTGATCACGCGCGAGCGGATGCTCGAGCGTGGTCATGCCGAACTCATCCTGCCGATGGCGGACGAACTGCTCGCCGAGGCCGGTATCCCGCTCGCCGCGCTGACCGTCATCGCCTTCGGCCGAGGCCCGGGCGGTTTCACCGGCGTGCGTCTGGCGGCGAGTCTGGCGCAGGGGCTGGCCTTTGGCGCCGGCTTACCGGTCGTGCCGGTCTCGGACCTGGCTGCGCTTGCCCAGCGTGTCCTGGCGCAGGAGGCGGCCGTAGCGCGGGTGCTCGCGTGCACCGATGCGCGCATGCGCGAGGTTTACTGGGGATGCTTCGAGCGCAGTGCGGCGGGGCTTGCCGCCGCCATCGCAGAGGAGCACGTCGGCAAGCCTGCCACCGTGCAGCTGCCGCAGGCCTGGTCCGGCCAAGCCCACGCTCTGCCGGTGTGGGGGGCGGGCGCGGGGTTCGCCGCCTATCCCGAGCTGCACGCGGCCGTGGGAGCCGGCCTTTGCGCGGTCCTCGAAGGGCTCTTTCCGCGGGCCCTGGAGATCGCGCGCCTGGCAGCGCCCGAGGCTGCGGCCGGGCGGGTCCTGCCAGCCGAACAGGCCCTGCCCGTCTATCTGCGCGACGATGTGACCCAGATCCCTGAATCCCGGTCATTAAACTGACACCGTTTGCGCGGTTGTCATGAATCTGCAACACAACGGCCCTGTAATACCCGCGCGCCCGCCGCAGCTGTAACAAACGATGCCCGCCAAACAGGTACTGATCGTCGAGGACGAGCGGCCGATCCGCGAGATGATCGCCTTCGGACTCAAGCGCGCGGGCTTCGAGGTCCGCGAGGCAGAGGATTGCCGCACCGCACGGGCGGCGCTGGCGGACGCCCGCCCCGACCTCGTCCTGGTCGACTGGATGCTGCCGGACATGAGCGGGCTTGAACTGACGCGCTCGCTTAAGCGAGACCGTGAGACGCGCGAGCTGCCCGTGATCATGCTCACCGCGCGCGCCGAGGAGGGCGATAAGGTCGCAGGCCTTGAGGGTGGCGCCGATGACTACGTGACCAAGCCCTTCTCACCGCGGGAACTGCTGGCGCGCATCAATGCAGTGCTGCGCCGCATCGGCGGGAACGGGGTGGACGAGCTGATCGAATTTGAAGGCCTGATCCTCGATCAGGGCAGCCACCGGGTGATGGTCGGCGAGCGCACGGTGGCGCTCGGGCCAACCGAATACCGCATGCTCGAGTTCTTCATGACGCACGCAGAGCGGGTTTATACGCGCGACCAGCTGCTCGATCGCATCTGGGGTGGCAACGTGTACGTCGAGGAGCGCACCATCGACGTTCATATCCGTCGTCTGCGCAAGGCGCTCGAGGAATTCGGGTACGATCGCTTCGTTCAGACGGTCCGCGGCTCTGGCTATCGCTTCTCGCCACGGACGATATAGAGAAGAGGCACGCTTAGTCCATGGAACCGGCGACGCAGGCGTGGTGGTTCGCGGCGGTTCGCCTGCTCGGCACCGTGGTGGTCGGTTGCGGCGTCGGCTGGCTGTTCGGCAATCTGTGGGGCGGCCTTGCCGCAGCGCTTGCTCTGCATCTGGCTTGGGTGCTGGCCAACCTGTTCCGTCTGGAGTGGTGGCTGCGGCACCGCGGCTACGCCGACCCGCCGGACGTGGGCGGCGTGTGGGGCGAGATCATCGCCCAGATCGTACGCCTGCACCGTCGCAAGCGCTTCCACAAGCAGCGCTTCGTGCAGCTCATGCGCCAGCTGCAGCGCTCCACCGCCGCTTTGCCCAACGGGGTGGTCATCCTCAACGCGCAGCGCGAGATCATGTGGTTCAACCGCATGGCGGCGCGACTGCTCAACCTGCGCCGCACCGCTGATCTTGGCATGCGCATTGAGAACCTGTTGCGCGAGCCGCAGTTCGTGCGCTACCTCGCCGGCGGGGACTTCTCGAATGCGGTCGTGATCCGGCCGGCGAGCGGCGGGGACTGCTACCTGTCGCTGCAGGTGGCGCCCTACGGGGACGGTCAGCTGCTGCTGCTGGTGAGCGACGTCTCGCGCCAGCTGCGACTGGAGGCGGTGCGCCGCGATTTCGTCGCGAATGCCTCGCACGAGCTGCGCTCGCCTCTGACCGTGATTTCCGGTTACCTCGAGACTCTCGGTCAGGATGCGCAGCTCGATGCGGACCTGCACGGACCGATCACCGAAATGCGGCGCCAGGCCGAGCGCATGACCGCGATCATCCGCGACCTTCTGGCACTGTCGCGACTTGAGGAGACCGACCAGGTCGACGGCGGGGAGCCCATCGACGTAGCGGCCCTGCTGGCGCTGCTGCGCAAGGACGTTCTGGCGCGTCCGGTGCACCCGCGCGACGTGCGCGTGAGGATTGATTCGGCCGCGCAGCTTCTCGGCGATGAGCCGGAGATTCACTCGGCGTTCTCAAACCTCGTGGACAACGCCGCCAAGTACACCCCGGCCGAGGGCTCCATCGAGATGCGCTGGTGGCAGGACGGGGAGGGCGGGCATTTTTCGGTCAGCGATACCGGCTTCGGAATTCCGTCCGAACACATCCCGCGGCTCACCGAGCGCTTCTACCGGGTCGACGCCGGACGTTCGCGCGTCACCGGCGGCTCCGGGCTCGGTCTTGCGATCGTCAAACACGTGCTGCAGCGGCACGGCGGCACGCTCGAGGTGCAAAGCGCGCTGGGGGTCGGCAGCACTTTCACCTGCCATTTCCCGCTTGCGCGTGTGGCGCCGCAGACGCGCGCGACGAGCGCGGCAACGGCTTAAGTTTCCAACGCAACTTATTAATTGATAAGAGCCATTTAGTCTGCGTGTCACATGGCCGACACACCGTCGGGCCATCCTAGGGGCGCCCATGAGCGCTCCTGGCAGCACCTCATTCCCCACGCGTCCGCGCAAGGTCCGCACGCTGTTCCTGTCGGATATCCATCTCGGCTTCCGCCATGCGCGGGTGCGCGAGCTGAACGATTTCCTGCAGGGAATGGATGCCGAGCGCATCGTGCTGGTGGGCGACATCGTCGACGCACTGAGCCTGGCGAGGCGTGCCTACTGGACCGCCGAGCACACCCAGGTGGTCCGCTCGCTGCTGGCGCGACAGCGCTCAGGCCGCCGTCTGGTCTACATTCCGGGCAACCATGACGCCAGTCTTGCGGTGCTCGCGCAGATGCTGCAGGGCCAGTTCGAAGTCCACCGCGAATGGGTGCACCGCACCGCGCGCGGCGAGCGGCTGCTCGTGATACACGGCGACCAGTTGGACGATGGAATGAGCTGCCCGCGCTGGCTCACCCGCCTGGGCGATGCCTTGCACGGGGCGACCGTGATGGTCAGTCATCAGGTCAACAACCTGCGACGCACCTTTGGCCGGCCCTACTGGCCGCTCGCCGAGCACGTGAAGCTCAGCATCCGCACCAGCGTGCGCTACATCGAGCAGTTCGAGCAGCTGGCGGCGCAGCACGCGCGCGCGCAGGGATACGACGGGGTCGTGTGTGGCCACATCCATCGCCCCAACCTGCGGCGCATCGGCGAGACTCTCTACGGCAACACCGGCGACTGGGTGGAATCGTGCTCGGCACTCATCGAGACGCAGAAAGGCGAACTTGCGCTGCTGCGCTGGCCGCACCGGGAGGGGGAGATCGCGCTGTCCCCCACCACTGCGGTGGCCGACGCCGCGTGAGGATCGCGCTGGCAAGCGATGCCTGGACGCCGCAGACCAACGGTGTGGTGACCACACTCAAGGCGACCGCCGGCACCCTCGAGCGCCTCGGCCACGAAGTGCGCGTGATCTCGGTGCAGGGCCTCACTTCAATCCCCTGCCCGAGTTATCCCGAGGTGCGCCTCGCCGTGGCCCCAGGCGCGCACGTCGCGCGGGAACTCAAGGCCTTCCGTCCCCACGCGCTGCACATCGCCACGGAAGGGCCGCTCGGACTGGCTGTGCGCCGCTATTGCCGCGTGCGCGCCGTTCCCTTCACCACTTCCTACCACACCCGCTATCCGGAATATCTTGCCGCGCGCTGGCCGGTTCCGCTCAGCGTGAGCTATGCATGGCTGCGCCGCTTCCATGCCGCCGCGACGCGCACTTTCGTCAGCAGTGGCTCTCTTGAGGGGCAGCTGGCCCGGCGCGGATTCAGCCGATTGCACCTGTGGCGACGCGGGGTCGACCTGCATACCTTCCGCCCGCTCACCGCACATGCACTGCTCAGCGGACTGCGCCGGCCCATCATGGCCTGCGTCGGCCGCCTGGCGGTCGAGAAGAACCTCGAGGCGTTCTTGTCGCTCAACTGTGCGGGCACCAAGCTTGTGATCGGCGACGGCCCGCAGCGCGAGGCGCTCGCGTCACGCTACCCGCAGGTGGTGTTCACCGGTTACCGCTTTGGCGCCGAGCTCGCCGCGCTCCTGGGCGGCACGGACGTGCTGGTGTTCCCCAGCCGTACTGACACCTTCGGGCTCGTGATGATCGAAGCGCTCGCCTGCGGCGTGCCGGTGGCCGCCTTTCCGGCGCCCGGCCCGCTGGACGTGATTGAGCAGGGTGTGACGGGCGTCCTGCACGAGGACCTGCGCGTCGCGATAGCCTCGGCGCTGCGGCTCGACCGCCGGGTCTGCGCCGCGCGCGCAGCGCGATTCAGCTGGGACGCGGCGACCGAGCAGTTCCTCGCCGGTCTTGTCCCGATCCCGATCGCTCTGCGCGCGAGGCTGGCTGTCGGCCGCAGTTCCGCTATGATCGCGCGTGGAGACGCCAACTGATGGAAACCGCCGACCTTAGTCACCACATCTCGCGCCGCTTCAACGAGGACCTCGAGCGTGTGCGCAGCAAGGTGCTCGGCATGGGCGGCTTCGTCGAGCAGCAGCTGCAGAAGGCCATCACCGCGCTGGTCGAGGGAGACAGCTCGCTCGGTGAGTCCGTGGCGATGGATGATCACCAGGTCAACAACATGGAGGTCGCCATCGACGAGGAGTGCAGCCGCATTCTCGCCACGCGCGCCCCGGCCGCCGGCGACCTGCGCGTGATCGTGGCGATCATCAAGACGATCACCGATCTTGAGCGCATCGGCGATGAAGGCGAGAAGATCGGCTACATCGCCTCGCGTCTTGCCACCATGGAGCGCCCGGCTGACAAATACCGCGAGATCAAGCATCTCGGCCGCGTGGTGTCGGAGATGGTGCACGATGCGCTGGATGCCTTTGCACGCATGGACGTGGAATCGGCGCTGCGCGTGGCGCGCCAGGATCGACTGGTGGATGAGGAGTACGAGGCGATCCAGCGCCAGAGCATCACCTTCATGATGGAGGATCCGCGCACCATCCGGCGCGCCCTCGATGTCATGTGGGTGGTGCGAGCGCTCGAGCGCATCGGCGATCACGCCAAGAACATCAGCGAATACGTCATCTACATGGTACACGGCAAGGACATCCGCCATACCTCGCTCGATGACGTCGAGCGCGAGCTGCGCGGCGGCACCGAAGCGGCCGGGATGCACCCGCCGGCCGCCTAGAGCGGCGTTGCGCCTTCGCGTGTTCAATCGTCGTCTGGGCAACATTGCAGGCTTCGCCGTGTGTGCGGCGCTGCTGGCATACGCTTTGTACACCCAGTTCTATGAGGGGCTGGATCCTTGCCCGCTGTGCATCTTCCAGCGCATCGGCGTGGCATTGCTGGGCCTGGTGTTCCTCGCCGCAGCGCTGCATCACCCTGCCGGGCGCGCACGCTACGGCTACGCGCTGGCCATCGCCCTGGCGGCGCTTTTGACCTGCGCGGTGGCGGCGCGCCACCTATACGTGCAGAGCCTGCCGGCCGGCAGTCTCCCCTCGTGCGGTGCACCGCTCGCGGTCCTTTTGAAATTCACGCCCGTCTGGCAGGTCATCCGCAAGGTGCTCACCGGCAGCGGCGAGTGCGGAGTCGTGAACTGGCGCTTGCTCGGGCTCGCCATGCCCGCCTGGGTGGCGATCTGGGCGCTCATCCTCGGCACATTCGGCGTGCTTACAAACCTCCGCCCAAGAGCTTCTGCAGCACGTTGAAATACATCCGGTGCAGGGCTTCGATGTCGGTCAGCCGCACGCACTCGTTGACCTTGTGGATGGAGGCATTCACGACACCGAGCTCCACCACCTGGGCCCCGAGCGGGGCGATGAAGCGACCGTCGGAGGTGCCCCCGCCAGTCGAGAGCGTCGGCAGCACACCGGTGACTTCGGCCACCGCCTCGCCGACGGCGTCGCACAGTAGCCCGGGTGCGGTATAGAAGGGCTCGCCGGACACGTACCACTCGAGCGTGTAGCGCACCGCATGCCGCTGCAGGATGGCCTCGACGCTCGCCTTGAGCTTGTCGATGGTCTGCACCGGCGAGTAGCGCAGGTTGAAGCGCGCCTTGAGTTCTCCGGGGATGACGTTGGGTGCACCCGTGCCGGCGTTGAGGTTGGAGACCTGGAAGCTGGTCGGCTGGAAGTGCTCCGTGCCCCTGTCCCACTCGCGCCGCGTGAGCTCGGCGAGCGCCGGGGCGAGCGTGTGCACGGGATTTTCCGCCAGCTGCGGGTAGGCGACATGACCCTGCACCCCGTGCACGGTCAGCCGGCCGCTCAAGGAGCCGCGGCGACCCACCTTGATGGTGTCCCCGATCGACAGTTCGCTCGAAGGCTCACCGACCAGGCACCAGTCGATGTGTTCGCCGCGTTCGCTCAGGGTCTGAACCACGCGGCGCGTGCCATCGACGGAGGGGCCCTCCTCATCGCTCGTGATCAGAAAGGCAATGGAACCGATGTGGCGCGGACGTGCCGCGACGAACTCCTCGGTTGCAGTCAGCATCGCCGCAAGGCCGCTCTTCATGTCTGCCGCTCCGCGGCCGTACAGCACACCGTCCCGGATCACCGGCACGAAGGGATCGCTGTGCCACTCCTCGAGCGGACCGCTCGGCACCACGTCGGTATGGCCGGCGAAGCAGAACAGCGGCGGCGCCCGCCCGCGGCGCGCCCAGAGGTTGTGCACACTCCCATAGGGCAGATGCTCGACGACGAAACCGGCGGCCGTGAGACGTTGGCCCATCAGCTGCTGGCAACCCTCATCGGCGGGGGTGACCGATCGGCGGCCCAGAAGGTTCTGAGTCAGTTCAATGGCTTGTGACATCAGTTCGCAGCTTTTATACGGTCTCACCTGCCGCGCGGCAAGCACAAGGCGCCGTCACGCCCCTGTAAAGTGCGGCGGCAACACTGTAGCCACAGGCCGCACGGACGTGGGCGCAATCTGACGTCGCCGCGACACTGTCATGAGAACGTCATCTTACTGTCATTTAATTCGCGCCTCTGTCGGGCGATGTGGCCCTCGAATGCGCAGGAGTCAAATCATGAGCTTATTCAATGGCAAGCGGATGATGTTGATGGCCGCGGCGGCCGTCGCCTTTGCCACAGCCCAGGCGGCTGATATCTCCGGCGCGGGCGCCACGTTCCCCTATCCCCTCTATTCGAAGTGGGCGGACGCGTACAAGCAACAGACCGGGATCGGACTGAACTACCAGTCGATCGGCTCCGGCGGCGGCATCAAGCAGATCAAGGCCAAAACCGTGACCTTCGGCGCCTCCGACATGCCCCTGAAGCCCGAGGAGCTCAAAGAGGCAGGCCTCGTGCAGTTCCCGATGATCATCGGTGGCGTCGTGCCGGTGGTGAACGTCAAGGGTGTGCAGGGCGGACAGATGGTGCTCGATGGGGCCACGGTGGCCGCCATCTACCTCGGCGAGATCACCAAGTGGAACGATGCGCGCATCAGGAAGCTCAATCCGACCCTGGCCCTTCCGGCCACCGCGATTGCGCCGATCTATCGTTCGGACGGCTCCGGTACCAACTTCCTGTTTTCGAACTACCTGTCCAACTCGTCTCCGAAGTTCAAGGACACGATCGGGGCCAACACCTCGGTACAGTGGCCGCAGGGGATCGGAGCCAAGGGCAATGAGGGCGTCGCCAACATGACCGCGCAGACCGACGGGGCCATCGGCTACGTCGAGTATGCCTACGCCAAGCAGAACAAGATGGCGTACACCGATCTCATCAACACGGCCGGCAAGAAGGTGGCACCCGATGCGGACACGTTTCAGGCTGCGGCGGCGAGCGCCGACTGGACCCACGCCGCCGGTTACTACCTGATCCTCACCAATCAGCAGGGCGACAAGAGCTGGCCGATCACCGGTGCCAGCTTCATTCTCCTCTACGGCGTGCCCCCCGATGTGGCTGCCACGGGCGCCGCTCTCAAATTCTTCGACTGGGCCTACCGTAACGGTGGCAAGATGGCCGCCGAACTCGACTACGTCCCGCTGCCGGACAGCCTGATCACGCAGATCCGGGCCACCTGGAAGGCGCAGATCAAGGGCGTCGCGGCGATGTGACCTTAGGGGTTGCGCCCGCCACCGCGGATGGCTGTCGGTTTGAGCGTGAGGAAGACAGGCGTGACAGATTGCCGTCCGCGATGAACACGGTCGCCGCGATCGATCCGCACCACGCCGCGGGACAGCGGCTGCGCGAGAGGGTGTTTCGCGGAGCCACGCTCGCGGCAGCGCTGCTGGTGCTGCTGCTGCTCGGCGGAGTGGCCGTGACGCTGCTCGCGGGGGCCTGGCCGGCCTTCGCGCATTTCAAATTCAGCTTCCTGACGCGCGAGATCTGGAATCCGGTGACGGACCAGTTCGGGGCGCTGGCGCCGATCTACGGGACGCTCGTGACCTCGCTACTGGCGCTGCTGTTGGCCATTCCGGTCAGTTTCGGTATCGCGATCTTTCTCACCGAGCTCGCCCCGGTGTGGCTGAAGCGCCCGGTGGGCGTGGCCATCGAACTGCTCGCGGCGGTGCCGAGCATCATTTACGGCATCTGGGGTTTATTCGTGCTGGCGCCCATCCTGCAGCGGCACGTGCAGCCGTGGCTGATCGAGGTGCTGGGTCCGTTGCCGGTGATCGGCAGGCTGTTCCAGGGGCCGCCGTTCGGCATCGGCGTGCTGACGGCGGGGCTGGTGCTCGCGATCATGATCATCCCGTTCATCTCCGCGGTGACCCGTGATGTCTTCGAGACCGTGCCCGACGTGCTCAAGGAGTCCGCGTACGGCCTGGGAGCCACGACCTGGGAAGTCATCTGGCAGGTGGTGGTGCCTTACGCCCGAACCGGCATGATCGGCGGCATCATGCTGGGCCTCGGCCGCGCGCTCGGCGAGACCATGGCGGTCACCTTCGTCATCGGCAACGCCCACCGCATCGGCTCCTCGCTGCTCGCGCCCGGCACCACCATCTCCGCCTCGATCGCCAACGAGTTCGCCGAAGCGGTGGGCGACCTTTACACCTCATCGCTGGTGGCCCTGGGCGCGCTGCTGTTTCTCATTACTTTCTCGGTGATCGCCATCGCGCGCCTCATGCTGCTGCGGCTTGATAGAAAGGCGCTGTCCTCCGTATGAGCCGCCGCGCGATCCGCAAGCTCACCAACGTCCTCGCGCTGGCGCTGTCGGGCGTGGCGACCGCCATCGGCTTGTTCTTTCTAGGTGCGATCCTGTGGACGCTCATCCGCAACGGCATCGCCGGCATGTCGACGACCTTGTTCACGGCCATGACACCGCCGCCGGGCAGCAGTGGCGGACTGCTGAACGCGATCTATGGCAGCGTCGTCATGACGCTGATCGGCATACTCATCGGCGGCCCGATCGGCATGCTGGCCGGCACCTATCTTGCCGAATACGGGCGCGCCGCCCGCATCAGCACGCTGATCCGCTTCGTGAACGATGTGCTGCTGTCGGCTCCCTCGATCATCATCGGGCTGTTCGTGTATGAGCTGCTGGTCATCCGCATGGGCCACTTCTCGGCGATCGCCGGAGCCGTCGCGCTGGCGATCATCGCCATGCCCGTCACGGTGCGCACCACCGAGGACATGCTGAATCTTGTGCCCCAGGGCATGAAGGACGCCTCGACCGCCATGGGCGCGTA
>Ga0070761_10001055_pt1 | contig 17321 bp, 13 predicted proteins | sample HubBroMetageREF1_FD_66724 | JGI IMG/M metagenome (GOLD analysis project Ga0070761, IMG submission 66724) | Reference soil microbial communities from the Hubbard Brook experimental Forest, New Hampshire, USA - Hubbard Brook CCASE Soil... | ecosystem: Environmental > Terrestrial > Soil >... | reverse complement strand
GTTGATCAGGTACTTCGGCTGCACCTGGCCGGAGGTGTACTGCATGGTGCCGGTGTTGGTGACCGCCCCGAGGGTGCCATTGAAGTTGTAGTAGGCGAACGCCTGCGCCATGGGGTCCATGCCGCTGTGACAGCCCACGCAGGTGTTCAGGAACACGCGACTGTCACCGCCCGGGGAACGCGCCACGTCCTGGCGGATGCGATCCGTGGGGCGCGTCGTGTCCTCGAGCGTCGGCATGTCGCCGCAGAAGTGGTTGATCATCGTGAAGCGGAACATCGCGCGGTTGGTGCCGTTGATGAAAAACGCGGCCTCCGCGGCGTAACTGGTGAGCACGCCGGCGGTCGCCGCCGTCGGCGTGCCGTAGACCGCCGACTGGCTGGTGGCCTTGAGCGTCGTGCTCAGATCAACGCCATTGGCTTCGGCGGTCGCGTAGTGGGCATTGCTGGCGTTGGAAGGCGCCGGCAGCCCGGGCGCGTTGACGGTATACAGGAGATCGGCCGACAGCACGGTGTTGAATGGCACGTTGTCGCGCACCATGCCGATCACGGTCGCGGCGTAGTCATTAAACGGCGCGAACACCGTCTGGTCGCGATTGGTCCAGGGGATCACGAAATTCTTGAGCGTCACGTTGTAAAAGGTCGGCGCCTGGGTGGCGATCGCCGCGGCGGCCAGCAGGCCGGCCTGGCCGGGACTGTTCTGGATCGCGGTGGTCATCTGCTGCAGCACCGCCGGTGGCGGCGGCACGCCGGCGATGCGCTCATAGATGCGTTTGGCCTGCTCGGCGGGACCGGCGAGCGCGGCGCTGGTGAACTGCGCGAGCACGAGGGCGCATACGGCAGTGCGCACCGCGGTGCGGCGCGTGCCGTGCGAATTCGTATGTCGGTCGTCAGTCATGACACTCATGGCGCTCGTTCACTCCCGAATATGCCCGGTGCGCGCCGTACTATACGGTCGCTCCGCTGCCGCCCCGCTTGTCTCAAGTGGCTGACGTCGCCGGCCGCCGACACTGCTGTTGGTTTTCGCTGCGCGCGCCGCTTGGCGCGACAAACTGCGAGCCCGGTCACGGCGTGCACCCCACCGAACGACTACCTAGTAGTACAGATCGGAGCTGCACCCTTGAGGCGTCAGGGAACCGCGGAACGCGGGTGCGCGCCGTGACGGAATTGGCGGTAAGGGAAAGTAATCAGCGTGACACCGAATTACGTTACATTCGCGCCGATGGCACGCGTACATAAGGCGGGCCCAAGGCCGCGCGGCATGCTTATTAAGATGCGGCAGCGCTGGCTGGCAGGCGCATCGCTCGCCGCGACGCTGGCGCTGGGGCTGGGGCTGGGCGCCTGCAGTGGCGGCGGCAGCGTCAACATCGCCAATAGCCAGGCGGGCGACCCCGCGACCCTCGACTACCCGATCTTCTACGTAAAGCGCGCGGTCCCCACGGATGCTGCCGGCAACGTGATCCAGGACGACCTGCGCATCATGACCGACGTCGTGCCGACGGCGGCCGACCTCTATGAGCGCGCGGCGGCCTCACCAACGGCGGCCGAGACCAACATCACCTCGCGCATCACGGCCGGCGCCGTCTACGACGTCAAGGACGTGGACGTCTCCGCCGACGGCGGCATGGTCATCTTCGCCCTGCGCGGCCCGCTGACTCCGGACCAGGATCCGATGAAGCCGCCCTCGTGGCGCATCTGGCAGTACGTCATCGCGACCGACACGCTGGCGCCGGTCATCCTGCCCGCCAACGATCCGGACCCGCCCACGGTGCAGGACGTGTCGCCGCACTACCTGCCGGACGGACGGATCGTGTTTTCCACCACGCGCCAGGATCAATCGCAGGGCGTGCTGCTCAACGTGCAGGAGCCGCAGTTCAGCGCCGTCGACGAGGCGCGCGCCGAAGACAACTTCGTGCTCGAGGTCATGAACGACGACGGCACGCAGATCCACCAGATTTCCTTCAACCCCAGCCACGACCGCGACGCGACCGTGCTGATGAACGGCCGTGTACTGTGGAGCCGCTGGGACAATGGCCCGGGGCACGACGCCATGTCGCTGTACTCCTCGAACCCCGACGGCACGGACCTGGAGCTCTATTACGGAGTCAATAGTCACCTGACGGGCACCAACGCCACGGTGGTGGAGTTCGTGCACCCGCACGAGATGCAGAACGGCAGCATTCTCACGCTCATCCGCCAGTACACCGACGTCGACTTCGGCGGCGATCTGGTCATGATCAATGGGCTGCAGTACGTGGAGAACACCGAGCCCTTCCCCGCGAGCAACACCAACCTCAAGGGACCTGGTCAGACCCCGGCCACGACCTACAACGTAGTCACGATTCCGGGGCCCTCTCCCGGCGGACGCTTCAACTCCGCCGACCCTTTGTGGGATGGCACCAACCGCATTCTCGTCAGCTGGTCGCAGTGCCGGCTGATGGATGAGACGCAGACGCCGCCGACGATCGTGCCGTGCGATGCCACTACGCTGGCCGCGGCCAACCCGGTGGTGGCGCCGCCGCTGTACAGCGTGTGGATGTTCGATCCCTCGCAGAACACCCTGCTGCCGGTCATGCTGCCGGTCGAGGGCGTGATGGTCACGGACGTGGTGGCGACGCAGCCGCGCCCGCTGCAGAACATCATTCTCGACCAGGTGCCCGGGGTTAACCTCGACCAGGGCCTCGTGAACGCGGGCGTGGGCGTCATAGATATAAGGAGTGTCTATGACATCGACGGGGTGGACACGGCCAACCCGAACATCGCCACGGTCGCCAACCCGGCGCTGACCCCCGCGGGCAGCCAGCAGCCACGCTTCGTCCGCCTGGTCATGGCGGTGTCCATCCCGGACAAGACGGTGCTGAAGCTCAGCGACGCGGATTTCGGCGCCAGCAACTTCATGCGGCAGATCCTCGGCTATACCCCCATCCAGCCGGATGGCTCGGTGCGCGTGCAGGTGCCCGCCGATGTCGCCTTCGAGGTGAGCCTGCTGGATGTGAACGCCCGCCGCTACCGTCCCGACCAGGGTGTGTGGCTGCAGCTGAAACCCGGCGAGGTGGTCTCGTGCAATGGCTGCCACGTGCCGGCCGCCCAACAGCCGATCCAGCCCGGCTTCTCGCACGGCCGGTTCGGCACGTTCAGTTCCGCATGGACGGGAGGCTCCGCGGGCGCTCCCTTTCCCAACACCTACCCGTCCGGTCCGCTCGCCTTCATCCCGCAGAATGCCGGTGACACGATGGCGGAAGCGCAATGGGAGGCGACGTGCGCAAATGACAACCCGGCCTGCCAGATGATGCCGAGCGTCAACGTGCTGTACACGGACGTGTGGACGGATCCGGCGCTGGCAACACCGGGCACGTCGATCACGTACGCCTACGCCGGCAGCACTTACGTCGTTCCAGATCCGCCCACGAGCGCCCTGTGCCAGACGTCGTGGTCTTCGAGCTGCCGCATCGTCATCAACTACCCGACGATCATTCAGCCGATCTGGGATGCGGTGCGCCCGGATCCCGTCACGCCGACCCAGAGCGACACCTGCTCACAGGCCGGCTGCCACAACCCGGTGAACGCCGCGGGCACGGTGCAGACACCCGCGGGGAATCTCGACCTCACGAGCTCCGCGTCCAACGTGCCGCCGCAGTTCACCTCGTATCAGCAGCTGCTGTTCCCCCACAACGTAGTTATGATGGGCGCCAACGGGCAGCAGGTCACGACGACCTACGGCCCCTACCTGACTGCGGGCAGCGCCAACGACGGCGGCCCGTCGACGGCGTTCCTGGGCCGGTTCGCGAGCGGCTCGGGAAGCACGCATGCGGGCTGGCTGAACATCGCGGAGCTTCGCCTGTTGTCGGAATGGCTGGATATTGGCGCACAGTACTTCAACGACCCGTTCGCGGCTCCAGCCAATTGAGCGGCTCCTGAGCGGGCGCGCGCGTCGTCTCGTCCTCGCGGGCGCCTTAGCTGTTTCGCTCCTCGCCATCCCGGCGCTGGCTACGGCGCGCGATTACCTGCAACTGTTCGTGCGGCAACCGTATCTGGAGCTGCACACCGGACCCGGGCGGGGCTACCCGGTGTTCCACGCCGTGCCGCGCGGTGAGAGCGTGGACGTGCTGTTCCGCCGCACCGACTGGTTCAAGGTGCGCACCGAGCGCGGCGTCGAGGGCTGGGCCTCGCAGGCCGAGATGCAGAAAATGGTGCTCGCCGACGGCTCGGCGTTTCATTTCGACCTCGGTGACCGCGCCGGTTTCACCGCGCATCGCTTCGAGATGGGCGTGTTCGCCGGCGCCTACGGAGGCGCGAACCTGGTGTCGGCCTATTACTCGGTGTCGTTCAACTCGCAGCTCGCGCTGGAGGGCGCCGCCGGGCAGTTTCTGGGCCGCTACTCCAACGGCGAGACCGGCGACATCGGGCTTACGCATGTGATCGCGCCCGAGTCGCGCTGGTCGCCGTTCGTGATGCTGGGCGTGGGAGTGGTGCACACCGAGCCCAAGGCGACGCTGGTGCAGCCGGTCGAGCGCACCGAGCAATCGGCGTACGTGGGCGGCGGCATCCGCTACTACCTGACGCGGCGTTTTTTCCTGCGCGCGGAGTACAAGGCGCACTATATCTTCACCACGCGCAACGAGAATGAGGAAGCTGACGAATGGAAAATGGGATTCGCGTTCTTCTTCTAGTAGTTGCGCTGGCAGCCCTGCCCGGCTGCGCTACGGTGCGCAACTGGTTCCACCACGGCAGCGCACCAGCGCCCGCGGCCGGCCCGCCGCCCGCCGCGGACGAGTCGGACGACAGCAACCCGCCGCGCGTCATCGAACCGGAGGTGGCGCGCCGCCAGGTCACGGTGCCGCGCATCAGGAGCTCCAATGTCGAGCTCGGCCTGGATTACGGCATGCTGTCGATCGAGGACTTCGGCACCCATCCTGTTTACGGTCTCACCGCCGCCTACCACATCACCGAGGATTTCTTCCTCCAGGGTGAAGCCGGCCGCTCGACTGGCGGCTTAACCAGCTTCGAGGTGCTCTCGAACATCCAGCTGCTTACCGGGTCTGAGAGGCGCTTCACGTATTACGATCTGTCCCTGGGCTACAACTTCCTGCCTGGCGAGGCCTTTGTCGGTCGCGGCCGCGCCATGACGAGCGCCTTTTTCGTTCTCGGCGGCATCGGCAGCACCGATTTCGCCGGCGACACGAAGTTCACCGCGAACTTCGGCGCCGGTTACCGCGTGGTGCCGACAGATTGGCTGGCGGTGCACATCACGGTGCAGGATCGCGTGTTCCAGTCGAGCCTGCTCGGCACTGCCAAGCTCACCAACAACATCGAGGCGCGCATCGGCACGACCGTGTTTTTCTAATTTAAGGGACGCACATGAACAACCGAATCGCAGCCATCGCAGCCGCACTCATCCTGTCAGTGCCGGCGCTGGCGGGGGCCCCCAACGCCCCGGCGCCGCAGTTCAGCCTCACCGCACGCGGCGGCCAGAACGTCAGCCTCGCGCAGTACAAGGGCCAGGTGGTGATGATCAATTTCTGGGCGAGCTGGTGCGGACCGTGTCGCCAGGAAATGCCGTTGCTCGAAGGCATCTACAAAAAGTACAACAAGCTCGGCTTCACCATGCTGGGGGTGAACGTGGAGCCGGACTCGAATGCCGCCAACGCCTGGCTGAAGGAAACGCCGGTGAGCTTTCCCATCCTTTACGATACGGAGAGCAAGGTCAGCAAGCTGTATGATGTGGCCGGCATGCCGACCAGCGTCATCATCGATCGCGCCGGCAACGTGCGCCTGATCCACCGCAGCTACCGGCCCGGCGACGAGAACGAGTATCTCGACAGCATTCGCACGCTGATCCGCGAATAGGCGCAACCGGCATCGGGGAGGCGATCATGAGGAGTTCAAGGTGAGTAAGCTGTTACGCGCCCTGCCCCTGGTTGCGCTGCTCGGCGCGCTCGCCGGCTGCGCGGCGCCCACTCCCTGGGTGAAGCCTTACGAGCGCGAGCACTTCGCCGACCCGATCATGTCCTTCAACCGCGATCCGGTATCGAGCGTCTACCTCGAACATGTCTTCGAGACCCGCGAGGGTGCCCACGGCGGCACCGGCGCGGTCGGCGGCGGGTGCGGATGCAACTGAGCGGCGTGCCGCTGCCGGAGCGTACGCATCCGGTCAGCGGCTTGAGCCCGTTCGCGCGCACGCTGGTGGCGCTGCTGGTGATCACAGCTCCGGTACTCGCCGGTGTGCTGCCCGATGACCGCGCCGACCTCTTGTGGCACGTCTATAACGGCGGCGACATCACCGTGGAGGGCCCGGAGCTCCTGGTGCGCAAGAAAGTCGGCGACAGCCTGTCGCTGACAGCCGGCTATTACGAGGACATGATCTCGAGCGCCTCGATCGACGTGAAACTCTCGGCGAGCCCCTACCACGAGGTGCGCAAGCAGGAAAACGTCGGCGCCGACTATCAGCACGGCAAAACCACCTACACCGTCGGCTACATCCACAGCAGGGAGCCGGACTACATCGCGGACACGACGTTTTACTCGGTCAGTCAGGACATGTTTGGCGATCTCACCACGGTCACCATGGGTTACAAGCGCGCCTGGGACAACGTCTACCGGGACATCAAGGACCCGCAAGGCCAGATCATCAATGATCCGACATTTCACCAGCAGGCCGACCACCGCGGCTACTCGCTTTCCGTAAGCCAGATCCTCACGCGCAACGCCATTCTCGGCCTCAACTACGAACTGCTCACTGATGAGGGCTATCTCGCCAACCCGTATCGCAAGATCCGCTATCTGTCACCGGGCGTCGGCGAGGGCTTTACGCTCGCCGACCAGGTATACCCGAATACCCGCACCAGCAATGCCGTCTCGGCGCAACTGAAATACTACCTGCCCTACCGCGCGGCGCTCACCGGTGAGTACCGCTACTACACCGACACCTGGGGTGTCGTCGCACACACCCTCGAGTTCGACTACACCCACCCGGCCTGGAAGCACTGGATCTTCGACGGCAGCCTGCGCTTCTACAAGCAGACCCACGCCGACTTCTACAGTGACCTCTTCCCGCGGGCCGACTACCAGAACTTCATGGCGCGCGACCGGGAGCTCGCCGCCTTTGACGACTACACCGTGGGCATCGGGGCAACTTACGAGTTTCACGTGCTGAGCGCGCCGTGGATCAATAAGAGCACCGCGAACTTCAAGGTGGAGCACCTGACGGTCGACTACAGCGACTTCCGCAACGCGCTCCTGGCCAGTGAATACGGCGCCGGCAACGAGCCCCTGTACAGGCTCAACGCGAACATTTTCCAGGCGTTCGTGTCTATCTGGTTCTAGCGGCCGCGCGGGCTTTGCCCCGTGCGCATCCGGCTTGCCAGTGAGTTAAGCTTCCACTTAGGCTCGCTCATTGTCGGTGCGTGGGTGTCGGCAGGCAGCGACAACCACGCATCTAAAGGGGATTTTCAAATCATGCGCACCCGGACTTATCTGTTCACGCTGTTCGCCGCTGTAGTTCTCGCCGCCGCCACCGCCAACGCGCAGGGCCAGGCGCGTGAACAGGGGCGCCTCCTGACCGCGGCCCAGGTCCTCGAGGAGCTGAGCGGCGCCCGCGACCAGGCGATCCCCGATCGCCTGCTCGCGCGTGCCTACGGGATCGCCGTGATTCCCGATGTCACCAAGGTGGCCTGGTTCCTGGGCGGCCGGCGCGGGCATGGGGCCCTCGTCGTGCGCGGCAAGGACGGCCGCTTCAGCGACCCGGTGTTCGTCACCCTGACCGGCGGCAGCTTCGGATTGCAGTGGGGCGTGCAGTCCACTGACATCGTGCTCGTGTTCACCACCCCCAAGGGCATTGAAGGCATCAGCGGCGGCAAGGTCACTCTCGGCGCGGATGCGTCGGTCGCCGCAGGCCCGGTTGGCCGGCAGGCATCGGCGGGGACCGATTCGGCGTTCAAGGCTGAGGTGTATTCCTATTCGCGCAGCCGCGGCGCATTCATAGGACTTGCCCTCGACGGCGGCGTCATAAACATCGATGACGAGGCCGACGCCGCGTTCTACAACAAGCCCGGTGTGGCCGCTGCCGACATCATGTCCGGCGGCGTAAGGAGCGAAGATCAAACTGCGCACCGCTTCCTCGCTGCGGTAGCTTCCAGCACCGGCGAGCAGCGCTCGGCATCGGCCGCGCCGCCCGCAAGTGCAGCGCCCGCCGGCACGCCGCCCGCTGCAGCGCCGCAGCCCGCGAACGGCGCGCAGTCCTTCCCGCTTTCCGATCCGCAGCCCGGCAGCGAGCCGAAATAGGCGCGGCCGCGCGTCAGCGCAGCTCGCTGTAGGCGGCCGTGAACTGCGGCCACCAGCGCGCCATGCGACGGTAGCTGTGCGTGACCTGCGGCAAGCCGACGAAGCGCGCGCCGGCAACCGCAGCGACGAAGCTGCGCGCTGCGGGCGCCGGACACTCCTCATCATTGAGCCCGTGCAGCGCGAGCCACGGTGCCGGCAGCGTTGCGGCCGGCAGTAGTCGCACCCCGCCGCTGCGCGGCAGGTACTGCACCGCCGCTGAGCGGCACAGCGGCTTCAGCAGATCCAGGTCCTCGCAGAATGACAGCGTCAGCGCGCCGGCGAACGATCCGGCGGGCGACTGCGCGAGCCCGAGGTAGGCAAAAGTCGCACCGGCAGAATGTCCGATCAGCACCGGCATGCTGCGCGTCAGCGCGTAGCGCTGCTGCAGATAGTGCGCGAGCGCGGCCAGCTCGGCGCCCGGGGCCACGCAGCTGGCCGGATCACGCCCGAGGCTCTGCAGCAGCTCCTCGACGTCGACGCCTGCGACCAGCGTGCCGCTGGCCGCGAGCTCCTGTGCCAGTGACCCGATGAATGGCGTCCAGCCACGGTCGCCGGATAGCACCAGCGCCAGTCGCTCCGGCGTGCCTGCCGGGCGGTAGATGTGCAGGCTACGGAAGCGGCCGTAGGACAGCACCTCGGGGCGCAGCGCCGCGTCCTGGCAAGCGCACTGGCATAGCAGCAGCACGCAGATGCTGGCTCGCAGCCAGGCGAGCGCCTGCGTCCTGAAAGAGCGCGCCGCCACCGGCCGGAGGAGCGCTAGAAACGCTGCGCGAACTTGATGCCGACAGTCAGCGGCTGCACGGGGATGATGTACACCTGATTGTCAACGACCGGATTGGTTTCGGTGAAGCGCGACAGCTGCGCCCGCTTGTCCGTGGCGTTGGTCACGAACAGCTGCACATTGAGATTGCCGCGATCGAAGCCGCCCGCCAGATCCAGCAGCCCGTAGGCCGGCTGCATACCGAGGACATCAGTCACGTCCGCTCGCAGCTGCGGCGCCGTCTGGGTCTGGTAGACATACGAGGCCTGCGCGAACGGTGCAAATTGGTTTATCGCACCGAAAGTGTAGCGCGCGACGATGTCGCCCTTGAACTTCGGCACGACCGGCAGGTTGGTCCCCGCCGGCGCCAGTGGCCCGACCCACTGGCCGCCAGGCAGGAAAGGATCGGGAGTGACCAGGTTTTGACAGCTCGTCTCGCCTGAGATCCCGCAGTAATTCGTGGTGAGCACGGGATCAAGCAGGGTGAGGTTGCTGGTAAGCAGCAGATGGTCGGTCGCCACCCATTCAAGTTCGTTCTCGAGGCCCTTGATGCGCGCGTCGCCGCCGTTGGCGATCGCCGTGATGCTCGGAGGCACGAGGAACGAGAACTGAAAGTTCTTCCAGTCTTCCCAGAACAGCGCACCGTTCCAGCGCAGGCGACGGTCCAGCCACTGCGTCTTCCAGCCCACTTCGTAGTTGATCAGATAATCCGCCGCATAGGGCGGCGCCCCGCTCACACGGTTCACGCCACCGGGCCGGAAGCCTTTTGAATAGGTGGCGTACAGCATCCGATCCGGCGCGATCTTGTACGTCAGATTGACTCTGGGGACCGTGCCGTCGCCGCTGACGGAGGTGTTGAGATTGGTGCAGGGCGCGAACTTGGTCGAGGGTGGAGCGGGACAGGGGCTGCCAAGAACGGAGTAATTGGGGTTGGTACCGAAGAACCCCAGGAGCGAATTGTCGTATTTGTAATAGCGCTCGCCCCCGGTAAGCGCCCACTGCGCGTTGATATCCCAGGTGACCTGCGCGAACGCTGCCTGGTCGCGGTCGACCCGCTGCTCGTCGGTAAGCCAGATTGCGCCGGGGAAGCCGGGAACGGAAATCGAGTCGGCAAATGCGTTGGGGCCGGGAACTGGCGGCGAGTTCACACTCGTGTAGCCGTAACCGGGCATGGTGTACAGCTGCCAGATGTTGTGCAGCTGGCGCTGTACGAAGAGGCCGACCGTTGCCTTGACCGGCTCGTCCACCGGCGTGGACACGCGCAGCTCGTGACTCCACTTCTCGAAATCGCCGCCACCAATGACGAACTCCTGGGGCATGATCGGCTTGCCGTTGTTGCCGACCCAGTTGGCGCCCGACCCGTAAGCGCGATCATAGAATTCCGAGTAGTCGCTGTAGTCGGCGACCGTGTGCGAGGTACGCTTCATGTATCCGCTCGCATACACCAGGTCGAAATTGTCGATCTTGCCCGCGACCGTCAAGGCGGCCTGGTACCACGAATCCTGCGAGTTCTCCGGTCCGAAATGCGCCAGCTGCAGGTCGCCAACCCCCGGGTCGTAGCCGAAAAACCCTTCGGTGGTGAGATCCTGGGCCATGATGGTGGGGGTTACCGTCCAGTTGTCTCCGATATCGATCTTGAGTGCCCCGCGACCACCCCTGGTGTCGACCGTGTTGTAGTCGCTCTTCACGAAGGCGGCGTTGCTGATCGCGCCGGCGCCGATCACGCCCACCGTCGGGCAGGAGAGCGGCTCGGGCGTCTGACCGGCCCAGGTGGGGAACGTGCGCACGCCATTGACGATGCACGCGCTGGCATTGGTCCCGGCGACGTTACTGATGTAGCCGGCATCATGCTCATCCCAGCCAACGAGGCGTACCGCCGCAAACGATGACAGCGGTATGTTGACGAAGCCCTCGGCCTCCCAGCCGGTGCCGCCGTGATCGACATCGTTCGCCTGCAGGTCGTAACCCGCCGCGAATTTTGTCGGGTCGGGTTTGTTGCTGATAATGCGGACGGTGCCGGACTCGGAACTCGCACCAAATAGCGTCCCCTGGGGTCCCTCCAGCACCTCGATGCGTTCCACATCATAGATATGAACGTCGGGGGTGCCGTCGATGGTGGTCACCGGCTGCTCATCGAAATAGACACCAACGCTTGGCTGCGAGCCGGAATGATTGCCGTCGCCGCCACTGACCACGCCGCGGATGTAGATGTGGGAGCTGCCCGGCTCACCGTTGCCGCCCTCCCCCTGGCCGCGCACATAAGAGATGCTGGGTGAGTACTTGACGTAGTCATCGAGATTGACGATGCCGAGCTCGTCAAGTTTCTCGGTACTGAACACCTGCACGCTGATCGGCACGTCCTGCAGGTTCTCCACGCGCTTCTGTGCCGTCACCACCACTTCCTGCAGAGTGCCGCTCTCGGCGGCGTTTGCCGTGGCATCCGCCCCGGCGTCCAACGCATACGCCGCCGGCACGCTCACCAGTAGCGCCGCCGCAACAGGCACGCCGCGCCTGCAAACCACCAGACGCTTGCGTACCTGTTCACGCGCCAGTTTCCGCCGTCGACTACGTGTCATGGCTGAGCCTTCCGCTTGTTATTGCTTGTGGCGACCCCGCAAAATCCCCTGCGCACAAGCCTACTCGAAGCCGCTCGATTTTCAAGAACGGATTTGACGCTCAGAACGGGTGCGGCACTTGCGGATACCCGTCGAGCGCCGGACCGAGCGCCGCCTTCAGTGGACCGAGCCACGGCTCGTAGTGTCGCCAGTGTTCAAGCGCGTCGCGGAAGATGGGTTGCCGCACCTGCTCGGAGCTCGCGGTGCGCACGGCACGCTCGTTCTCGTAGAACCGCAGGCACTGCGCCTCGAAGGGCAGCCCGCAATACTCGAGCAGCGCCCGCACCTGCCCTTCGGTGTCGGTCACCAGGGCTTCGTAGAACACGCGGTGCACGCGCCCCGGCAGCACCGCATCGAAATGGGCCATCAGCTGCACGTAGTCGCGATAATAATGACCAATATCGTCGAGCGCGTAGGTGAAAGCCTGGCCGCGCGCGAAGTGCTGCTTGAAGCAGGAGAAGCCGCAGCCGAGCGGGTGGCGCCGTGCGTCGATGATCTTCGCATTGGGCAGGATCAATTGAATGAGGCCGACATACAGGCAGTTGTTCGGCATCTTGTCCACGAAGAACGGTGCCGTACTCCTGCGCATGAGCCGCGTGCGCGCCAGGTAGCGCTCGCCCAGTTCACGCAGCTGCGGCCCGTCAAGCGCCGCGAGCGCGGCAAGAAAGGCGGCCTCCGCATCCGCATCCACGCCCCCCTGGGCGATCTGCCGGGCGATCAGTGGAATGTCCGGCAGCTCCATGGTTCCTTCGACGCGGGAGTGACTGGAGAGAATCTGCTCGATCAGCGTCGATCCGGAGCGCGGCAGCCCGACGACGAAGATCGGGTCGGCGCCTTGCGCGCCGGCCGCGCCGCGCGCGGCAAAAAACTCGCTGGTAAACAGCGCCTGCGAGCGGCGCACGAAAGCCGAGTGCGCCTCGGCGCTGTAGGGCTGCAACGCCCGGCGCAGCGCGTTGCCCTGCGCGTAACGGGCAAACGACTCCTGGTACGCGCCCCGCTCCTCCAGGGCCGCACCGAGCGCGAATTCGAAGTGCAGCCGGTCCTCATCCGCGAGCTGGGTGCGCGCCAGCGCGGTGCGCAGCTCACCCACATCGGCCGCCGAGAAATGAAACGTCTTGAGGTTGGCGAGACTCCACCACGCCTCGCCGAGCGTCGCCTCGAGCGCGATCGCGCGCCGGTAAGCGGCAATACTGTCCGCCTGCCGTCCGGCTGTCTTCAGTGCGTGCCCGTAGCTCAGCCACACCTTCGGCTGCTGCGGAAACTCCCTGAGCACGCCCTCATAGGTCCGCATCGAGCCGCCGTAGTCGCCAAGATGCGCGAGCACCGCGGCGTGCAGGTTGCGATAGCCGGGGTTACGCGGCTCCCTGGCAAGCAGCCGCTCGACCTGCGGCAGTGCCACGTCGGCCTTGCCCTGGCGATTGAGCACCATCGCGTAGTTGTGGCGAGCTGCATCGAAGCTCGGAGCGAGTTCTAGGCAGCGTTCCAGCAACGCTTGCGCGTCCTGATAGCGGCGCAGACGCGCCGCGACCTCCGCCAGCATGCGCAGCGCCGCCACGTCTGTCGGGTGCGCATGCAGGTGTGTGCGCAGCCTGGCGTCGGCGAGCGGCAAGTCGTTTTTCACCAGCGCTGCTGCCGCTTCCAGCAGGCGCGGATCCCTGGTTGCGGTCCCGATGAAGTGCGCCCTCGCCTGGTCCGCGCCGCCGCTGTCGCCCGCCGCGTCCAACTGGTCGGCGAGCAGGCGCCACGCGTCGGGCAAACCGGGCTTCAGGAGCAGTGCACGCCGCAGCGCTGCGACCGCCTCGAGCGGACGGCCGGCCTCACCCAGCGCAACCCCCAGTTCCAGATGCACGGGTGCCGAACGCGGCTGCTCCAGCGCCAAAGGCTCCAGTACCTCGAGCGCTGCCCGCGTCTGACCCGCGATACGCCGCGCGGCACCAAGGATCAGTCGCGCGCGCGGGTGGCCCGCAACTGTCCTGAGGATTTCGAGTGCCTGTTCTGCGGCGAGGCTCGGGTCTTTCTCGAGCAATCGTGTGGCGTGCGCCAGCGCCACCTCGAGGCTCCCAACCGGCTCCGCGGAATTGCTCAATCGTCGCCACGCTGCATATCAGCAGATCGTAGGACAACTGCACCCGCGACGGGTAGCACCGCTCCTAAGCTGCCGCCGCCTGCAGCCCCCAGTAAGAGAGATGGGCTTTGCAATGCAATTACGGCACATTGGCGTCTTTCCGGGAGCCTCCATTTTGAGCGAACCCCTACCCGCCCAAGCCAGCCCCTTGACCCGCATTGGCGCAGCCGGCGGCACCGCTTTCACCATTCTCGCGGCCATCAGCTTCTGCCATCTGCTGAACGACATGATGCAGTCGCTGCTGCCGGCGCTGTACCCGATGCTCAAGAGCTCGTATCACCTCAGCTTCGGGCAGGTGGGACTCCTGACGTTCACGTTCCAGTTCACCGCGTCGCTCCTGCAACCGCTGGTGGGTGCGATGGCCGACCGCAGCCCCCGGCCCTATTCGCTCGCCGTCGGCATGGGATTCACGCTGGTGGGACTGGTACTGCTCGCAGTCGCCGGCAGCTACGCGCTGCTGCTCATCGCCGCCGGGCTCATCGGCACGGGCTCCTCGGTGTTCCATCCTGAATCCTCGCGCGTCGCCCGCATGGCTTCCGGCGGCAAGCATGGCCTGGCGCAGTCGGTATTCCAGGTCGGCGGCAACGCCGGCACCGCCGCGGGCCCGCTGCTCGCCGCCTTCATCGTGCTGCCGCATGGCCAGTCGAGCGTGGCGTGGTTCTCGCTCGCGGCAATGCTTGGCATGTTCGTCCTTTTCCACGTCGGCCACTGGTACAAGGCGCACGGGATCAGGCGCCTCAAGGCTGCCGCGGGCGCCTTGCATTCCAGCGTGCCGCGCCGCCAGGTCATCACGAGCGTCACGGTGCTGATGGCACTGATATTTTCCAAGTACGTGTACCTTGCGAGCATAACCAGCTACTACACGTTCTATCTCATCGGGCATTTTCATGTGTCGGTGCGCAGTGCGCAGCTGCACCTGTTCCTGTTCCTGGCGTCCGCAGCGCTTGGTGGCTTCGTCGGCGGCCCGCTGGGAGATCGCCTTGGCGCCAAGTACATTATCTGGGGATCGATCCTGGGCGTGCTGCCCTTCACCCTGGCTCTGCCGTACGCCAATCTCTTGTGGACCGCGGTACTCACCATACCCATCGGTCTCATCCTCTCGTCGGCGTTTCCCGCGATCATCGTCTACGCTCAGGACCTGATGCCCGGGCGTACCGGCACGGTGGCGGGGCTGTTTTTCGGGCTGGCATTCGGCATGGGCAGCGTGGGGGCGGCCGTGCTCGGCAGGCTCGCGGACGACATTGGCATCGACCGCGTCTACCAGATCTGCGCGTTCCTGCCGCTGATCGGGCTGCTGGCCGCATTCCTGCCGAATGTTCACAAGACTCACGCGGCGAGCGTGACTTCCCAGCCGGCTGCCGCGGGCTAGCGGCATTTGAAAGGCAAACACCATGGCTGCTAGCAAAGGCGGCAAGCGCACGCCGACCAACCGTAAGACACAGCCCGCGAGCACCAGTACGGGCGCCCGCGCGCAGACTGCGGTGCGGCAGCTGCGCCAACCAGTCTTCGCCCAGCCCGAACCCACACCCGACCCGACCATATTCCGCGTGCCACACGCCTCCGATGCGCCCGCCTACAAGCTCATCGACGAGCTCAACCGCGAGCACAAGATCGCGCCACTGCCCTTTCCTCCTCCACGGGGCGTGCCGGAGCCACGGCTGACACTGACCGAGGTCCTCGGTGGCAATGCGGCCGTAACCAACAGAATTACCCGCAACGGGCAGCTGGTGTTTCACGCGACCGGTGACTGCGGCAGCACCATCGGGCCCGCAACCCAGAACCAGGTGGCCGACAAGATGCTCGGCGACTTCCAGGAAGCTGCCGCTGCGGAAGTGCCGCAGTTCAACCTGCTGCTGGGCGACATCGTCTACAGTTTCGGCGAGACGCAGTACTACTACGACCAGTTCTACGAGCCCTACCGCGACTATCCGGCGCCGATCCTGGCGCTCGCCGGTAATCACGACGGCATGCTGTCACCGCTCGCGCACGCGGTAACGCTCGCGGCCTACCTGCGCAACTTCTGCGCCCAGGGTTTCGTCGTAACCCCGGAGGCGGGCGGCCTGTCGCGCACCGCACAGGTCCAGCCCGGCGTGTTCTTCACTTTCGACGCCCCATTCGTGCGCATTCTGAGCCTGTACAGCAATACCCTCGAAGACCCGGGCGTAATCGCCAACAGCACCATCGGCACGTCGCAGCAGACTTACCTGCGCGCCGCGCTCACGCGCGTGAAGAGCGAAGGCTACGCAGGGGCGCTCATCATCGCCCATCACCATCCGCCCTACACCGCCGGCGGCCGCCACGGCTGGAGCCCCGCCATGCAGGCGCAGATCGACAGCATCTGCGGCGCCGTCGGGGTATGGCCACACGCGGTGCTCTCCGGACACGCGCACAACTACCAGCGTTTCACGCGCACCCGCACCGGCGGTCAGCAGATCCCCTACATCGTGTGCGGCAATGGCGGGCACAATCTCGTGCCGCTCACCAAGCCTGGCGCGCCGGCACTGCGTACTCCGCAGATCATGCAGGCGGCAGGCGCCGGCGCGGATCAGATTGTTTTCGAAAACTACGATTGCCTGCACTACGGCTACCTGCGACTGGTCGTGACGGCGGCGCAGTTGCGCATCGAATATCACCCCGCCAGCGACGGCGCCGGCGCCAAGACGCCGGACGACTCCGTGACCGTGGATCTGGCTCAACGGCGGCTCGGGCAGCCAACCGCCAACGACCTCGGATGGCCGGCGGCGCGGCGCGCGGTACGCCGCAGCGGCAAGCGCACCCGCTGAGCGCTCGCTTCCCCGTGAAACTCCTGCCGCGTGCGCTCCTCGATGAACTCGCCGCCGCAGCCGCCGCCAGCGCTCGCGGCCGTGCGCACCACAACATCCACAGGAGCGCTGCCGATCTGGTGCAGCGTTTCATCGTCGTGGCGCAGCGTGATTCCTACTTCAGGCCACACCGGCACGTCGCGCGGACGGAGCTCGCGCTGGTGCTGCGGGGCAAGGTCGAAATCGTGACCTTCGATGAGCACGGCCGGGTGAGCGCGCGTCACGAAGTGGGCGAAGGCACGGCAAACATGGCCTACGAAACCCCGCCCGCGACCTGGCATACGCTGATCCCGGCGGTGAACGGCACGGCGTTCCTTGAGATCAAGCAGGGACCTTACGATCCGGCGACCACATCCGAGTTCGCCACCTGGGCCCCGGCGGAAGGCACACCGTCGGTGGCGCATTTCCAGCAGTGGCTGCGCAGCGCGCGTGCAGAAGAGGCAGCCCCACGCGCGGAGCCTGCGTGAGGAGCGCGTCGCCGTTGCCTGCGGCGCTGTTAGGACTGCTTTGCCCGCTGCTGGCGACCGCGGCGCCGCCGCCCGCGGTGCCGGAGCCTCAGCCCGCCTGTTACGTCAGTGACACGGCCGCCTCGCAACTTGCCCGCCTGCGCGAGGCGCTGGGCAGCGGACGTTTCGTGGCCTATGAGCCAACCTCGCTGCGCGTGGTGAATGGCCAGGTGAGCGC
>Ga0070761_10001054_pt1 | contig 17329 bp, 12 predicted proteins | sample HubBroMetageREF1_FD_66724 | JGI IMG/M metagenome (GOLD analysis project Ga0070761, IMG submission 66724) | Reference soil microbial communities from the Hubbard Brook experimental Forest, New Hampshire, USA - Hubbard Brook CCASE Soil... | ecosystem: Environmental > Terrestrial > Soil >... | reverse complement strand
ACGTGCTCACCCTCTGCGTCGGCAAATCCACCTATGCGCGCTGCGGCATCATAGTCAACGTAACGCCCTTCGAGCCCGAATGGGAAGGCTTCGTGACGCTGGAGATCAGCAACACCACACCTCTACCAGCCAAAATTTACGGCAACGAAGGTCTGTGCCAGGTGATCTTCTTCGAATCCGACGAGCAATGCGAGGTTTCATACAAAGACAAAAAAGGCAAATACCAATCCCAGCAGGGAATCGTCCTCCCAAAAATCTAGCCGCCAAGAAAGAACGTGCGCGGGGCTTGCGTTTAGCCCCGCACATCGGCCTCAGGATTTGCCGCCAACTACCGGCGAAACCTTCCCCCACTTTCCCGCAAACACGAAGGAATCCAGCGCCTTCCTCTCCCGCGGAGCCATTTCCGGCGCCTTCAAGTGATCCGGCAAAGTATGCGCCTCGCCCGGATAACCGATCGCAATCCCCGCCACCGCCTCATACCCTTCCGGGATCCCGAAAATCTCCCGCGCCTTCTCCGGCAAAATTCCCCCCATCTGGTGCACCGCCAAACCCAGCTCCTCCGCCTGTATTGTCAATGTCGCGGAAGCCGCCCCCACGTCGTGAAACGCATGACGATTCAACTCGCCGTTGTGATCGAATTTCAATTTCGCCACGCTCAACGCCACCACCGGAGCACTGTTCGCCCAGCTCTGATTGAACTCGACGAAACAATCCAGCACCCGCTTGTAATTTTCCGGCTCATCCTTCGTCCCAACGATGAAATACCACGGCTGCCCGTTGTACGAAGATGCCGCCCAGCGCGCCGCCTCAAACAAACTGCGCAATTTCTCCGCTTCCACCGGCCGGTTCGCAAACGATCGGGGACTCCAACGCTCCCCAATCAAAGAATGAATCGGCGCGCTGGTAGTAGCTGTCTTTTTCAGTGCACTCATATTTTCTCCTTAAATGAAATGTTCGAACCGCTAACGTAGGGGCACGGCATGCCGTGCCCGCCGTTCAAAACTTCTTCACACTCTTCCCGCAGACTCAACCCTTCTTCGCCAACTTCGCATCCACCGAATAAGCGCCAGCTCCGCTCACAGACAGCACCAGCAACCCGCCCATGATCGCCGCATTCTTCAAGAAATTAATCATCTGCACCTGCTGCTCCTGCCCCTGCACCGCCCAGAAGTTGTGAAAAAAGTAAGTGACCGGTAGCAGATACAAGAACAACAGCCAAGCCGCGAACCGCGTGCGGAATCCCGTCAGAATCGCCAGCCCGCAGCCCAATTCCACCGCCGCGGCAAGAGCGATCGCCACGTTTGGCGCCGGCAGGTGCACCGCCGCCGCGTAAGCGACGATCTGCGCGTACCCGCCCACCTTAAAAAATCCGCTGATCAAGAACATCACGCTGATCAAAATCCGCCCGGCCAAAGTAGTTATATCGTTCGTTGAATTCATCCCCATTTCTCCTTTGCAGATTTAATTCTTACGCCAGGTCGAACAACAGCACTTCCGATGCTTCCTTCGCCTCCACCCGCACTTCGTCTGTCTTGGTTATGGCCGCTCCGTCCCCCGCCTTCAATTCCACGCCATTCAACCTCACCGCGCCCCGCGCCAGTTGCACCCACGCATGCCGCCCCGCCTTCAGCTCATGCTTGGTTTCCTGGCCCTTAGCGAGCCGCGTGATGAAAAGGTCCGCGTCCTGATGAATCGTCACCGGAGCTTCCGGCCCCGCCACATGATGAAACTTCCCGCGCAAATCCTTATCCGGAAACGCCAGTTGCTCGTACTCCGGCTTCAAGCCTTTGCGATCCGGCGTAATCCATATCTGAAGCAGGTGCGTCGGATCCTTCGGCGAAGGATTGAATTCGCTGTGCATCACTCCCGTCCCGGCCGTCATATGCTGCAATTCTCCAGGACGTAACACCGCGCCCGAGCCCATGCTGTCGCGATGCTCAATCGCTCCATCCAGAATCCATGTCAGGATTTCCATGTCGCGATGCGGATGCATCCCGAATCCCTGCCCCGGCGCCACCACGTCCTCGTTCAAAACGCGCAGCGAACGAAACTGCATGTACTGCGGATCGTAGTATTGGTCAAACGAAAATGTGAATCGTGAATCCAGCCACGAAATCTGATTGTGGCCGCGTTCCTTACTCGGTCTGATCGTTATCATGTTCCTTCTCCCTCTTCATTCTTTCTGTGCACAGTTCATCCGCGCCCCGCCCCAGCTTGCGCGCAATCTTGCGCAATTCTTCCTGCTCCGCGGCGCTTAATTTACTCATCACCTTCACCACCATTTTCGCGTGCTCTGGAAACACGCGGGTAATAAGCCGCCGCCCTTTCGGCGTCAGATGGATTTGAATCATCCGGCGATCCTTCACCAGCCGCTCTCGCCGCACCCATCCGTGCCGTTCCAGGTTGTCCACTACCAGCGTCACGTTTCCGCCGCTGCGCAAAAGCTTCTCCCCCAGCGTGTGCTGGCACATCGGACCCAGGTGCAGCAGCGCTTCCAGCACCGCGAACTGCCCCGTGGTCACTCCCAGCCCTTCCAGATGAGCGGTAGTCTTCGCCATTGTCGAATCGGACGCGCGTATCAAGTTGATGTAAGCACTGAGCGCCCGTACCGTCTCTGCATCGCCTTGGAAGTGTGTCGGCATATTTGCTTCAAGCTCAAATCATTCAAGCTTAAACGATTAGATGCGGCTCCATCCCGCGGGATTCACTCCCAGCGTAAGCCCATCAAAACAGAGGTGTTATCCTTCGTAGAGCCGGCGGGACGCCGGCTCTGTTGTCTTTGATTGTGTAGCGCCCGGTCCCGCAACGCGGGACCGGGCATCTTTGGCTTGCTTTGGCCTTGCTCTTCTACAGGCGTCTCACAATTCGCGCACTACGGCTTCTGCGTTGGCCGCAACAAAACCTCACTAACAAAACTCTGCGGCGCCTGCGTCACCAGCACCGCCACCACATGCGCTATATCCTCTGGCTGCAACATCTTGCTGATATCCTTCTTCCCATGCGGGGAAAAATCCGTAGCCACGCTCCCCGGACATATCGCGCTAACTCGTATCCCATACCCCCGCAAATCCTCAGCCATGCACTCCGTCAATCCCAGCAACCCCCATTTCGAAGCGCAATAAATCCCGCCCCCCGCAAACGCGTTCTTCCCCGCCAGCGACGCAATATTGATGATATGCCCGCTCCGCTGCTCAATCATTCCCGCCGCCACCGCCTTGCTCGCCAGGAACACAGACTTCAAATTGGTGTCTAACACACTGTCCCAATTCGCTTCCGTGGCTTCATGGGTGGGTCCGAAGTATCCGATCCCCGCGTTATTCACCAGAATCCCGACGGGGCCCAGCGCATTCTCAGTGTCTTTTACAAAGGCCAAGATTTGCTCGCCATGCGTCACGTCCACAGCCGCAGTAAATACTCCGGCCGCCCCAGCGCGCAGTTCATTCGCGGCGCTTTCCAGCTTCCGTGCGTCACGCGCGCACAAACTCAGTTTCGCTCCCAGTGTTCCCAAACGGTGCGCCACCGCCAAACCGATTCCGCGGCTCGCACCTGTAACAATTGCCACTATCCCTTCCAGCGGTTTTCCGTTATTCATATCCGCGTCTCCAACGAGGCGACAATTCGCTTCGATTTGCCATCTTATCATTCACGTGAGAACATTCACCCAGCTGGAACTGGGACGCGAACTGGCCTCGCAAGGTGGATTCACCTTGCACGCATGCGTAGGTTTCCCTATAATCCCGGTTTCGTTTAGCTTGTTGTCCTTCAGGGGTTGTGACCCTAGGCGATACCGTTCATCCGTACCAATACTGATTCAGGAGGCAGGGAAGAGATGATCCGAATGCGCTTTGCGACGAAGGGAATTCTATTCACTGCTCTCATTCTATTTTGTATTGCTGCGCGACCAGCGGCCGTGCGCGGCCAGCAAGCGGACCAGGGTAAAACCTCCTACACCATTCCGGAGTACAACGCTTTCCAAGCCGCGCGCGCCGAAACCAACGCGCAAAATCGCATCAAGCTCCTCGACGATTTCGTAACCAAGTTTCCTAGCTCCACCCTGATGACCTACGTGGACCAGTTGTACATGTCCACCTACACCGAACTGAAGAATTATCCCAAGGTCATCGAGTACGCCGACAAACTATTGGCCATGGGCGACAAATTGGACGCCGCCGGCCGCTTGACAGCGCTGCAGACCCGCGTCCAGGCTTTTCAAACCGTTCCCTTTAACGCCAAAGCCGGCGACGCCCACGATCAACTCATCAAGGAACGCGACGCGGCCAAGGAGGCTGCGGATCTGCTCGCGAAATATCCGAAGCCTGCTGATTCCAAAGCCACCGACGAGCAATTCGCCGAACAGAAAAAGCCAGGGATCGCGCTTTTCGATGCGGCCACCGGATTTGCCGATTTGCAGTTGAAGGACTTCCCGGCAGCGATCGAGGCGTATAAGGCGGCCATAGCAAACGATCCGAAGGACGCCATAAGCGCTTATCGTCTCGGCGTTGCATACCTTTCGGCGACACCGGCGCAATCAATAGATGGCTTTTGGTATTTGGCGCGGTCCATCAATCTAAAAATCCAAGGCGACACGCAAATAAAAGACTATTTGCGAAAGCAAATCCTGAATTACGAACAGCCCCAGTGCGATAATCTCGCGGACCAGCAGTTGAGTGAGCTGCTGACGCTTGCTGGAACCAGCGGGGATCGCCCGGCTACGTACACCATTCCGTCCGCGGCCGATCTCCAGAAAATCGCAGGCTCTAGCACAATTTTAACCGTGTTCAGCGATCTGACCGCCGGCGGCGATAAAGCCAAACTCACATGGTTGGCCATCTGTGGAGCCCAGTTTCCCAGCGTCGCTGGCAAGATCATCGAGGTCAAGCAGGGAACCGGGTTCATCGACTTCATGGTGTTCTTTAGCGCCAATGAAGAAGAACTACAAAAAGCCACCACTGCCAACATGGACGTGAAAGTCTGGACCGCGGCTCCTCCTGCCGGGACTCCGGACGCGGCACAGGTAACTCCTCAGCCCGACGTTGCCCGCTTGGCAAAGGACGACGGGATTTTATTTGCCGGTGCGATCGTCAGCTATGATCCGTCACCCCTCTTGCTCCATTGGGATCAAGTGAAGGTTGACGCGTCCGTCATCCCGGAGAAAGCCGACGCCGGCAAGCACCGCAAGGCCGCACCCAAGCAGTAATTATTTCCAATAAGCTTCCACAAAAAATGGCCGGCGCAAAACGCCCCGGCCATTTTTTTTTGCTCCCACTTTTCGCTGCCCACGCCCCAAGCCGCCCGTCTTCGACGTGCCGCTGCCCGTAATTCGATCCTCCGCATTCGCACCGCACATCCACGCCCAGCTCACTTGGGAGTGCGGCGGCTCGCCGTCGCTTTGCATGGCGCGAGGCTTGCCTCGCGCGCCTCTGGTATGAACGCTGTTCGTCGAATCTCTGCCGCAGGTGGATTGCGCGCGCCTTTGATTCGGCGTTGGGTTGTCCTCCCGAGCTGCTGGAGGGATTTGCTCTTTCTCGAACGCGCGGAAAATCACAAAAGAAGTGTTAAACCCAACCGCTCACTACCCTCGCTTATGCCCCGTATGATCCAACTTATACTCCCCCACCTTCCTGCTCAAAGTATTCCGGTGTATCCCCAGCACCTTCGCGGCCCGCGACTGATTCCCATCCTGTCGCTCCAGCACCCTCTTGATGAATTTCTTCTCGAACTCCGTGACCGCCTCTTCCAGCAATATCCCGCGCTCCACCATCATCCCAACTAACGACTCCAATTGTTCTTTCACGATGACACGCTCCGCATGAGCACTGGGAAAAATCGCCGGAAAAAATGTCGCGCGCCAGCATTCGTGACGATCGATCCGTCGCGCACGCTGCCCCCTCCAATTTCTCTTAGTCTAATTCGTGGCCGGTAATTCGCTGGTAGGCTTCCCGATATTTCCCCTGTGTCGCCGCCACCACGTCCGCGGGAAGCGCCGGACCCGGGGCTTGCTTGTTCCATCCAATCTTTTCCAGATAATCGCGCACATACTGCTTATCAAATGAAGGCTGCGTGCGCCCCGGCGTATATTCGTTCGCCGGCCAGAAGCGCGAAGAATCCGGCGTCAGCGCCTCGTCAATCCAGATTAATTCGTCGCCGATCAGCCCAAATTCAAATTTCGTGTCTGCAATAATGATCCCGCGGCTCGCCGCATGTTCCACCGCGCTGCGATAAATCGCCAAACTCGTATCGCGCAGCTTCTCCGCCAGCGCCCGTCCCACCGTCGCCACCGTCTCGTCGAACGAAATGTTTTCGTCGTGCCCCGTCGTCGCTTTCGTCGAAGGCGTGAAGATCGGTTCCCGCAAACGGTCAGACTCGCGCATCCCCGCCGGCAGCTTAATCCCGCAAATCGCCCCGGTCTTCTGATAATCCTTCCACCCCGAACCCGAAATATATCCGCGCATCACGCATTCGATTGGTGCCGGCTCGGTCTTGCGCACCAGCATCGCGCGCCCCGCAAGCGCCTCGGCGTACGGCGCCAGCTCGCCGCCAAAATCCTTCGCGGAAATAATATGATTCGGCACCAGCCTCGCCAGCTTCTCAAACCAGAAAAGCGAAAGCTGCGTCAGCACCTTGCCCTTGTCGGGAATCGGCGTCGGCAGCACTACATCAAAAGCCGATAGCCGGTCCGTGGCCACAATCAGCAACTTGTCACCAACTTCATAAATGTCGCGAACCTTGCCACGCCCGCGCAGCTTCAATCCGGGAAAATTCGTCTGCGATATGACTGGACTCATTTGTGGGGATGCCAAGTGATGTTCCTCGATGTAGCGCCGCACATTCTAACGCAGCGTCCCGCCATGTCAACCTAAGAAAACCCTAAGAAAACCCGTAGCCGGCCATTCTTCAGTCAACGGAGATCGTCCAATTTAGACGTTGGGAGGTTGGGCGGCTCAAGTGTCAGTACGGACCCTTCTGCACGAACAGGTAGCCAGATGTCGAGGACGATACATTCACAGGCTCGTTCGATTGCGTGAAGCCAATCAACTTTGGAAGATAGTAGCCGGCTGGCTCGTCGCCGATGTGCTTGTAAGGGACTTCAAGCTGGCCTTCCGGCGTCAGTCGGACTACAAAATTACGAGCCGGTAGCGCAGCCGAAGCGCTGTCCGCCAGCTCTTCTAGTTGGCCGACCAGCCATAAATCCCCAGATGGCGAGAACTCATCCCCCTCTACGTAAAAGTTCTTGTAACCCTTCGATCGCGCAAATTCCGAAAGTTTACTGGTCACATTCACGCGCGTTCGGATTTCTCCCGCTTGGCTCAAAGCAATCATTTCACTTGCTGGAGCCAGATACACGTGAATGGCCTCTTTGTTAACGGCGACGCGCGTTGCTCCGTGACGAGGGTCACCCAATCCGTCGCCACTAGGGTCGTCGACATCTGCAAAAAGGGATCTTGGCAGCGCCTCTAACGCAATGCGGCCTGTGGAGCTGTATTTGACCAGCAAAGGATAGGATTCATCTGACGAGCCCTCTCCCTCATGCGCCCCAACAAAGTAAATGTTGCCGTGCTCATCCGTCGTCACCGCGCTCACATCATAGTCGCCTGCGATCAGATTCATTCTTAGTGCAGAATGGTTGTCGTACAAAAGAACACGATCGCCGGCGAACGAGCGACTGTCCAAATTCACCTCGCACGCGATAACGACCGAGCCGCTGGGACCTGCCGCAAGCGCATCGACGTTGACGTATCGAGCCCTTGGAAAATCCTTCAGAATGTCGATAGAGCGTTTTTCGCCGGACACCACATTATAAATATTAACTAGCGGGCCAATTCGAGCGGCTTCTTGTTGGGACGAGCCGGCGGAAACAATCAGCTCGTCGCGGGTGTCGTCCCACAGGGACCAGCCATTAGCAGCTTCCACGCGAACACTAAAGCCGGTTCTTTTCTCGGGCTTCTGGTCTGTCAGTTGGGGATAGGTGGGAACAACGCCCAAGCTCAAACTCAAAGCTGCGCACCAGAAAAAGAGAAAATCTCTCATATCGGCCTCCTCGCCACACGACGGGGCCCGCCTTGCATTTTATGCCTTGCATTTCAAAGACTCAACCGTAGCTAAAATGGTTGCTTAGCTTACTGCACTGCAGGCGAAGTCTCACCTCACGCCACGGAAGTCCCGCTGTCGGATCGTCGTGCAGTTCTAGTGGGTTTTCCGTACGGTCCTTGCAACCAAACGATCGCGCAGCCGAAGCCCGACTGAGGAACTGCTACTGAAGTAACCGCTTCACAAAATTTCGCGCGCCCGCCTCAAGCCGCATTACTCGCGCTCTTCGGCGCCACCGCCGCCGCGCTCTCTTCCCACTTCACCGATACCAGCTTTGAAACCCCCGGCTCCTGCATCGTCACGCCGTACATCACCGACCCCATCTCCATCGTCTTGCGATTGTGCGTCACCACAATAAACTGCGTCTGCCCGCACATATCCGCCAGCATCTTGTTAAATCGCCCGACGTTCGCCTCGTCCAACGGCGCGTCCACCTCGTCCAGAATACAGAACGGGCTAGGCTGATACTTGAACACCGCAATCAAAAGCGCCAAAGCCGTCAACGCCTTCTCTCCACCCGAAAGCAGTAAAATATTCTGGAGTCTCTTGCCCGGAGGCTGCGCCACGATATCAATCCCCGCCTCACCCGAACTGTCCGGCTCGCCCAGCCGCATCTCCCCGTGCCCGCCGCCAAAGAGCGACTGGAACGCGATCGCGAAATGCGCGTTAATAAAATTAAACGCTTCCTCAAATTTCTGCCGTGACACTTGATCTAGCTCATTAATCGTCAACTGCGTATTCTGGATGGACGCCACCAGATCATCCCGCTCCCGCCGCAAGAAAGTATCGCGCTCCTCGCACTCCTTGAATTCTTCCAGCGCCATCATGTTCACCGGACCCATCGCATCCACGCGCGCCTTCATCTCGTTGTAATTTGTTTCCGCCGCGATCAGCTCTTCGCCGGCGAGCAGCTGCGCTTCCTGCGCCATCAATTCTTCCGGCTGTGCGTTCAATTCCGCCATGCAAGTCTGCCGCAGATAATCGCGATCCGCGTCATTCCGCGCTTTCTCGATCTGCCGCTGATTGCGCTCGGCCCGCAATTCCTCCAGCGATTGCCGCTTGCCGCGCACCGTCTCATCCAGCTGCGCCGCCCGCGTGCGCGCCCCCTCCCATTCCGTCTCCCGTGCCGCTTTCAATTCTTCCAGTCGCGTCTTCTCCATGCGCAATTCTTCCACCTGCAACCCAAGCTGCTCGCAGGAACTCTCCAGCTCCGTCTTTTCCAGCACCATCCCCGCGTGCTGCTGCTGCAGCGAAGCCATCCGCTCCCCAGCCAGCGTCAATTCCGCGATCAAGTGCTGCTCGGCAGACTCCGCGCTCGAAAGCCGCTCAGACATCGTCGCCAATTCTTCGCGCCGCGCCACCACCTGCTCCTGCAAAGCCTGGAAATCCTGCCGCAACTGCCCGAGCCGCCCAGAAACTTGCGCACTTTCCGCTTCCGCAGCTTCGCGCGATTGCACCGCCAGCGCATGCTCGCGCCGCGCTTCGGCCGCACGCTGTCGCGCCGCTTCCGCATCCGCATGCAGCCGCGCAATTTCCGCGCGCTCCGTCGCGAATTGCTGTTCGATCCGCCGCAATTCAGCGCGCGCCTGATCCCGCTGGTGCGTAGCCGCCACCAAAGATTTTTCTGCTTCCATCTGCCGCGCAATCGCAGACGCCACCTGCTCCTCACCGCTGGCGATGGCCATCTCGATCCGCGTCATCTCCGCCTGCTGTTCGTTCACCGCCCGATCCAGCCGCATCGCCTCAGCTTCGTGTTGCCGCAATTCGCGCTTCAACGCCAGCGGCCCTGCTTCTCCCGCGCGCCCGCCCGAAACCATCCGCCCGTGATAGCAAGTTCCCTCAGGAGTCAGAAAATAACTGTGCGGATTGTCGTGCGCCATCTGCTCGGCCAGCGCCGCGCTCTCCACCACATAAGCCGTGCGCAATTTCGTCAGAAAATATTTTGCCGCAGGCCCCAGGGGCTCGCGGAATTCCACCAAACGGTCCAGCCGACCCAGCACTCCGTCCGGCATGGGCAGAGAAGCGTCCGCTTCCGGCGCAGCTAGATTCAATTTGTTCAGCGAGTCCACGAAGAACGTAGCGCGTCCGCCCATCTCGTCACGCAACAACGAAATTCCCGCTCGCGCCTGATCGAACGATTCCACCACCACGTACTCCAATTCATCGCGTAAAAATTGTTCGATCGCGCCCTCATACTTCTCCTGCACCTCGGCGTAGTCCGCCAGCAATCCCACCGCGCGGAATGCGCCGCCTGGGGTATCGGCGCTGCGCTCGCCGCTCACATTAAAAAGTTTCTGCACCGCATCCGCCGTGTACGCCCGCTCGCTCAAAATCTGCTCGATCGAAGCGTGCCGCGCCCGCTCCGCGGAAAGCCCTTCGCGCATCCGCTCTAGCTGCTGCCCCGTTTCCTGTTGCCCCCGGCGCAATTCCACCAGCCGAGCTTGCGTCTCGCGTACGATAGTGCCCAATTCCAGCGCGCTCGCTTCGGCCAAAGTGAATGTCTCTTCCGCCGCCGCAACTTTCCCAGCCAGCGCCCCGCACTCGATTTCCACCGCGCGCATGGCGGCAGTCCGCTGCTCTTCCGCCGCAGTGTGCCGCGCCGCTGCCTCTTCCGCCTGCACCGATTCCGCCTGCTCCCGCGCCGATTCCTCGACTAGCCGCCCGGCAATCTGCCGCAATTCCTCCATACGCGCGTCCAGCTGCTGCTGCTCGATCAGGATCGCCGAAGTTTGCTCCGTCGTCTCGCGCAACGAGGCTTCCACGCTAGCCGTCTGCTCACGCAGCGCTAAAACCGCCTCACGATGCGCGGTCATCCGCGTGGTCATGTCACCCACTTGGCGCTCCGCCATTTCCGCTTCGACCACCAGCCGCGCCGCCCGCGCATCAATCTGCGCCGTCTGCTCGCGATTGAACGTAATCCGATTTTCCGCGCGATCCAGATCCAGCGCCGTCTGCCCCAGCAAATTCTGAATCTGCCGCAACTCCGCATCCAGCTCGTAAGTCCGCGCGCTCAATCGTTCCTGTTCGCTTTCCAGCCCGTGTACCGAACGCGCTTCGTTCTCTTCCGCCGTATCCAGCTCTCGCAGCAATTTTTCCAACCGCACCGCTTCCTGATCCAAATGCTCGGCCTTGCTCGCCAGCACGCTGCGCAGCAATCCCCGCATCTGCTCGCGCAATTCCGCATAACGTCGCGCCTTCGATGCCTGCCGCTTCAACGAAGCCAGCTGCTTTTCTACTTCCACCAGAATGTCGTGCACCCGCGAAAGATTTACCTTCGACGCTTCCAGCTTCGCTTCCGCCAAGCGCCGTTTGGTCTTGTACATCGTGATTCCCGCGGCTTCTTCAATAATCGCCCGCCGGTCCATCGGCTTCGAATTCAAAATTTGCCCGATGCGTCCCTGCTCGATGATCGCGTAGCTGTCCGGGCCCAATCCCATGCCCATGAAAAGTTCCTGCACGTCGCGCAAGCGCGCCACGCGCCCATTAATCAAATACTCGCTCTGCCCCGAACGATACAGCCGCCGCCCCACCACGATCTCGCCCGCCTTCATCGTAATCGCCGGTTTTTCCGCGCCGCGTTTTTTCCACGGCTTCCCCTTCTCCGCAGGCTCGAGAGAAACTGCTCCCGGGGCAGGCGTCTCCCCGTCAGCCATCTCAATAAATCCATCCACAATTTTCGTTTCCGGCTGCGGCTGGTCCTCCACAATCACAGGCCCCACCGCTTCCACCGCCGCTGGTGTCTCCGCCGATGCCGATAACGCATCCGTCACCGCCGCCACCGCGTTCGCCAGCTCCGGGTCCACCAAAGTCAGCATCACCTCAGACAATCCCATCGGCGGCCGCTTCGCCGTCCCATTAAATATGCAGTCAGACATGCGCTCGGCGCGCAGCATTCGGTGGCTCTGCTCTCCCAGCACCCACGAAATCGCGTCCACCACGTTCGACTTCCCGCACCCGTTCGGCCCCACGATGCAAGTGATCCCCGTGCCACTAAAAGTGATCGGAGTCTTCTCGCAGAAGGACTTAAACCCAAACAGCTCGACCTTGCGTAGTTTCAGCACCAGTTTCCTCGCACAGTTTACTCCCACCGCCTCGAGGGCCGAAGGAGCTTCAATTGATCAATCTTATTTCGGAGGTATTTCGAGACAAAAACGCTGGAGGGTCAATAATCAAGAGCCCTTCCGCCTGGCGCTTCCGGGACGGCGGTTACGGGAGTAAAAAGTAGCACGCGCCGCCACCAGTGTAAAGCCCGCTTTTCCTGTTTCTACACATCGCCTAGTGCCCAATTGCCAACCGCACCCACCTAGCAGGACGCCCAATGTGGAAGCCGTTCTAGCCACTTGCCACTCACCACTAGCCACTGCCTTTATCCCCAACCCCAGCCCCGCGCACTCCGCTGACCACCGAGCCCCAAACCGCTAATCACTTGTCACCGATCACGAATCGCGCGCCGCTCATCACCTATCGCTCGTCACTCAACACTTTCTTCTTCATTGACTTACAACCATCCTCATCCTAGCATCCCCCCAAGAGGAGGCGCCGTTGCCTCAGGATCCCGGACCAACTTCCAATCACGCGTTCGCCGTACTAGTCATTCTCGCAGCTATCTTTTTTCTTTCCTTCGAAGGCTTGCGCCCTCCTGCACCCAAGCCGTCCACCGTCCCCGCCACTGAATTTTCCTCCGCGCGCGCCCGTGAAATTCTCAATCGCCTCGTTGGCGACGGCATCCCGCATCCCACCGGCAGCGCGCAAAACGACGTAGTCCGCGGCCGTGTCCTCGATGAACTTTCCAGCGCCGGTTACTCACCAACAGTGCAAACCGGTTTCGCCTGCGATGAACAAGGCGACTGCGGCACAGTCCAAAATGTCCTGGCGCGCCTCGACGGCATAGAACCAGGTCCCGCGGTCCTCCTCGCCGCGCACTACGATTCCGTCCCCGCCGGTCCCGGGGCTTTCGACGACGGCGCCGCCGCTGCCACCGTCCTCGAAATCGCGGGCATCTGCAAATCCCTTCCGCAGCCGCGCCACTCCATCATCTTCCTCGTTGACGACGGCGAAGAAGCCGGCCTCCTCGGCGCTCGGGTCTTCGTCGATCAGCATCCCTGGGCAAAGGATGTTCGCGCCGTCGTCAACATTGACAGTCGCGGCACCTCCGGCCCCAGCCTGATGTTCGAAACCGCCGACGCCAACCAGTGGGCGATTCAACTCTTCGCGCAACACGCCGCGCATCCCGTCACCAGCTCCGTTTTCTACACCGCCTACAAACAACTTCCCGTCGACACCGACTTCACCGTCTTCAAAGCCGCCGGATATCAAGGCCTCAACTTCGCCAACATCCGCGACGTAGTCCATTACCACACGCCCCTCGACGATTTGAAAAACGCCGATCCTGCCACGCTGCAACATCATGGCGACAACGCGCTCAGTTCCATCCAGGCCTTCGCCAACGCTGATATTTCCAATCCTCCCAAATCCGAAGCCGTCTATTTCGATCTCCTTGGAATTTGGACCGTCCGCTGGCCCGCCACGCGCACCCTCGCCATCGCACTCTCTGCCGCATTGCTCCTGCTACTCGAAATCGCCTGGCTCTTCTACAAAAAACTCCTCACCGCGTTGGAATTTCTCTGGGGATTTCTCGCCTGGCTCATTTCCATTCTCGCCGTCGCCATTTTCGGATTTCTTCTGAGTTTCATTTTGCGCAAAGCCGGCGCGATGCCCGTTCCCTGGACCGCGCACCCCCATCCCGCCCAAGTCGCGTTCTGGTCTCTCGCGATTGTGCTGCTCTCCTTCACCGCACTGCGTTTTTCCTCTCGCACAGGATTTTTCGGTCTGTGGTCCGGCACGTGGTTTTGGTGGGCGCTTCTGTCCAGCACTCTCGCCGCGCGCATTCCCGGCCTCAGTTACTTTCTCCTGGTCGCCACCTGCGCGGCAGCCCTCGCTGGATTGCTCCTGGTGTTTCGTCCGAACTCTGCATCTGTCGCCGCGATTATCCCGCTGGCCATTTCCGCCATCGTGGGCTTTCCGCTGGCGCTTTTGCTCTATCAAGGTTTTGGCGGTCGCGCGCTCCCTTTGATCGCCGTCCTCGTCGCTTTGCTCCTCAGCCCGCTCGCCCCGCTCTGCGCCGACGTGCAACGCGCTCGCGGTCTCTCACTCGGCGCGTTGCCTTGGTTTGCCGGCGCGACGATGCTGCTCGCGTCCTTCGCCGCCATCGTCGTCCCCGCGTTTTCCGCCAAAGCCCCCGAGCACGTCAACCTGCAGTACGTCCAGGAAGCGGACTCCGGCAGCTCGCAATGGGTCGTCTATCCCGCCTCCGGCCACCTCCCCGAACCGATTCGCCTCGCCACCAATTTCCGCGCGCAGGAATCCGGTGCGTTTCCCTGGATCCCCGACCCCGCATTTTTCGCCGCCGCGCCGCACGTTGATCTCGCTCCACCCACCTTCACGATCCTCGAATCCTCCGAGCTTCCCGCAAAACGCCGCTACCGCACTCTGCTCCGCTCCGAACGCGGCGCCTCCGAAGCGCTGGCCATGTTTCCGCCAGACTCGCGCATCGAATCCGTCGTCGCCGCGGACGAGCCGGTGCAATCGCAGACCGAAAAAGTTCGCCAATATCAGACTGGCTGGTATGCCTACGATTTTTACGCAATGCCCGCGAAGGGCGTGGAAGTGAGCTTCACTCTACCGGTGGGAAAGCCCGTGGAAGTTTACGTTCTCGACGTAACCTACGCCCTCCCGCTCGAGGGCATGTTCCTGCTCAAATCTCGCCCGCTAACCGCAACTTCCTTCGCCGAAGGCGACTGCACCATCGCCAGCCGCCGCGTCCAGTTATTGCCGTAGGAGTTTCGCGAAAGAGTTTCTCGCGGAGGAAGCGAGCCGTAACTCTTGCACAAATCCGCGCCACGTGTCATCCCGAACCCGCGGCAGCAGGTGAGGGACCTGCGGTTCGTTGCGCCAACCCCGCGCAACACCCAATCCCCACAGCCCGCGGGGCATCTTCACCCTAACTTTAGAGCCAGCCTACTTCTTCGACGCAGGCGCGATTACCAACTTTCCATCGTCGTCTTTATCCAACACAATCACAGGCTTCTGTTCGGCATTCTTCTTCTGCATTTGCGCCAGCCGCGCCGCTTCCGCCACCGTCAAGGGCCGCATCCCCGACTCCACCACTCCCAAAGCCACCGCATCGCCATAGTTCGTAAATCTTGACGGCACGTATTCTCCGGGATTTTTCGAATTTTGGTTTACGCTACGGTCCGCCGCCGCTGCGCCGGGCGCACTGGCAGGCGCGGCCGGCGCGGGCGCGGACCCTCCGTTGATGCTTCCGGCGCCATTGAGGCCGCCGCTACCACTGCCCACGCTGCTGGCGTTGTTGATAGATCCGGCGCCATTGAGAGTTCCCGTCGGTGATGCTGCGGCCTGTCCATGAACGGTTCCGGCCAGAATCAGGAAACTTGCCACCAAAAGTGTCTTTTTCATATGTGCCCCGTCGCAACCTCGCGTCGGATTCCCCGTCGCGAGCCCTGACTTTCGCTTATAGGCTAACTGAACACATCCTTTTGAAAATGGTACGGAAGTACTCTGGGTACCAAAGATGCACTGTGGCTGCTCGGCGTCGTACGAAACAAAGTTTTAGCAGCCGCCCGAATTTGAATCTCAGCGGCGCTCGCCTGCCACGACCACACCGGACACCTCCCAGCTTAGTCCGTTCGCCGCTGTCCTCATTACCTATCTGCAATCGCATTTCCATTCCCCGCTTTGCCCCATACCCGCCCCTCAGCTACAATCGTCCTCTTGCCAATGTCCTGAAAATGACCGACATACGCCTCCACAACACGCTCTCCGGCCGCCTCGAGCCCCTCCACCCCCTCCACAAGGGCGAAGTCCGCATCTACAGTTGCGGCCCCACAGTCTACGACTATGCTCATATCGGCAATTTTCGGACCTTCGTCTTCCAGGATGTACTACGCCGCTTCCTCCTCTTCCGCGGCCTCCGCGTCCTCCAGGTAATGAATCTCACCGACGTGGATGATCGCATCATCCAGAACGCCGCCGCTGCCGGCGTCTCGATCCGCGAGTACACCGAAAAATACGTTGAGGCTTTCCTGCAGGATATGAACGCGCTGCACCTCCAAGAACCCGAAGAAACCGTGCGCGCTACCGACCATATCGAAGACATGGTCGCGCTCATCTCCCGCCTGCAGGAAAAAGGCCTCACCTATCCCAGCGAAGGTTCCATCTACTACCGCATCGCCAAATTTCCAGACTACGGCAAGCTTTCCAAAATTGATCTCGGCGGGATGAAAGCCGGCGCCCGCGTGGACAACGATCGCTACGAAAAAGACGATGCCCGCGATTTCGCTCTCTGGAAAGCCCCGAAACCCGGCGAGCATTTCTGGCAGACAAGCATCGGCCCCGGCCGCCCGGGCTGGCACATCGAATGCGCCGCCATGGCCATGAAATATCTCGGCGAAACTCTGGACATTCACACCGGAGGCATAGACCTCGCCTTCCCGCATCACGAAAACGAAATCGCCGAAAGCGAACCCGCCACCGGCAAGCCCTTCGTCAAAATCTGGCTGCACGCCGAGCACTTAATCGTTGACGGCGAGAAAATGTCGAAATCGCTCGGCAATTTCTTCACGCTGCGCGATCTCTTCGCCAAAGGCACCAAGCCCTCTTCCATCCGCTATCTGCTGCTCTCGGTTCCTTACCGTCGTCAACTGAATTTCACCGCTGATAGCCTCACGCAGGCCGCCAGCTCTGTCGAACGCCTGCGCAATTTCGTCGCGCGCCTGAAAACCGAGCAATTTGCTGCCGGCTCCAATCCCGAAATCGTTAAGCGCGCCGCCAAAGCCCTCGCCGATTTCGATGCCGGCCTCGCCGACGACCTCAACACCGCATTTTCGCTCGCCGCCATCTTCGACCTCGTCCGTGACGTCAACACCGCCATGGACCGCGGCGAATTCCTGCAGCAGGACGCGCCCGAGGTCCTCGCCATCATGGAAAAATTTGACGCCATCCTCGCCGTTCTCGCCGATGATGACGACGAAAAACTTCGCGAACTCGGCTTCGGATCCCGCCCGCCGCGCTGGACCCCGGAAAAAATCGAACAACTGATCGCCGAGCGCAACGCCGCCAAAAAACGCCGCGATTTCAAACGTTCCGATGAAATACGCCAGGAACTTCTGAACTCTGGTATCATCCTAGAGGACACGCGTGACGGCACCGTCCGTTGGAAGTA
>Ga0070761_10001053_pt1 | contig 17344 bp, 11 predicted proteins | sample HubBroMetageREF1_FD_66724 | JGI IMG/M metagenome (GOLD analysis project Ga0070761, IMG submission 66724) | Reference soil microbial communities from the Hubbard Brook experimental Forest, New Hampshire, USA - Hubbard Brook CCASE Soil... | ecosystem: Environmental > Terrestrial > Soil >... | reverse complement strand
TCTATCGCATCTTCGTGCAAGTGAAGCGCCGCGGCTTGATCGAAACCGGCGTTTTCGACGCCCACGTGAATTGAAGAGTGCGCCACAGTGCCTTGCGAATGCGCTCGTTGCCAATAGCCGTTCTGCTCGCGTTGTCAATTTTCGCTTCTCCGCTTTGCGTCCGGGCGCAAGACGCCACGAAACAAAAACTCCCCAAGCCGCGCGAACTCGACTCCGGAATCATTTGGCAGCGCGATCCCGCCACGGGCGAACTGAAGGCGACAGCGCGAAGCAAACCCGGCGAGGGGCCTTCCGACGACGCGCCTCCAAATCCCGCCGCTATCCGCAGCACCACGCAGATGGTTTCCGTCACGTGCAGCGCAGCAACCGCTGACGGAACCGTGGTCCCCGGCCTCACGCGCGCTGACTTTCGCGTTTTTGACGACGGGGTGGAGCAGAAAATCGCCTACTTCGATGCGTCTACTCAGCCCGCGAGCGTGGCGATCGTGATCGACGCGAGCCCGAGCGTCTTGCGCGATTCCGACGAAATCAAGGATGCCGCGGACGCGCTCGTCGATGCGCTCGCGCCGCTTGACCAGGCTGCCATCGTCGATTTCTCCGCGCACACGTACGTGCAGCTTCCGTTCTCCGATGTGCGCGAACTGATGCGCCGCGCCGTCGCGCGCGTGAATGTTCGCGAGCTTTTCCAGGACACTGGCGGCTCGAACATTTACGAGGCGGTGTATCTGACGGCGCACGAACTGTTTCCCGGCCGCACGGGCCGAAAGGCAATCGTGCTGCTCACGGATGGCCAGGACAGCGGCCTGGGACTCACGCTCGACCCAGCGAGCCAAGTGCCATCGCCCGCGTCGCCCAACAGGCTGACGTTCGAAGATATCGCGCGTCTGCTTGCTGCACAGGATATTCAGGTGTTTGCCGTTTCCACGGAGAATCGGCCGAAAATCATGACTGCTGCGTGGCTCGCGTCGCACGCGGGAGAAACGCTGGTAACGGCTGAAGCGAACAAGCAGAAAATTCCCGCGTATACGCTCTATCTCGCGGAACTTGTGCGCCGCGCGGGCGGCCAGCTTTACTTCCTGCGCGAAGCCCCAACGCTGGCGGACTCGTTTCGCCAGATCGCGCAAAAAATTCGCGCGGAATATACGCTCGGGTACTATCCTTCGCCGGATTCGGCCGCGCCGGCTCGCGCCGGGTGGCACCGCCTTCGCGTGCAGCTTGCCGACCAGCCCGGCGCCACCGCCTCCCACCGCGCCGCGTACTACGTCCCCGCCGGGACCGCAACTCCTTAGGGTCGGCGCGCCTACAGGAATCTGCTTTTCAACTTAGAAAATCGTGATTCAATAGCGCGTTCATGTTCCATCGAAAGCGATTTCGGCTGAAGCTGCCCTCGCGCACTCTCGATCTGGGCGCGCGCACGTTCGTGATGGGCGTGCTGAACGTCACGCCCGACAGTTTTTCCGACGGCGGCCTCCATTTCGATACGGAAGCGGCTGTCGAGCGCGCATTCGAAATCGAACGCCAGGGCGCGGACATTATCGACATCGGCGCCGAATCCACGCGTCCCGGCTCTGAAGGAATTTCGGCGCGGGAAGAGCTGTGGCGGCTCCTGCCGGTTCTTGCGAAGCTTCAGGGAAAACTCAAAATCCCAATTTCGGTGGACACGAGCAAGTTCGAAGTGGCCGACGCCGCCGCCGACGCCGGTGCTGAAATCCTGAATGACGTTACCGCGCTGCGCAACGATCCCCGCATCGCCGAGGTCGCGCGCAAGCGCAAGCTTCCGCTAATCCTGATGCACATGCGCGGCGAACCGCGCACGATGCAGAAATTGCCGTTCGCGCGCAATGTCGTGAGCGACGTCACATCAGGTTTGCGTCGCGCCGTGGCCATAGCCCGCCGAGCGGGTGTTGCAAAATCGCAGATCATCCTCGATCCCGGCTTCGGGTTCGGCAAAAGCTATCCCCAGGGCTACGAATTGCTCGCGCGCCTGCCGGAACTTGCGCGCCTCGGCTGTCCGTTGTTCGTCGGCACCTCGCGAAAAAGCTTCATCGGCCGCGCCCTCGGTGGAGCGCCCGCCAGCGAGCGCATCTGGGGCACTGCGGCAACAGTCGCTGCGAGCATTCTGGGCGGCGCGCACATTGTGCGCGTTCACGACGTGGCCGAAATGGTGCAGGTTGTGCGTGTCACCGACGCGATCCTCGATCCGAAATCGATTCCGCCGCAGTCGAAGGCACAATCCGCGCAATGAATGCGTCTTCGTCTCACCCGCCGCCGTCGAGTTCGCCCCGCGCCGGTTTCTTCGGCTACTTCCGCCGGCTCACGCCGGCGCAGCGCAATACCTTTCTCGCGTGCCTTTTCGGCTGGTCGCTCGACGCCTTCGATTTCTTCATTCTCGTCTTCTGCGTCAGCGCGATCGCGTCGCAGTTTCATGAGGAAGTATCCGCCGTCACCGAGGCGATTTTCATCACGCTGGCGATGCGTCCCATTGGCGCGTTTCTCTTCGGTTTCCTTGCCGACCGCTTCGGACGCCGCCGCGCTCTGCTCCTGAATATTTTCTGTTACTCGTTCTTCGAGCTGGCATCCGCGTTTGCCCCGTCGCTCCGCGCGTTCTTGGTCATCCGAGGGCTCTTCGGCATCGCGATGGGCGGCGAGTGGGGCGTGGGAGCGGCGCTGGCTTTCGAGACTCTGCCCGCGGAGGGCCGCGGCTTTTTCTCAGGCCTACTGCAAGAGGGCTATGCGCTCGGCTACCTGTTCGCTTCTCTTGCTTATGGCATTTTCTTCGACTTCATCGGTTGGCGCGGAATGTTCGTGCTAGGCGCGCTCCCGGCGATTCCCGTGATTTACCTGATTCTGACGCGAGTGAAGGAATCGCCAGCATGGCTGGAAGGCCGCACCAGGTCCACCGGCCGCGATACGGAGGTGCGTCTGGGCCGCGGCATTCTTACCTACGTCGGCAGCTTTCTTTTTCTCGTGCTGCTGATGTTCGGGTTCAATTCCTTCAGCCACGGCACGCAAGATCTCTATCCCACGTTCCTCCAAAAGAACCACGGCTTCTCGCCGCACACCACGGGACTCATCGGCGTGATTTACAACGTGGGCGCGCTGCTCGGTGGAATCGCGTTTGGTTCGTGGTCGGAAAAGATCGGGCGTCGCCGCGCAATCGTCCTGGCTGCCCTGCTCGCGATTCCGGCGATTCCGCTGTGGGCTTACTCTCACAGTGCGCCCATGTTCGCGCTCGGCGGCTTCCTGATGCAGTTCATGGTGCAGGGAGCGTGGGGAGTGGTTCCCGCGCACTTAAACGAGCTGTCGCCGCCGGCCGTGCGCGCTACCTTTCCCGGTCTTGCCTACCAGTTCGGTACGTTCCTCGCGTCGTGGATTACCGTGATGCAGGCCCGGCTCACGGAGCAGCGTTACGCCGGCAGCTACGCGCCAGTCCTCGCATGGACGGTCGTGATCGTCGCCGCCTTGGTCGCGGCAGTCACAGCCTCAGGCAGGGAAGCAAAAGGCGCAGACCTATCGCGCGGCAGTTAGCGCCGAGACTCAGACTGCGCGAGACGCTTCAAGTTTTCGAGGCCTACGCTGCTCGAGAAGCGAAAGCCCTGATGGTGTGATCCTGACGATGCAGCGTCCTTGCGCTTGCTCTTCCGTAACAAGGCCGCGATCATTCGCGTCCTCCCAAACCGGCAGCTTGGGGCATGACGTACGCCACGCATCCATCACTTCTTCGTAGCTTCGATCGCCTCTTGCCAGCCACTCAAGAAGGTCCAGGATCAGGCTTTCTGTCACCGAGTCGCCCATAAAATTATCCTCAGTCTATGCGATACATCATATCGGATGAGCGTCAAACAGTTGCGGTCCCGGTTACCACTTTGAAGGACCAACTACTAAAATCCAAAGGCGCTCGCGGACTGCGACCGAAACAGGTAAAATCGCATCCTACAAAGGAAGCCAAGGAGCACTTCATGAGCGCCACTTCGCCAGCAGGACCTTCCACTTCGACGATTGCGAACATCAAAGAAAAAGCGCGCCGCCTGCGAATCCTCTCGATGATGGCCACCACGGCCGCGGGCTCGGGCCATCCAACGTCGTGCATGTCCGCGGCAGAATTAATGGCGGGCGCTTTCTTCTACGCGATGAAGTTCGACCCGAAGAGCCCGAATTCTCCGGACGGCGACCGCTTCGTTCTCTCGAAGGGACATGCCGCGCCCGTACTGTACGCCGCGCTCGCCGAAGCGGGCGTGTTTCCGATATCGCGCGTGATGACGCTGCGACAATTCTCGAGCGAGCTCGAGGGACATCCAACGCCGCTCATCCCCGGAGTAGATGCGGCCACCGGCTCGCTGGGCCAGGGGCTTTCCGTGGGAGCCGGGCTCGCGATCGGCGCGCGCCTCGACAAGAGCCCCACGCGCGTCTATGTGGTCACAGGTGACGGCGAGCTCGCCGAAGGCCAGATCTGGGAAGCAGCGTCCGTCGCGGGGCACTACAACCTCGACAATCTCACCGTGATCACGGACATCAACGCGCTCGGACAGAGCGAGCCCACGATGTATCAGCACGACATGGACGTCTATCGCCGCAAGTTTGAGTCGGAGGGCTGGGCCGTGCAGGTGATCGACGGCCACGACGTTCCCGCCGTGCTCGCTGCTTTTGACTGGGCGAAATCAATCAAGGGCCAGCCGCAGGCGATTATCGCTCGCACGGAAAAGGGTCACGGCTTCAGCCTGGTAGCCGGAAAACTCGGCTGGCACGGCAAGCCATTCTCGAAGGAGCAGCTCGCGCAGGCGATTCAGGAGTGCGGCGGCCCGATCGACGTTCCGCCTGATCCCGGCAAGTCTTACGCTCGGACGTCGCTGCCGTGCCGCGCCGATTTTCCTGCGCCCGCCGCGCCCGACTACGAGGCCGGCAAACCCGTAGCTACGCGAGAGGCTTACGGATACGCGCTCAAACGCCTGGGTGCCGTGAATCCGCAGCTGGTGGTGATGTCGGGTGACGTCGACAATTCCACATTCTCCGAGGTTTTCGCCAAAGCCTATCCCGACCGCTTCTTCCAGGCGTATATCGCCGAGCAGAATATGGCCAGCCTCGCCGTTGGCCTGGCGGCTCGCGGCAAGACGGCGGTGGCCGATACGTTTGCCTGTTTCCAAACGCGCGCTTTTGACGAAGTCCGCATGGCAGCCATCAGCCGGGCGAATATCAGCCTATGCGGCTCGCACTGCGGCGTCTCGATCGGCGAAGACGGCCCTTCGCAAATGGCGCTCGAAGATATCGCCATGTTCCGCGCGGTGCATGGTTCGATCGTGCTCTACCCGAGCGATGCTGTTTGCGCCGAGCGGCTCACCGAATTCATGACGCGCCAGAATGGGATCACGTACCTCCGCACCTCGCGCCCGAAGACGCCGATCCTCTACTCGAACGACGAGAAGTTCCCCGTGCCGGGCTTCAAAGTGCTTCGCCAGAGCGCGCAGGACCGCGTCACGGTGATCGGCGGCGGAGTGACTTTGTATGAAGCATTGAAAGCAGCCGACCAGTTGAAACCGCAGGGCATCGCGATTCGCGTGATCGATCTGTACTGCGTGAAGCCGATCGACGGCAAAGCGCTTGCCGAGCAAATTAAAGCCACCGGCGGGAAGCTCATCACCGTCGAAGATCACTGGCCCGAAGGGGGCATCTACGAAGCCGTCCTCTCGGCATTGGCGCACGTTGGCGTGGCTCCGGCGAAAAGTAAGCAACTCGCGGTCGAGCGCATGCCGCATTCGGGCAAGCCTGACGAGCTTGTGGACGCCTTCGGACTATCGGCGCGGCACATCGTCGCGGCCGTGAGCGAACTCGGATAAGGCAGGCCGCTGACGACCCGCCATTGGATTTCTGACCCACAGCGGCACATGCGTTTCACACTGGCGTTGCCGTGGGCGAAGTTGCCGTTCACGCAAAGCGTAAACTACTCGCAAACCTAGCCCGTCCTTCTGCCACTTTGGAAACCGAAATGCCCCTTTAACCCCGACGCCATGAGTGTGCCCGTCGAAATCCAAGCCAGCCTTCGCGCGAGCGCCGGCAGCGCGAAACCAAAGCCCTATTCGATCGAGCGCCGTTTCCGCCTCATGCAGTCCGGCACTCTGCTGCTCGCAATCCTGCTCTACTCCACCACGCTCTATCTTGCCGCTGCTTACCAGAGGAGCCTGGCCGATTCGCTGCAAACGCTTCACGTCACCGGCCCGGAGGCGCAACGACTCGAAGCCCTGAACGCGCAAATGCGCGACTCCTCGCACCAGATGTTGATCGTGCTGGTTGTGTTCGTCGCGTTTTCGCTCGTCGTCACCTGGTGGTTCCGGCGCGCTCATCAGAAATATATTTTTCAGCACCTGGATGAATTGCGTCAGATGGTGAGCGAAGTTCGCCGCGGCAACCTGAACGTGACGGCGAATGTGCCGGAGAGCGTCGAACTCGGCTCGCTCATGGACGCGTTCCTCGGAATGGCGGCGGAGCTGAGCGAAATGCGCTCTTCGCTCGAACGTAAGGTGATCGAACGCACCGCGAGCCTCGAAATTGCGCAAAAGGAAGTGCTGCAATCGGCCAAACTCGCGTCGCTTGGCCAGCTTGTTTCTGGCGTCGCGCACGAAATCAATAATCCGCTCACGTCGATTCTCGGCTTCAGCGAAATCGCACTCGGCCGGCCCGACGTGGACCCGTCGGTGGTCGCTCCGCTTCGGACGATTCGCGAGGAAGCTTTGCGCCTGAAGAATCTCGTCGCGAACCTGAGCAGCTTTGCGCGTCGCGCGCCCCACCGGACGCAGCGTCTCGACCTTCGCACCGTGATCGACAGGCTCGTCGATCTCCGCGACTATCATCTCCGCGCCGACAACGTTTCCCTTCACGTGGCGAAGCCGCCCGATCCCGTCTGGGTCCTTGCCGACCCCGATCAGCTTCTGCAAGTCCTTCTGAATCTGCTGCTCAATTCCGAGCAAGCGATCCACGAAGGCCGCGACCACGGCGACATCTGGATCGGCTGCCGCGCCGAAGCGGGCACCGCGCACTTGAGCGTCCGCGACGACGGGCCCGGAATGTCCTCGGAAGCGCGCGAACATCTCTTCGAGCCGTTCTTCACCACCAAGCCGCCGGGGCAGGGAACGGGCCTGGGTCTCAGCATCTCGCACGGCATCATTCAGCAACATAAGGGGACGATCTCGGTGGAAAGCGCCCCCGGCGCAGGAACGACGATTCACATCCAGCTTCCGGTGTCGGGCGAACGGCCCACTGGGCCCACGCCCGGAAGGGGCGTGTCCACGCCGGGTACCAGCGTGACCACCGTGATGCGCCACGCACTCGTGATCGACGACGAGCAGGGAATCCTCGAGATGGTTGGCGACGCCCTCGAGCGCGCCGGCTGCCGCGTCACTTTGCTGCAAGGCTCGCGCGAGGTGGAAGCGGCGCTTAAGAAGGCCAAGTTCGACCTCGTAATCTGCGACCTGAAAATGCCCGGCCGGAATGGCCTCGCGGTTTACCAGCTTCTGCGCGCTGCGCACCCGGAATTGGCCAGCCATTTCCTTCTGATGACCGGCAATCTCGCGGATGCCGAGGACCATGCCGTCGAACTCGCCGCCGTCCCAATTCTCCCAAAGCCGTTCACGCTCGTGCGCCTCCGCGAAGCGGTCGCGCAACTCCTCGCGAAACCCTAGCCGCTGTTCTGGCTGGTCTTATCGGCGTCCAAGTTGGAAGAGACGGTGTCAGGCAGCGGGGCGGACGCGCCCCGGCCCGAGCGTGCCCGCTGCCGAGACGCTTATCGCCGTGAGTCGTCCCGCCAGGAGACCTTGCGAACGACGCCGTGGATCGGCTGCAATCCGAAATGCCCGCTCGCAGGCTTCGAGAACAGCAACATCACGTTCGAATACTCGGTGTCCGCCCCTCCGGCGACGCAGACCACCAGCTGAGAGGTTTCTCCGTCAGGCGCAAAGGGCGCGTTGTTTCCGTTGGCGGTAGTGCTGGCCTGGCCGGTGACCACGAAACGGACGGTGTTAGGAGGGCTGTCGGGGGGAACGCAGGCGCTCGTGTCATAGCTGACTGTGCCCTTCATTGTGATGTGGTGAGTATGTTGGCTCCGAGCGTCCGGATCATCGACATCGCCGGTGTTTTGCGAAAGCCAGTAATCGCCCTCTTCCATGGTGAGCGCCGCAGAGAAATCGGCCTTCTGGAATTCGTGATTCAACGTCAACGTCCATGTGCCGCGCATTTCCCAGGGCCCCATCGGCTTGACGGTCGTTGTCGGCGTATAGTCATTGATCAACCCGCTAAGGTGCAGATGTCGCGGCGCATCCTGCGCCAACGCTACGGTAGCTACCGCGACCACCAGGACCGCCAGAATGCGTACGGCCAATAACAGAGTCCTGCCCTTCATAAGAGACCTCCGAATTTGAGATTTGCGCCCGTGGCCCCGAAAACTCGTGTGCGTTTCGTGCTACGAAGTGCGCGTGACAACATGGGACACGCCGGATGGTCACGTCAAACGGCAACACGCGGAATGGTCATTTGCCGTCAAATGCAGTCTTTTGCCGTAGTGCGCCGAGGGGTACAATCGGGTTACTTACCTCGCGACGAGAGCGAAATCGTCAGGAGAACGCGATGGGCGAGTTGTCCCCTGGCAGATTGCCACCCGAGAAGCCGTCCGCAGAGCGGCTGGATTCGTGGAAGGAAATCGCGGCCTACCTCAACCGCGACGTGACCACCGTCCAGCGCTGGGAGAAGCGCGAGGGGATGCCCGTCCACCGCCACGTGCATGACAAACGTGGCTCCGTCTATGCCTTAACCCCCGAGCTGGACGCTTGGCTGCAAAGCCGCAGGCCGCGTCTGGACGAGGAAGAGAGAGAGGCTGCGGCGCAGACGCCAGTGGATACGGAAGGCGACCACAGGCGACCCGCAATACCTCCGGCCCGCCTCTGGCTAGCTCTGGCCGGGGTGGCCATGCTGGCCGTGCTTGCGGTTGCCTATATCATGTCGCGGGGTCGCGCAGACAATGCGGCCCGCCCCAAGATCAAATCACTGGCGGTCCTGCCTCTCAAGAATCTGTCGGGAGATCCTACACAGGACTACCTTGCTGACGGAATGACCGAGGCCCTCATCGGACGTCTCGCTAATATCCACGATCTGCGCGTCATTTCCCACACGTCCGTGATGCGCTTCAAGAATCCGCAGATCTCCGTGCCGGAGATTGCCAGAACCCTGAACGTGGATGCCATTGTTGAAGGATCGGTGATCCGAGAGGGCAACGGGATCCGTGTCACAGCCCAGTTGATTCGCGGCGCCACCGACGAGCACTTCTGGTCGGAGACCTACGATCGCGAGTTGCGGGACGTGCTTGCTCTTCAGAGCGATGTGGCGCAATCGATTGCCGACAAGGTGCAAGTGACAGTCACCGGAGAGGAACACGAGAGGCTTACCGCAGCGCGTCCTGTCGCTCCGGAAGTTTACGAGAGCTATCTTCAAGGGTGGTACGAGCTAAGCAAGAGCGACAACAAAACTGACATGGAGAAGAGCATCGCTTATTTCCAGAATGCCATAAACACGGACCCCACATTCGCGCCCGCATACGTGGGCTTGGCGACGGGGTACACCGAACTCGGCTCGAATTTTGTCGGAGACCCGCCGGATGCGGCCACGCAGAAGGCAATTGCTGCAGCTCGAAAGGCGTTGGAACTCGATTCGAATCTTTCTGACGCGCACGAACTGCTTGCAGCCATGGAGGAAGAAAATTGGCAGTGGGCAGACTCCGCAGCTGAACACCGGCGCGCCCTCGAATTAAACCCGAACGACGCTGATGCCTATGAGGGACTCGCTTGGTGGCTGCTGTACCGTGGACGTACGGACGAGGCTCTCGAATGGGCCGAGCGCGGCCGCCAGCTCGACCCGCTCTCGGTGGACGCCACCCAGATGGGGTGGATCCTGTTTGAGGCACGCCGCTACGACGACTCCATCCACGAACTCCAAAGCGTCTTGGAAGTTAGACCGGATGACCCGGTTGCGCTTTGGGATCTTGGGATCGCTCTCGTCGACGAGGGTCAGCCCCAGGATGCAATACCGGTTCTTGAGAAGGCGGTGCCTCTTTCTAACCGCAGTCCCGGCGTCATAGGCACGCTGATTCGAGCCTATGCTCAGGCGAGGCGGCGCAACGACGCGATTCGTCTCCTCGGGGAATTGCAAGCACGCGAAAAGGCCGGCTTTGTTCCAGCCAGCGCTTTCGTGAACGCGTACTTGGGCCTCGGTGAAAACGACCAAGCCTTCACTTGGCTCGAGCAGTGTTACAAGGAACACTCAAACATTCTGCGGTTCCTCAAAGTGGATCCCGTCTTTGATCCCATTCGCAGCGACCCTCGATTCGCAGACTTGGCCCGCCGCGTCGGGCTTGGCTAGAAGTTGTTATCGTGGTGGCCGTGCTACCGGTCCCACGATTGCCGCCTTATGCCGGACAATGTGGACTGTTCGCCAATGCGCCGTGCTCCCGGACGATTGAGCAATCCCGCGAGCGAATTGGTAGATTGTCGATGGGGGATCTTTCGTGGAAACCTCTGCCCATCGCCCGGCGTGGAAGACGCTGCTCGCCTTCGCGATTATCTATTTCGTGTGGGGATCCACGTTTCTCGCTATTCGCGTTGGCGTGCGCGAAGTTCCGCCGTTTCTTCTGGCTTCGATTCGTTTTCTGGTGGCGGGACTCGTTCTCTACGGTTGGATGATCGCGCGCGGCGAGCGGTCTCCCAGCGGGCGCCAATGGGCGTCAGTTTCCGCGTTGGCGACCCTGATATTCGTCCTCGATTATGGGCTGATTTTCTGGGCCGAACAGCGCGTGCCTTCGGGCATTACGGCGGTCATGATGGCCACCATCCCCGCGCTCATGGCGCTCTCGGAAATCATTTTTCTGCGAACGCAGAGACTCACCGTCCGCTTGGGCTCGGCCCTTCTGATCGGGCTTGGCGGAGTGGCAGTGCTCACGAGCCACGCGTTCAACCTCGGCGGGACGCCGATCGATGCGCGGGGCGCGGTAGCGCTGATTGTTGCGTCGGTGAGCTGGTCGTTAGCGTCGACGCTCACGCGCAAGCTGCCCTTGCCGGTTTCCAAAGTCATGAGCTCGGGAGCGCAGATGCTCGTTGGCGGAGTATTTCTGGGGCTCACGGCAGCCGCGCTCGGCGAATTTCACAATTTTCATCCTTCCACCGTGTCGCGCGGCGCGTGGCTCTCGCTGCTTTACCTGATCGTAGCTGGCTCAATCATTGCGTTTACCGCCTACGTGTGGCTGATTCATCATGAATCGCCCACGAAAGTGGGCACCTACGCCTATGTGAACCCGGTTATAGCCGTGCTGCTCGGATACTTCCTGGGAGGTGAAGGGCTCAGCCTTCGCACGATTCTGGGGACTCTGTTTGTTCTAATCAGCGTGGTGGTGATCATCACGACCCCGGCGAAGAAACGGGCAGCGACACTCTCAGTATCAGTAGAGGACACAGGTTAACCCCGGGTAGCTGGAAACGAGCCACAACCGCCTTCCTTCCGGTGGCGCTGCCAACGCCGGGCGAATATGCTAATGTTCCAGCTCGAAACGAAACGCGTCGTTAGTTGTCGAAAGCAAATTCGAAAGGGCAACCGAGTGGCAGAAAAACTAGTATTGGTCGGTGTGATGCCCGAAGTGATCGCCCTTGATCCCGGCGATCAGGTGACGTGGCTGTCGAACGCAGGCAATCTCAAGATCGAATTTGACGCTCATCGCTGTCCGTTCTCCTCCAACGTTCTCCAGGCACCGGCGGGCGTCCGCCTCCAAAGTGGCGCAGCGCGAGCCGGTTTGAACCCCGGCGCGTACAAATACCGCCTGTCTCTCAACGAAAGTGTTATCGCCCACGGCGAAATCCTAATCCGCGCGAAGTGAACTGCCGTTTAGCCTGTTGGCGAGGCATCTTGCTGCTGGGGAAGTGTCGGTTTTGCGCAGCCTGAACGTTCGGATGCCGGAGCCAGAGGCTCCTGCTACCGCTTGGAACGAAGTTGTCGGCCTAGTCGCCAGCGACCGCGGATACCCGCTCTTGCGCGACTGAATCCGCCAGGACGCGGCGCAGCGGCGCAAGCATCGCCGCCGGCACAGCACGCTCCTGGGGTACTCCGAGCTCAGCAACCTTCCGAGGGAACTCGCGCCGCCGGTCCAGCCACAATCCGAATTCGCCCAGGAGATCGCCTGCCACGTTGGGATCGTCGGTACGCTCGACGCCCCAGAAGCGCAGCTTTTCCTCATTCTTTTGCAGCAATTGCAGGGACCCTTCGAGTTTCTTCATGGCCGCATTGAACGACGAGGCCAGGAAATAAACGGGCAGGGTCCAGCCCTCCGCACCGCTGCCAAAGGTGGCGCGGACGCGAACGTTGTACTTCCCGTTCTGATTCCGCTCGATGGCGCACTGGTACTCATTGGACTGCATGGTCATCCTCGATTTCCGTCCCGCGATTGCGATCGCGTCGAACGCCCCCGGCGCCGGTACTCGGCGACGCCTTCCGCCGTTGTTTGCGGCCACGGTTGCTTTCCTGTACTTAGAGCTGTTTGCCGGCATAGAAACTCCTCGAAGTCTTTGATCCGTGCAAGCTGCTTCGGCCGGGAAGGCTCGTGCCATCTGGTTAGGTCCCCACTAGGGCGCCGCAGCCAGAAAACCAGGGTTCGCCTCCTGGGTGAAGGCGCCACCCCGCTGGCGAACAGGGCAAGCTGCGGATACGAGAATTGTAGCCGACTGGCTGGCAGCGGGCAAGGCCCTGCCAGACATTTTATAAGTCATTTATTAAGAGAGACTTAAGGGCTAGCTGGCGTGGCTAATGCGATCGAGGACCTCTTGATTGATCGTAAGCTTGCCTTCCTGCTTGAGTCGGTCCACAAGGGCCGTGTGGAAGGCCTGGAAAGCGGCTTCTTGCTTCGCTTGGAGGAGTTGTTTCTCGATTTCCTGCTTCTGCTTCGCGAAATCGTCCATGTTGGCTGGCTGATGGGAGACGACGCGGTACACGAGCCAGTTTCCGCTCACCTCTTTGGGACCGCTCACCTGTCCGGGAGCCATACCGAAAGCGGCGTCGAGTTGGCTGCCCGAGCCGATATCCGGTACGGTGCCGGTGCGCGAGAAGGGATCCGCGCTCTTGACGTCGAAACCAAGACCCTTGGCCGCTTTATCGAACGCCGCGCCGCCCTGAGCCTGCTTTGCGAGTTCGTCGGCCTTCGCTTTAGCGAGATCCAGGGATTTTTCCTGCTGATAGTCGCTCAGGACGCGATCGTGAACCTCGCTTAGCGCCGCCTGATGCGCCGGCAAGACGTCTTTCGGGGCAAGGATTACGTATCCAGTGTCGATATGGAGCGGTGCGCTGAGTTCGCCCGGCCGCAATTGGAACAGTGCGTTGCGCACTTCCTGGGAGGCTCCCAGCGGGCCGACAACGTCCGTGCTGGCAACCGCTGGAGTGACCCCCGATTCCAAATTGAACTTGCGCGCGATATCTTCGACGGACTGACGGCTTGACTGGCGCACCGCGCTCGCCATCTGATTCGAGATGTCGTTGGCTTGCTGGTTCGCCTCTTGATCGGTGACAATCGGCAAGATCGACGCCCGGACTTCCTCGAAAGCCTTCGTGTGGGCTGTCTGCCGATCAAGAACCTTGATGATGTGAAAGCCGTACTGCGTCTTCACTAGGTCCGACGTGGCTCCCTTCGGCAGACTGAACGCCGCCTGCTGAAACTCTGGCACCGTCTGGCCTTCTACGATCCAACCCAGGTCGCCGCCCTTGGCCTTGGACCCTTGGGGTCCGTCATCTTCGGAATACTTCTTAGCCAAGTCTTCGAAATTCGCGCCCTTCTTCACTTGTTTCAGGACGTCTTCGGCTTTCTGCCGAATTTCGGCCACTTCGGCATCGGTCTTGCCCACGGTCTTGAACAGAATGTGCTCCGCGTGCACGCCATTCTGCACTTTGTAGTCGTCGATGTGGTCGTTGTAGTAGGCGCGAAGGGCTTCGTCGGCCGGATGCGTTTGCGCGCGGAGTTTGGCAAGGTCCAGCAAGGCGTATTGCGCCGAACGCTTCTCGGGAACCTGATATTTGGCGAGGTTTTTCTTGAAGTAGGCCGCCAGTTCGTCATCGCTCGGATGCACGGATGCCGCGAGATCCGACGGCTTGATCAACACATACTGAATCGCCACCTTGTCATTGCGGCGCCGGAAGTCCTGCTCGACTTCGGCCGGGCTCACCATCATTCCGTCGGTGACGAGGTGCTGGAACTTCTCCGCGAGCATTCCCTGACGAAGCGCTGCCTCAAAATCCGGCACGGACATCCGCGTGCGCATCTGCACTTCGGTGGCGTACTGATCCTTCAGCCATGTGTTGCCGGAAAACGCCGACGGGAGAATTTGCTGGATGCGATCACGCTCTTCCTGGGGCGTGACTTCCATCGAGAGGCGCTTCGCTTCATATTCCATGGCGTGCGCGAAAATCATCTGATCGAGGACTTCTTTCGTATACAGGCCCCGCATCATGGGAGGAAGCGCCTGTCCCTGACTCATCTGGTTGAGCTGCCGCTGAACGTCGGTGGCCGAGATCGTCTCGCCACCCACGCTCGCCACGGCATCGGGGCTGCTTGTGAGGTTCGATCCGCTGAGAAGTCCCGGAATCAACGTGATCACCATGCTGAAGCAGATGATCACCAGAATCACCGTCATCGTGATCTTGATCCACCGATTCCGGTCCAAATCTCGCTGCTGAATGCTCTTCAACATAGCTCTACGAAGCCCCTTGGCCCTTCCACAAACTACTGATTATAGAAGAGTCTCGACCGCCGCTCAACGTCAAAACTCCAGGCGCGCCTGGAGGGCGATGATACGCGGCGAACTGTCGCCGCCCAGGCCAACGCCGAGCAAACCCGTCGGCGGGGCCGTGGTGTAGGTAAGGGCGCCGAATCCCGCCTGGGTCGAGGGCTGTCCTGGAATCCCCGCGAGGACATCGCTGGGAAGACCGAAATTCGGATGGTTGAACACGTTGAAGAACTGGCCGTCGATCCGTAGCTTTACGCTTTCGGACAATTGGAACCACTTCGTCAAATAGAAGTCGCTCCAGAAAAAATCGGGTCCGCGCAGGGCGTTGCGGCCAAGGCTTCCAAACTGGCAATTCTGCGGCGTGTCTCCCCCATAGCATGATCCCGGAGGCACCATTTGCCCGGAAGAGAGGCTCTGCTGCATCGGATCAACGGTGGAGACGAAGGCATCGGGGTTGAGCCACTGGATCGCTCCTTGTGGCGTGACGCCGGATATCGCATTGTGCGCGTACAGTGGGACGCCAGAAATCGCGCTCGCGAACTGTGGCCCGCCGCCGTTCACAATTCCCTGCTCATTCGCGGAATACGGCGTGCCCAAAACCGAAAAGGGAACTCCGCTGTGCCAAAACGCCGTGCCGGAGAGCTGCCAGCCGTTGAGCGCAACTCCCAGCTTGTGATTCTTAACTTTCAGCGGCAATTCGTAAACGTATTGACCATTCAGGTTGTGCCGGATGTCATAGTCGCACGGTCCGTAATCACGGCCGAGCCCTCCGGGCAGGGGCGAAAGGATTCCTCCCGCGGCGAACTGGAGAAACCCGCCGTTCGAGACCTGGTCCATGCAACGGCTGAACGTGTAATTGATCTGTCCCTGAAGACCGTGGCCTAGCCGCTTGGCAGCAGTCACTTGAAGCCCGTTGTAATGGCTGCTCGCGCCCGTCAGAAGCTGCGTGACGCCCGCGAATCTTGGGTCCGCCGGTTGCAGGTAGGGGAACGGCTGGAAGCACCCCTGACACACCGTTTGGTAGCCATTCACTTGCGTCTGATAAGGCTGATTCAGGGCGCGCGTGCCCACGTATTGTGCTTTTAAGCTGGCTGTCGTCCCGAATTGGTGTTCGATTCCCAGGCTCCATTCCATGAAGTACGGCGCGTGAAGTTTGCCGTCCGGGATGGCTGTGATCGCCACCGGCGGAAGACAGCTTCCAGCGCTTGCTTGTGGAGACGAGCACGAAAGCTGGGCCTGGGGAAATCCCGAAGTAAAAATCTGGTTTGCGGCAACGGTTGCGTCCACCGCGCTGTTGGCCACTCCGGGCGCGATTGCCGTGCAGCCGAACATCGGATCGCAGCCCGCAGATCCAGGTCTGCCGACGGTGCCAAGCACTCCGCTTTGGAACGTCTTATCGTACGGAGGATTGGTACCGATCAAGTCGGCCACACTGCCCGGCAAGATATCGCTGAAAATCCCGAAGCCGGTACGAAGCACGGATTTTGGCTCGAACTGCCACGCAATCGCGGTTCTCGGTTGCCAGATGGCGAGTGGCGTGGACGAGAACAGATTTCCGAGGTGACTTTGGATTGCGGCGTTCAACGGCTGATTCACATCGTGAGAGACCGAACCAAAAGAGCCTTGCAGGCGCGCGATTTCATCGTGCGGGTTGAGAGGATTGGAATTGAATGTGTCGCGGACGCCGAACGTCCAGGTCAGCTTGCGAGTCACTTTCCAGGTGTCTTGCGCGTAGAGATCGAGATTCAGAAAGTTGAACGGCTCATTTGCATTCGAGGGAAACGTCTCCGACGCCGTGTTCGCCGCTCCATAGATAAACTGCTGCAACGTCGCGTAGGTCACGGTGGGAACCGTGCCTTCTCCGAAATCATAGTCGTTCAGGCGGAAAATTCTCGTGTTGGTCCCAAATCTAAATTCGTGACCGCCGCGGCTCCAGGCCAGATTGTCATTGATGAAAAACCGCGTGGCGCGCCGGCCTTGCACCCACGTGTTGTCGAGCCCTCCGATCGGCGTGAAAGGGTTCGCGCCGCTGCCTTCGAGCACGATCGGGAAAGCGGAAAGCGTCTTCTGCAGGTTGCTTGGCCCAAACAAGCTTTCGTACCACGAGAATGCTGGATTGAAGTAGTTCACCAGATTCTGCGAGAAGACGTGCGTGTATCCCGCCGCGGCCGAATAAAGAGGCTGGGGAGACACCGAATCGAACAGGGAATTGATTGGATCGGTGTACGCGGCCTGCACGCCGGTATCGGCTTGAATGCGCAGCCACGCCGTGTTGTTTTGGTTGATGTTGTAGTCGACTCGAGCGGTCTGCACCTGCTCGTGGTCGTCGCTGGTGTGCGAAACGCTTTGCTGGTTCGCGCAACCCGCTGCGATCGGACAACCGTCTATCGCCGTGGGTGTGCCGCTCGTATTCCCATAGAGCGAGAACATGTTCTGATAAAACGGAACCTCCTGCGGCGCGGCGGGGAAAATAACTTTCGGCTGACCATTCACAATCTCCGTCAGTCCTATCGGAAGTTGCTGCAGCACGTATTGCTGGAAGGCCGCACTGGGGA
>Ga0070761_10001051_pt1 | contig 17369 bp, 12 predicted proteins | sample HubBroMetageREF1_FD_66724 | JGI IMG/M metagenome (GOLD analysis project Ga0070761, IMG submission 66724) | Reference soil microbial communities from the Hubbard Brook experimental Forest, New Hampshire, USA - Hubbard Brook CCASE Soil... | ecosystem: Environmental > Terrestrial > Soil >... | reverse complement strand
CATTGTCAAGCAGCGCTCCGCCCGAAGCCAGTTTCTGCAATTTTGGTTTTTGCTGTTTCGTTCGGCCTGGGGGATTTGGCGCTGATGTTTCTGCGGCACAAGGGCGCGGAATTCTGGCAGGCGTGCTTGGGATTTTTCGTGGTGTTTGCGGTGGTGTTCGCGCTGGCGGCGCCAGTGTTTCTGCGCATGCGCTCGAAAGACCACGGCGACCCGCATCTGAGCGGCCACCGCGCCTGAGGTTGAGTGCGAGCGCGACGTGACCAGCTTGAGCGTCGGCTAGAGCATTTGGCGGAGCACGTACTGCAGAATCCCACCGTGCTGGTAGTAAGAAACCTCGAACGGCGTGTCGATGCGCGCCAATGCGTTGAAGCAGGTTTCCTTGCCTTCCGCGTCGCGCGCCGTGACTTTCATTTTCTTGCGCGGCTCGAAACTTCCCGCCAGTCCTTCGATTGCGAAAATCTCCAGGCCCGACAGTCCGAGTGATGCGAGTGTTTCTCCCGGCAGAAATTCCAGCGGCAATACGCCCATGCCCACCAGATTGCTGCGATGGATTCGTTCGAAACTTTCCGCGAGCACGGCGCGAACGCCTAGCAGAATTGTGCCCTTCGCGGCCCAGTCGCGCGAGGAGCCGGAGCCATATTCTTTCCCAGCGAAAATAATCAGCGGCACATGCTCGTCGCGATATTTCATGGCGGCGTCGTAAATAGACATTTTCTCGCCGCCGGACTGGTGGACCGTCCAACCTCCCTCGGTGCCAGGGGCCAGCAAATTGCGCAGACGAATATTTGCGAACGTGCCGCGCATCATCACCTCGTGATTGCCGCGGCGCGCGCCGTAGGAATTGAAATCCTTCGGCTGCACTCCGTGCGCGATCAGATATTTCCCGGCAGGCGTGTCCGCGGGAATCGAACCGGCGGGCGAAATATGGTCAGTGGTGACGCTATCGCCAAGTACCGCCAGCGCGCGCAGGCCGTGCAAATCCTCGAGCGCGGTGGGTTTCAGCGGCATGTTTTCAAAATATGGCGGATGCTTGATGTACGTGGACTTTTCGTCCCAGGCGTAGAGATCTCCTTCGGGGATTGGCAGCGCGCGCCAGTGTTCGTCACCAGTGAAGACGTCGGCGTATTCCTTGCGGAACATTTCGCTGGTCACGGAGGAACGCATGGTCTTCTCGACTTCGTCCGGCGTCGGCCAGATATCGCGGAGATAAACCGGCTTGCCGGATTTGTCGTCGCCCAGCGATTCGTTGACGATATCGAAATCCATGCGTCCGGCGAGCGCGTAGGCGACCACCAGCGGCGGCGACGCCAGATAATTCGCGCGGCACAGGGGATTGATGCGGCCTTCAAAGTTTCGATTGCCGCTCAGCACCGAAACGGCCACCAGATTATTATCCTTGATTGCTTTTCCGATAGCCTCGGGCAACGGGCCGCTGTTGCCGATGCAGGTGGTGCAGCCGTAGCCAACCAGATTGAAGCGCAGCGCGTTGAGTGAGGGCCATAGGCCCGCTTTTTCGATGTAGTCGGTCACTACTTTCGAACCCGGCGCGAAACTGGTTTTCACCCACGGCTTGGTTTTCAGCCCGCGCTCTACTGCTTTTTTCGCCAGCAGCCCTGCGCCCAGCATCAGCGAAGGATTCGACGTGTTGGTGCAGCTGGTGATTGCCGCGATCACGACCGAGCCATCCGCCAAATCGAATTTGTCGCCATTGTTTTGCACGCTGACGTGTTTCGGCTGCGTGGTCAGCGTTTTTTCGAATGATGCCTTAGCTTGCGTAAGCGGCACGCTGTCCTGCGGGCGCTTGGGGCCAGCCATGGTTGGCACGACGCTGGCGAGGTCGAGTTCGAGGCGGTCGGAGAAAATCGGATCGGGCGTTTGGTCTGTGCGGTACAGGCCCTGCTCTTTGCTGTAGCCCTCGACGAGGCGCACGCGGTCTTCATCGCGCGCGGTAAAACGCAGATACGCGAGCGTCTCGCTATCCACCGGGAAAAATCCCATGGTCGCGCCATATTCCGGCGCCATATTAGCGATCGTCGCGCGATCGGGAAGCGTGAGGCTGGAAAGTCCCGTGCCGTAAAATTCCACGAATTTTCCGACGACGCCTTTCTTGCGCAACATCTGCGTGACGGTGAGAACCAGGTCCGTGGCCGTCGCGCCTTCCGGCAGCCGTCCATGCAATTTGAAGCCGACCACCGCCGGAATCAGCATCGAGAGCGGCTGGCCGAGCATAGCCGCTTCCGCTTCGATTCCGCCGACGCCCCAGCCAAACACGCCGAGGCCGTTGACCATGGTTGTGTGCGAATCCGTGCCGACCAACGAATCCGGAAACGCCAGCCGCGCGCCTTCTTGCTGCTGGCTGAAAACTACGCGTGCGAGATACTCCAGATTCACCTGATGGCAAATGCCCGTATCCGGCGGCACAACTTTGAAATTCTGAAATCCCTTCTGGCCCCAGCGCAAAAATGCGTAGCGCTCGATATTCCGCTGCATTTCCAGGTCGGCGTTGAATGCGAACGCGCCCTCGACGCCGAATTTGTCCACCTGCACGGAGTGATCAATCACCAGTTCAGCGGGCAGCAGGGGATTGATTTTTTTCGGATTGCCGCCGAGGTGCCGCATGGCTTCGCGCATCGCCGCAAGGTCCACTACCGCAGGGACTCCGGTGAAATCCTGCAGGAGCACGCGCGCCGGCATGAAGGAAATTTCTTTTTCCGTCGCGCCAGCCGCGCTCGACGGGTCCCAACCAGCCAAGGCATGAATATCTTCGGAAAATACGAACTGGCCGTCCTCGTGCCGCAGCAAATTTTCCAGCAGGACCTTCAGCGAAAAGGGAAGGCGCGAAATATTGCCGACGCCGGCGCGCTCCAGCACGCTCAGCCGGTAAATTTCGTAGGAATCATTGCCGGCAAGCAGGGCAGTTCGCGTGCCAAATGAATTTTTCTTTGCGGAGCTCATGCGGGGACTAATTCTCCTCTCATCAGAACAATTCATTTTAGCGCACTACGGCCCAGGTGCTGGCGCCAATTTCGCGTCGGACTGCAAAAATGTGCGCAGCAGCTGAAGTCGCGCTACGGAAGGGAATTGCGTCCGATTCTTACTAGTGTTTGGGAGGTACGTAACTGTCGGGAAGTTTCGCGCCTTCGCCGAAGAAATAGGTCTCCATCTGTTCTTCCATCACTTGTTGCGATTTCGGATCCAGCGGATTCAGGCGAAACTCGTTCATCAGCATCTTGGAATGTTCCACCCACAGCTTCCATGCTTCCTTCGAAACGTTGTCATAAATTCGTTGGCCAATCGGGCCTTTCCACGGAATGCGATCGAGGCCAGGCATTTCCCGGCCGAATTTGACGCACTTCACAATGTGTGGAGTTTGCGGCGCCACTTGTGCGGAAGCGGCTGCCCCCGGATTTCCTGAATTCTTCTCTTCGGCCATGGACGTCTCCTTGCAGACTGTGCTGCAATTCAAGATACTGCATCGGCGGGCGAAATTCCAGTTGAGGGCCGGGCAAAGCGCGCAACCGGGCCCACGGCGATGTCCCGTAGCAGGGCATCCGCAGAGTTATGATAGGCTCTTGTGGAAGGGCTATTGTTTTAATAAAAATGAGTGTGAGTCCGGCCGGACAACGCCGGCCCACCGGGAAAGTCATCATGAATACGAGAGCAATCGTTGCTACCGAGGCTTCGCATGCGTCAAGCTACTTCTGCGAAGTTCCTTCCGATCCTTGTGCCATTGTAATGTTCGGCGCGTCGGGCGATCTGGCGCGCCGCAAACTCCTGCCTGCGCTTTACGATCTTTCATTCCATGGGTGTCTGGGCCCGCGTTTTCGTCTGCTGGGTTTCGCGCGGACGGAAATGTCTGACGGCGATTTCACCCAGAAGGCCGGCGAATTCCTGCCTAAAGGAAATGAAGAAGGCGCCGACGACGGCAAGAAGGATGAATTCCTGAAGTGTCTACGATATTTTTCCGGAAACTACGACGATCCTGAAGCCTTTCGCCGTTTGGGACAGCGTCTGGAAGAACTCGATGCTGAAGGCCAGCTCGGGGGCAATCGGCTTTTCTATCTGGCCACGCCTCCGGAAGTTTATCTGCACGTGATCGAGCAACTCAAGAAGGTGGGGCTCAATAAGCCCAAGAGCGAAAAATCCTGGGCACGAGTCATTATCGAAAAACCGTTTGGACACGATCTGGGATCAGCGAAAGAGTTGAATAAACGGGTGCTGGAAGCGTTTGACGAATCGCAGGTGTACCGCATTGACCATTACCTGGGCAAAGAAACCGTGCAGAATATGCTGGCCTTTCGATTCGGCAACGGCATTTTCGAGCCTCTGTGGAACCGCAACTATATTGATAGTGTGCAGATTACTGCCGCGGAGCAGCTGGGTGTCGAGCGCCGCGCCGCGTTCTATGAATCCGCGGGCGCACTGCGCGACATGATTCAGAGCCACGTGCTACAGCTCACCTCGCTGGTCGCGATGGAAGCGCCGGCGACTTTCGACGCGACTGCGGTGCGCAACGAGAAGATCAAGGTTTTGCAATCCATCCGGCCTTTCACCAAGGAATCGGTTTGGAAAGACGTGATTCGGGGGCAGTACGGCCCCGGCCAGGAAAACGGAAAGCCGGTTCCGGGATATCGGCAGGAGCCGGGAGTGAAACCGGATTCGGCGACGGATACATTTGTCGCGTTGAAGTTGCACGTGGATAATTGGCGCTGGAGCGGTGTGCCGTTCTATCTGCGCACCGGTAAGCGTTTGGCGCGGCCGCTCACCGAAGTCGCGATTGAGTTTAAGAGCGCGCCGCACATGGTGTTTCGCGGTGAAAACAACGAGACCAACTCGCTGGTCCTGAATATTCAGCCCGACGAAGGAATTTCACTTTCCTTCGGCGCAAAAGCGCCGGGCGCGCAGATGCGCATCCAGCCGGTGACCATGGATTTTAAATACAAGGATGCGTTTGGTGGCGGCTCGCGCCCCGCGTACGCCACCCTCATTAATGATTGCATTCGCGGCGACGCTACACTGTTTGACCGCGCCGATGGAGTCGAGGCTGCCTGGACACTGGTAGACCCAATCCTGGAAGCATGGAAGAATGCCTCGCCGCCGCCTTTCCCGAATTACCCAGCCGGAAGCGACGGCCCGCGGACGGTGGACGATTTGGCGGCTTCCGATGGACGGCACTGGCGCCCGCTGTAGGAGCTGTCGGAAGCGCCTTGTTCATGCTCTTCACGCTTGATATTAAACTTCGGAGGCGTAAATGATTTTGGCGGGCGACCTGGGAGGGACCAAGGCAAATCTCGGTCTCTTCGACATAAAGGCAGGGAAACTGGTCCGCGTCGCCGACCGGCGTTATGCCACGCACCAACATTCCGGACTGGAAGAAATCACCAGCGATTTTCTGAATGGGGCAGGGGCGAAGATTACCGCGGCTTCGTTCGGAATTGCCGGCCCGGTCGTCAACAATCGCGTACAAGCGACAAATTTTCCCTGGGTGGTGGATGGAGCGAGCGTCGCGTCGCACCTGCATCTGAATCACGTGCGCCTGGTGAACGACGTGGAAGCGGCGGCTTACGGCATCGGTGTGCTGGAACCTGGCGAGCTGGAGAGACTGCACCCCGGGGTGCCTTCGCCGCGTTCTACCCAGATCGTGATCGCGGCGGGCACCGGCTTGGGTGAAGGAATTCTGTTCTGGGACGGCCACCGGCATGTCCCCATGGCCACCGAGGCGGGCCATGCGGATTTTGCTCCGAACACCTCGCAGCAAGCGGACCTGTGGAAGTTTCTGAATACTCGCCAGGAATGCGTGAGCGTGGAAACGATTTTGTCCGGCGGCGGATTTCAGCGGGTACACGAATTTTTGAATCCGGGTGTGCGGCATCCGGGCTTCGATGATGACGGCGAAGACCCGGCGCCAGAAATCACGCGGAGGGGGCTGAGCGGCGAATGTCCTGTGTGCGCCGCGACGTTGGATCTGTGGGTGGAAATCTACGGTTCGGAAGCGGGGAACCTGGCGCTGCGCACCATGGCACGCGGCGGCATTTACATTGCTGGTGGAATTGCCCTGAAAGTGTTGCCCAAGCTGAAAAACGGAAAATTCGTCGCTGCTGTGAGGCACAAAGAAAAGCTCGAATCGTTTCTGGTGCAGATTCCCATCCACGTGGTGCTGAACGAGGAATGCCCGCTGCTTGGCGCCGCCTCCGTAGCCTGGAAAAACCTCTAGGCTCGGGTGGGCTGTCCGGTTCGATTAATCTTCAACTCCGCTAGCGCAGCACGAAATCGGCAAAGAACTAAAGCTCCCTCACGCGCCGTTCCAGCTCCTTCGCGATATCGTTCGCATCCTGCTCCGCGGTGAAGCGCGCCGGTTTTCCGATTGTCACCTGCACGCGGCCTGGGCGCGCGAAAATCTGGTTTTTCTGGCGCAAATCAAAAAGTCCTGCAAGGCGCAGGGGAATGATCGGAATGTTGAGTTGCTTGGCCAGCAGGCCCACGCCCGCGCGGAACGGAGCGATGCGTCCGTCCTCGGTTGTCTGGCCCTCCGGAAAGACCAGAATATTCCAGGCGCGATCCGCGAGATCGCCGGCAAACGAAAAACTCTTCAGGAAGCCGGATCGTTGCGGCAGGGGAAATACGTTGAAGAGCGACAACGCCAGAAAATAATCGAGCCGTTCGCGAAGGCGGTTCAACAAATTCATGTTTTTCGGGGGGCGCCGCATTTCTGCCAGGCGTTCGGCGCGCATGGCGGTGGCCAGGCGATTGCGCAAACGCGCGGGCAGTGCTGGAAGAATCCAGGCGATATCCAGGTAGGTTATGTGGTTGGCGACTACCAAAACGGGACCGCGCAGGCCGCGGAGATTTTCGCGTCCGCGGATTCGCGGTGCGGCAAGAATATAAGTGGCGGGCCACGCGAGCAGATAATAGACGGCGAGGCGGACGACCGTGGTGAGCCAGTTTTGTGGCCAGCGCGGATAGAGGTGTGCGACGGGCGACGCGGGCGATTCCGTCAGCAGTTTTTCCAACTGGCCGACGGTTGCGACGTCACTGAAGCGCGCATCGCTGAGGTCCGTCTGATAGCGACTTTCGAGCGCGCTCATCAGTTCGACGCGATCGAGTGAGGTCATGTGTAAATCGGCATCGAGCGTGGCGTTACGCGAATCGAAGGCGACCGGGCGGCCAGTGATTTGCGAGATCAGCGCGGCCAAAGAGCTGCCGTTGTCCTGCGGCGTGGATGCAGAATCGAGTTTTGCGTTGACCACCTCACGAATGCGGGGAAGCAGCGGCTTCAGAGTCGGCGTGCGCGGGAAGTCAGGATCGGGCCACGCCAACCAGCGGCGAATCTTTTGATATTCCGCGAGCGAACGATTGGCGCTTTCGATCAGGGACGCTTGATTTGCATGCTGCGGATCTTCGAGCAGCAACACCGCGCAAGGTTCGGCATTGCCGGCGCGTTCGATTCCAATCACCACGCAATCCCGCACTCCAGGCTCGCCGCGCACTGCTTTTTCCAGATCTTCGGGATACACGTTCATGCCGGCTGGCGTGACGATCACATTTTTCCGGCGGCCTTTGAAATACAGCCGGCCCTCCGCGTCGGTTTCACCCACGTCTCCGGTGTGAAACCATCCATCGGATTCCGCGACGGGTTGCGCGTGATCGCGCTGCCGATACGCCGTGGCAACATTTTCGCCGCGCACCAGAATTTCGCCGTGCTCGTCAACACGCACTTCCATGCCCGGAAAAACTTTGCCGATCGAGCCTTGCGCGGAACGGAACGGATGATTCAGGCTGATGAGCGACGTGGTTTCGGTCATGCCGTAACCTTGAATCACGGCGTAACCCAGACGGTTCCAGAAAGTTTCCACCGGCTCGGGCAGCGCGGCTCCTCCGGAGATGAACGCCCAGAATTTCCAGCCCAGCAGCGAATGAATGCGCCGGAATCGCCACCAGCGTCGCAGAAAATGTTCCTTCTCCGCGCTCGCAAAATTTTCGTCAAATTGCCGCGTACGGCCATCAAGTTCCATTCGGCGGAGTATTTCGCGCTGCAGAGTTTCGATGAATCGCGGAACCGCAACGAGAACGGAAATGCGCTCGTGCCGAATCACGTCAATCAGGTCCGAAGGCTTGAGCGAATCGATAAAGACCACGGTGCCGGCCAAAAACGGCGGAATAAATATTCCCAGCATCTGGCCGAACACGTGGCTCAGCGGCAGCAGGTTCAAAAAACGCAAAGGGTGAAAGATGCGCTCGTAGCGAAGATATTTCTGGATTTCACGCTCCACCGGTTCGATATTGGCAAGCACGTTGCCATGAGAGATCACCACGCCGCGCGGTTCGGCGGTGGTGCCGGAAGTGAAGATGATCTGCAGCGTATCCTGTCGCGAGAGAGGCGGTGCAGGGTAGGGCGAAGAATCACGCTGCGACGTAAACTCCGCAAGCGATTCCAAAATAACTGGATTTCCCGGCAAGCCAGCATCGGGAAGCGCGCGGCTGCAAAAAATTAATTTGGCGTTTACTTCCTGAGCCACGCGTGCGGCGAACTCCGCCGTCGAGCCGTGGTCAATCGGAACCGCGACAGCGCCGCGCAGCAGGCACCCGAAAAACGCCATGATCCATTCGGGAGAGTTTTCGCCCCACAACAGAACCGCCTCGCCCTTGGCAATACCGCGAGATTCCAGCTCGCGAGCCACGCAATTCGCCTGCTGCGCGATTTGCGCGTACGTCCAAGTCTCCATGCGATAGCCGCGACGGTAACGCACGGCGATTTCATTTCCGCGCGCTGCGTACTGCGCGACGAAATCTAGGAGCGACTGCACGGTCGTTCTCGAAGGGAATTTGTCAGCTGCTCAGGCATCGAAGTGCTGCGGCCTCCTGTGCTCTCGCGTTCCGTTCCGTCGAGTACAATTTACAGGTTGTGGGGCGCATATACAAAACCGTGGTTGGCGGCGACGCAACGACGGAATTGCTTGCCAGAGCGCTTGGTCCGGAAACTGGAAGCGCCGACCGCGCGCGCAAGTTCTTCCGCACTTCGATGAGATTCCTGAAACTTGTCGGTCCTCGGTTGAATCCAATCGGCCTAGCGAAGAGCAGTCCGCAGTGGGGAAACAGGAAGTGTGCTCGGCCATCGCGGTGCCGTCCGCTTTTGGTGCTCCGCCGCGTGCTTGAAAAACAAGCACAAATGCCTTATAGATGATGAAGCTTTCAAAGAGCTCCCATGACTAGTTCCGGCAGACGCACTCTCGTCGTCGCAGTAATCCTTGGTGTCATCGCGGTCGCGGTGGTCGTTTTGCTTCTGCGCCCGAAACCGGCGGTTAGCGCAGGTCCGCCGCCGGAAGTGATGGTGACGCAGGTGCAGCAGAAGGACGTCGCGATATACAGCGAATGGATTGGCACGCTGGATGGCTTGGTAAACGCGAACGTGAAAGCGCAGGTAACTGGCTACTTGCAGGAGCAGAGTTACCAAGAGGGCTCGTTCGTGCAGAAAGGTCAACTCCTCTTCCAGATTGATCCACGTCCCTTTCAGGCGGTGCTCGATCAGTCGGAAGGACTATTAGCGCAAGCCAAGGCGCAGCTTGCGAATGCTGAAGCTGTACAGTTGCGCAACCAGCTGGACGTGGACCGCTACACTCCGCTGGCGAAAGAGCAAGCGGCGAGCCAGCAAGATCTCGACAACGCCATCCAAAATAATCTGGCGGCGAAAGCTACGGTGGCGACGGCTAAGGCGCAGATTCAGTCGGCGCAGGCCGCGGTGGAAACCGCGCGGCTCAATCTGGGATTCACGCGGCTCGTCGCGCCGATCAGCGGCATTGCTGGAATCGCCCAGTTGCAAGTGGGCGCGTTGGTGGATACCTCCAGCGCTCCGGTCACTACTGTTTCAACGGTGGACCCCATCAAGGTTTATTTCACCGTCAGCGAAAGTGAATACTTGGATTTCAACCGGCGATTTCCCACCGAGTCCGGCAGGGCAGCGGAACTCAAACGGCTGCCGCTCGATCTGGTACTTGCCGATGGCACCACTTACCCACGTCAAGGAACTGTGGACTACGCGGATCGCGCCGTAAATCAAGGGACTGGCGCGATTCTGATCGCGGGGCTGTTCCCGAATCCCGGAAATATTCTGCGGCCGGGTGGCTACGGAAAAGTTCGCGCCGCCACGAGAACCGAGTCTGGCGCGTTGGTGATACCACAACGCGCGGTCACCGAACTGCAAGGCAGCTATCAGGTGGCTGTGGTGGATAGCGATAATAAAGTGAGCATCCGTACCGTGACGCCGGGGGACCGCACCGGCAGCGATTGGATCATCGCTAAGGGCCTGAAGGCGGGCGAGCGCGTGGTGGCCGAAGGAGCGCAGAAGGTGCGTCCCGGATCGCAAGTTAACCCGAAGCCGTACGTGATGCAGAGCGCGACGGCGGAGGGAAACTAAGGCCTGTGTCCAAATTTTTCATCAATCGTCCCATCGTCGCGATCGTGATTTCGATTGTGATGGTGATTCTGGGCATCATTACCATTGTCAGCTTGCCTGTCGCGCAATTTCCCAACATCGCTCCGCCCGAAATACAAATCCAAGCCACCTACGTGGGCGCGGACGCGCAAACGCTGGAACAATCCGTCGCCACGCCCATCGAACAGCAAATGAGCGGCGTGGACAACATGAACTACATGTATTCGTTGAACGCCACGGCCAATGGCGGGATGACGATGATCGTGGACTTCGATGTGAAGACGGATCCGAATATCGATCAAATTCTGGCACAGAGTCGCGAAACGCAAGCGGCTTCGCAACTTCCAGCGGACGTCAACAACTACGGCATCACCGTGCAGAAGTCGGTGACCTCGCCGCTGATGCTGCTCACGTTGTATTCGCCGAAAGGCACCTATGACGCGGCGTTCCTTTCCAATTTCGCGTACATCAACATTCGCGACCCGCTGACGCGTTCCTACGGGATCGGCAACGTGCAGATCTTCGGCGCCGGACAGTACGCGATGCGCTTGTGGGTGAAGCCGGATCAATTGGGCAAACTCGGCATCACCGTTACCGACATCATCAACGCGATCCAGGGGCAGAACACCGTGAATCCTGCCGGGCAAGTGGGCGGCGAGCCTGTGCCTGCGGGGCAGGAGTTCACCTACTCCGTTCGCGCGCAAGGACGATTGATTTCCGAGGAGGAGTTCGGGCAGATCGTGGTGCGCGAAACGCCGGATGGCGGAATCGTCCGTGTAAAAGATGTGGCGCGCGTGGAACTGGGTTCGCAGGATTACAGCACGGCGGGCCGGTTGAACGGCAAACCTGGCGCGATCATCGCCCTCTACCAGTTGCCAGGCTCGAATGCGGTGGACGCTGCCGCCGCGGTGAATAAATTGATCGCCGGGATGAAGAAGACGTTTCCGCAGGACATCGATTACGTGACTTCGCTGGATACCACCAAGTCGGTGACTTCCGGCATAAAGGAAATTGTCGAGACGCTGCTGATTGCGATCGTGCTGGTAATTCTGGTGGTGTACATCTTCCTGCAAAGCTGGCGCGCCACATTGATTCCCATGCTGGCCGTGCCGGTGGCGCTCATCGGGACATTTGTCTTTTTCCCGCTTTTCGGATTTTCGATTAACACGCTTTCACTGTTAGGACTGGTGCTGGCGATCGGATTGGTGGTGGACGACGCGATTGTGGTCGTGGAGGGCGTGGGGCGGCATATTGAGGAAGGCCTTGCGCCCAAGGAAGCGGCCATGAAGGCGATGGACGAATTGACCGCGCCGGTCGTTGGTATCGCGCTGGTGCTTTCAGCCGTATTCGTTCCCACAGCATTCATTCCGGGAATTACCGGACGCCTTTATCAGCAATTTGCAGTGACGATCGCAATTTCCGTGATTCTTTCCGCTTTCAACGCACTAACGCTGAGTCCAGCCCTGTCCGCACTTTTGCTACGCCCTCGTGGAGAGAGCCAGGGCATGATGGGAAAGTTCTTCGGATGGTTCAATCGGACGTTCGAGCGGGCGACGGAGGACTACGTGTCGGTTTCCGGCGCGCTGATTCGCAAGTCCGTCGTCGCCATTGTGTTGCTTGTGGCATTCGCAGCGGGCGCGGCATTTTTTGGAGCGCGCGTGCCCTCCAGTTTTCTGCCAGACGAAGATCAAGGCTATCTCTTCATCAACTTGCAACTTCCGAACGCCGCCTCGCTGCAACGCACGGACCGAGCCGCGCGCGCCGTGGAAAAAATACTGGCGGACACTCCCGGAGTGAAATACACCACCAGCGTAATCGGCTTCAGCTTGCTGAGCTTCGTGCGCACCAGTTACAACGCATTTTTCTTCGTCACGCTGGACCCTTGGGACGAGCGGAAATCACGAGCCGAACAGTTTCAGGAAATCAAGACGCGTCTGAACCAGAAATTGAGCCGGATTCCCGAGGGCATCGCCTTTAACTTTTCACCCCCGGCGATTCCCGGGGTAGGCACTTCCGGCGGATTCACCTTCGTGCTCGAGGACCGCGCCGGGAAGGACGTGGAGTATCTGACGCAGAATTTGAGCACGTTTATGGCGGCGGCGCAAAAACGTCCGGAGATCGGTTTTCTGGCCACTACCTATTTGCCCAGCGTGCCACAGCAATTCGTGACGGTGGACCGCGACAAGGTGATCAAGCAGGGCGTGAACATCTCTGACGTTTACAAGACCATTCAATCTTTCATGGGCGGATTTTTCATTAATTATTTCAACCGCTTTGGCCGCCAGTGGCAGGTGTACATCGAGGCGGAAGGTGAATACCGCACGCGCGCCGAAAACGTGGGGCAATTCTACGTGCGCAACATCAGGGGCGACAATGTGCCGCTTTCCGCACTGACGAAATTCGAGCCGCGCATGGGGCCGGAATACACCATGCGCTTCAACGAATATCGCAGCGCGCAAATCGTTGGCAGCGCCGCTCCGGGTTACAGTTCTGCGCAGGCGATGAAAGCGTTGGAAGAAGCGTTTGCGCAAACGATGCCCAACGACATGGGCTACGACTACAAGGATATGTCGTTTCAGGAAAAGCTGGCGCAGCAGGGAGTTTCCCCCACCACCGTTTTTGCATTTTCACTTTTATTTGTGTTCCTGATTCTCGCGGCGCTGTATGAAAGCTGGTCGCTTCCTTTCAGCGTATTGCTCAGCACGCCCGTCGCGGTGTTCGGCGCGTTCGCCGCGCTGTGGTTGCGGCGCGCGGTTGCCGGATGGTTCTATCCCGCGTACATGGTGCAAATCGAAAACGATGTGTATTCGCAGATCGGGCTGGTCATGCTGATCGGCCTTGCTGCGAAAAACGCCATCTTGATCGTTGAGTTCGCAAAAGACGAATTCGAGGAAGGCAAGCCGCTCATAGACGCCGCGCTGGCGGGCGCGCGTATCCGGCTGCGGCCCATCTTGATGACGTCGTTCGCTTTCATTCTGGGAAGCGTGCCCTTGTGGATAGCTACCGGCGCAGGTTCCGTGGCGCGCCAGATTATCGGCACAACGGTGATTGGTGGAATGCTCGCCGCCAGCTTCCTCGCCATATTTCTGGTGCCGGCGATTTTTTATCTGATTGAGACATGGTCGGGCGCCGGCAAAAAAGATGCTGCCGCCGCAGCGCCGCCAACGCCTGCGCCAGCGCCAGGAGACTGACGTGCGCAACCGACCGATGGACGAGCGCACGGCGCAGCGGAGCGATTGGAGAACGGTAATTTCATGAACATGAAATTCATGAAAACTCTGCGGCCATTAATAGGCGCTCTGCTGGCTGCAAATCTCGGCGCCGGGTGCGCGGTGGGCCCGAATTACCATAAGCCCGACGTGTACGCTCCGAGCACGTTCCGTAATCAGCCCGAAAATCCGCAGGCAGCGGCACAGGCGGCCTCCTACGCGGATCTGCCCTGGTGGGAAGTGTTTCCAGACCCTGTGCTGCAAGACTTGATCCGCACGGCGCTGAAACGGAATTATGATTTGCTGATAGCCACCGAGCGCATCAACGCCGCGCGCGGGCAACTGGCGGTAACGCGCTCCAGTCTTTTCCCGCAAGTGAAGGGCGACGGCCAATACATCGGCGGCAATGAGCAATTTTTCCCGGCGAAGGCGAATGTGGTGCTGCTCACGGCGGACGCCGCGTTTCAAGTGGATTTATTCGGCGGGCTGCGGCGCGCCACGCAAGCTTCGCGCGCGCAGTTGCTGGCGACGGAAGCAGCTCGGCAAACGGTAGTGCTGACGCTGGTGAGCGACGTTGCCAGTAATTATTTTGCGCTGCTGCAGCTTGACCTGGAATTGCAGATCTCGCGCGATACGGTAAAAACGCAGGAAGATTCCGTCAAGCTAACATCTCTGCGCCTGGATCACGGCGTCGCCACCAAGCTCGACGTGCTGCAAGCGCAGCAAGTGCTGGACACCGCCAATGCGCAGATCCCGGATTTCGAGAGGCAGATTGCGCAGGAGGAAGACGCGATCAGCATTCTTCTCGGTAATTACCCGCAAGGGGTGCCACGCGGGCGCGTGCTCGCCGAGCAGACGCTTCCTCCGGACGTGCCTCCCGGTTTGCCATCCTCGTTGCTCGAGCGTCGGCCCGATATTCGCCAGGCGGAGCAATTGCTGATCGCCGCCAACGCGCAGATTGGCGTGGCCAAGGCTCAATTCTTTCCGCAAATTTCGCTGACGGGCGCGGGCGGCGGCGCATTTGGGCGCAGCAGTCTTTTCTCCAGCATGATGAGCTCGCAAGCGGGGGTGTGGGCCTATGGCGCGACGGTCAGCCAGCCGATTTTCACGGGTGGCGCTTTGCGCGGGAACTTGCACGTGGCCGAAGCGCAGCACGAACAGGCTCTGATCTCTTACAAAGAGGCGATTCAGTATGCGTTCCGGGATGTGTCCGACGCGTTGATTGGATATCAGAAATTTCACGAGGTGCGCCTTCGCCAGGAAGATTCCGTGCGAGATTTGTCGGAGTCGGTGCGCCTCTCAATAATGCGCTATCAGCACGGCACGGCGGCGTATCTGGAAGTGCTCGACGGCCAGCGCTCGCTCTTCGAAGCGGAAATCACTTTGGCGCAGGCGCGCGGCGCCGAATATCAAAGCCTGGTGCAACTCTACAAAGCCCTCGGCGGCGGCTGGAAACAGTGAGCGGAATTGTTCCCCCGCGCTATCGCTCTAGAATCTCTTTCAGTTTTTTCATCTCAATTTCCATTTGCTTCATGGCTTCATCGAACTGCTGATCGTTCATCACCTCGGGCTGAAACAGCGTCATCATCACCGTCGCGCCTTCGCCATTGGGCACCACCCGCGAATAGACCTGCCACGTCGCCTGAGGATCCTTCCATACGTGGTCGAACACTCCGAGATCCTTCACGGCGTTCACTTTCAGCGCGCCTGCACCGAACTTGGTGACGGCATGAAACCATCCGTCCTTTCCGGGGCTCACAGAGCGTAAATTCACCACGGCGTATGCGGGCCAATTCATGGGATTTGCCAGGAAGTCGAAGGCCTTGCCCGGACTGGCTTGGATATCCACGGATTTTATGGCGGAGCGTGCAATTTTTATCATGATGTCCTCTCCAGTTCTGTAATCGTCTGTTACTTCGAGCCGGGAAATAGTAGCGCTGATCGACTCCGGTCCGCAGGAGGTTTCGCCAAAGAACTGCCAGGGACTGGCGCTAGCCTCAGCTCGAACCAATACCAAAGTACAATGGACGGCGTTTAAGCAAGCGAGCATGCTGGTGTGTCTGCGCGCTGCTTGGAGGGGGCGATGGAGAACGATTGCTCCCGCACAGCTGGTGCGCCTTTCGGATTCGTTGGGACTGCGCTGCCAATGGCCCGCATCGACTACCTCAGTGTAGGCTGGTTCGTGGGCGCCATGCGAACGCCTTCCGCGCAGGACGCTCAACCTCTCACGAGGAACCCGTGACTCTCCATCGCCCACTGGTATCGGTAGTTGACGACGACGAATCAGTTCGCGAGTCTTTGCCGGATTTGCTGCGGGAGCTGGGCTTTGCGGCGCAAACGTTCTCGTCGGCCGAAGAGTTTCTCGCGTCGGGTTACTTAGACAGAACCGAATGTCTGGTCCTCGACGTCTCTATGCCAGCCATGACCGGTCCCGATCTCCAATTGGAATTGCAGCAGCGCGGCCACAAGACTCCGATCATCTTCATCACTGCCAGTAGCGATGAAACCATCCGCCCAAGACTGATCGCGCAAGGTGCTGTAGAATGCCTGTTCAAGCCCTTCAGCGAAAGCGAACTGCTGCAGGCGCTGCATGCCGCGCTACCGAAGAGCTGAGAGGTGCACATGAGTTCAGCGAGCGCCCCCGGCCACTCGAAGTCAGCATCCAAGCCGCACGCCACAGCGACAGTGTTCGTTGTGGACGATGACGTCTCGGTGCGCGAATCGTTGGAGTTGATGATTCGCGCCGAAGGTTGGCAGCCGCAGATATTTGCGTCGGCACAGGAGTTCCTGGCCCACCCACGAGCGCTTGTTCCCTGCTGCCTGATCCTTGACGTTTCTCTCCCCGACCTGAACGGTCTCGAGCTGCAGAAGCGCGTCGCCGTCGAACGCACTCACATGCCGATCATCTTCATCACTGGCTACGGTGACGTGCCGATGAGTGTGCAGGCGATGAAGGCTGGCGCTGCGGAGTTCTTGACGAAGCCGTTCGGCAATGACGTGTTGCTGAAAGCCGTCCGGCACGCCCTGGAACGCAGCCGCGCTGCTCTCGTTCACGAAGCGGAGATGCAGCAGCTGCGCGACTGTTACGAGTCACTGACGCCTCGCGAACGCGATGTGATGGCGCTAGTGGTTTCCGGCCTGCTGAATAAGCAGGTAGGCGGCGAACTCGGCATCAGCGAAATTACGGTGAAGGCCCATCGCGGCCATGTGATGCAGAAAATGAAGGCCGATTCGCTCGCCGACTTGGTGAAAATGGCCGAGAGACTACACGTCGCCGTTTCGCCGAAAGGCTAGTGTTCCACCAGCTGCGGGCCGCCTACGCTGCCGGTGCCAATGGAACGGCTACCGCGAAAAATGCGCAGCGTGTCGCGTTGTTTGCGATGGTTATGAGCAAGCGGCCCCGCTGACCGGGGCCGCTTGTCGCGAGCAACCCTCTAGAGCGCCTCCAGTGATTCGCCTGCGTGCCGAATATTGCCCTCGATTGTGGCCACCACCTCTTCGATGTTGCCGGAGAGGATCATCTTTCCCATGGCCAGCGCGAAGCCCACGGCTTGCGACCGGTCGGCATGAGAAGGTATCGAGAGAGCATTGGGATCGGTCACTACATCAATGAGCGCGGGCCCTTTATGCTCCAGCGCCTTCTTGAGGCCCGAGGTCACATCCGCGGGGTTTTCGATTCTTACACCCATCATGCCGACGGCTTCGGCAAGCTTGGCGAAGTTTGGATTCTT
>Ga0070761_10001049_pt1 | contig 17386 bp, 13 predicted proteins | sample HubBroMetageREF1_FD_66724 | JGI IMG/M metagenome (GOLD analysis project Ga0070761, IMG submission 66724) | Reference soil microbial communities from the Hubbard Brook experimental Forest, New Hampshire, USA - Hubbard Brook CCASE Soil... | ecosystem: Environmental > Terrestrial > Soil >... | reverse complement strand
ACGTCGTAGTATGAAAAACCCGCCGACACCAGCGTGATGCCGAAAATAAGAGAAACAATGAGGCGAACACTCAACAAGCGCATGCATATTCCTCCTGCCGGGAACTTGACCGTGAAGCCAACCGGGACCAAGCCACGGCGCTCAAACGGATCGGTCGTTAAGTGCAAACGTCAGTCGAAATAAGACCAAAAAAATAAGATGGGAAAAAGGGGCGGCAACGCACCGCCCCCGCCCTCGGGCACGTTCATAGGCGCTTTGAGGGGGATCAGGCTGGCTCGATCGTGCTGACGCGAATCGTTCCGGTGGAGGCATCCAGGACTCCAGTCACCCTCACACTCTTGTTCCGGAAGTCCTGGGCTTTTTGCTGGTCGTCGAGTTGATAGGTGGTCTTGTTGGTCATGTCCTTAAGGACAAGCTTGTCCCCGGATTTCACGATCCTTCCGCTGAACGTTTTCACCGAAACCGCGTTCTGATCGTCAGGTTGCATGGGCTGCTGCTGTGCGGTCGCGTTGCGGGAAGAGTCAGTCGCACTCTGCGCGAGCATCGGATGGCTTGCGACAGACAAGGCGGCACTCAGCGCCATTGCCGGCAACATCATGGACAAAGCGAATTGTATCTTCTTCATCGCAGTCTCCTTGGGGGAGGGATTTGTATGTTTGACGCTGGAGATGCAAGTCCGCTGCCACGGCAGGCGCGAGCCCTAAGTTGTTGATTCGGTGATCTGAGAGAAATTCGCACTGTGCAAGGATGACCCGTAGCGAGAAAATTGTTCCGCGCAAGCCTCTCTTGCATCTTGGCCGCTGCTCCGCTCATTTCGGCGACTTTGGAACGATTACCGAAGGGGATTCGGCGCAAAACCCGGCGTATTCCCGAGACCGCTTCCCGACAAGAATTGTGCAAACTGATGACACTTCGTTGACAAACCGCCGGCAGCCACGGAACTAGCATTCGATGGTCAGCCGGACGGAGAAATTGTCGTTCGAGTTGTCGTGCCGCTCAGCGACCGACTCGCTCTTTATCCCGGCGCGCACAATCCAAGGAGGATTCTGTTATGCAGCGTCGCAAGATTACTTTCACGATTTCGCTCGGGCTCGCGGTAATGCTCGTTTCGGGTACAGCCCTGGCGCAGTATCAACTCACGAATCTGGACTCGAACCAGGCAAAAACGGCCAGGTACATGGACCCGCAGCAGGTGAACGGCTGGGGACTTGCTTACGGGCCAGGCGGACCATTCTGGGTCAGCGATCAAGGATCCGGTTGGTCGACACTCTACACCGCCACAGGAGTCAAGAAGGGTTTGGAGGTCTTGATTCCATCGTTCTCCGGTGCAGGTCCGGGTCAACCTACCGGAATTGTCTTCAATGGAACGGGAGAGTTTCCGGTGCAGGGATGGTCCGCCTTCTTCATTTTCGACACTTTGGACGGGACCATCAGCGGCTGGGCTCCGCAGTCAAATCCCAACGACGCGATTATCGCGGTGAACAACGGAGCGGCCGGCGCCAGCTACACCGGCCTCGCCATTACCAACCGGCCCTCGGGCAATCTTCTTTATGCCGCCAACCTCGCCAAGAATGTAGTCGAGGTATATGACGGAAGCTTTAACCTCGTCAATTCCTTTACCGACCCTACGCTACCCGCGGGTTACGGGCCCTTCGGCATTCAGGACATCAATGGACTGCTCTATGTATCCTTCGCCCTGACATCGACAGCCCCCAGCGGCCAAATCGACGTCTTCCAGGAGGACGGAACGTTCGTAAAAGTACTCGCTCAGGGCGCGCCATTGAACCAGCCCTGGGGGTTCGCCGTGGCGCCCAAGAACTTTGGGCCGCTGAGCAACACGCTGCTGGTCTCGAACAATACGAACGCGGGCACCATCAACGCATTTAATCTCGAAACCGGACAGTTCGTGGGCACGGTTAAAGACGCCAACGGCAAGGATATCGCCATCGACCAACTCTGGGGGATTGAGTTCGGCGGAGGCTCGGCAAGCGACGGCCGGACCAACCAACTCTTCTTCACCGCCGGTCCATACAACAATCTGGCAGGGACGTTTGGTGTGATCAATTTGAATTAGTCCCAAGGAAATGTCGCGAAGGCCGTCCGAGTGCGGGGCGGCCTTTTGCGCCGTCGCCCTCTGTTCCTCTTCAATCAGCGAGCTAGCGTTGCTGTTCGTAAACGGAATTGTTGGGAGTGGGATCGTCGTACTCGCGTCCATACTTGTTCTTATGCGCCATGCTCTGCCCATTGGCTTCCGGAACTCGAATCACTCCCAAAGACGAAGCATTCTCCGCAATCGTGATCTCCCGCGTGAGCGGCGGCGCATTTTCCGGGCCCATGCCCTCGCTCCAGACGTGCATTCTGTAGCGTCCATAGGGAACGCCTGCCAGGCTGAGTTTTCCTTCCGCATCGGAAATGGCATAGAGCCGCGTCGCCATCGTAATGACCACTGCGTTCATCTCGGGATGAATATTGCAGAAAATGTAGCTGATCCCCGGCCGGTCGAATCGCACCATCCGCGACGTGCCCGCCTCATACAGACCGAGATCAAACCGCTTTCCCTCGAAAAGTGAGAAGACGTTATGGAAGAAAGGATCGCGATTGGGAAACTCCACCATCGACCCCGCCGGAACCACCAGGATGTGTGGCTCGAAGCTCTTGTTCTTCTGTACCAGTCGCGGGTTTTGCGCCGGATTTGTTGGTGGGCTTCCCGGCAAAGTCGGCGCCACCGTAGCCGCTTCGCCGCCCGCTCCCGTCATCGGTAGCGGCGTCAGCCACACCACCGTCCCGGGAATCGTTCCATGCCCCCTTTTGCGCTTCCCCGCTGCATCGATGATTTCGACGCGCCCGCGCACCGTGGTTGTCGCTGCCTGGGTCGTGTCCTGCGGGTGCAGTCCAGCCGCGCCGGCCCACAACATCGCAACCCAGATCACAATTGCTCGATGGCTCATCGTTGCTGGCTCGTCTTCGTTCTGTGTTCTATACTGCGGATTGTTACCGTGCCGTTTCCTTCCATCGGCTCAAAAAAGAACTCCCATCATCAAATTGAGATGCCCTGCGCTGTTTCCGCCGTCGGTCAGCGAATACGTCGTCAGGTGTCGATACTCAGCGGAAAACAACAGGTCCGATCGCGGACGGTAAATCATATTCACAAAGCTACCCTGATTTCTCGCCAGCGCCGGATCCCCGTAGGACTGGGGATATTGGAAGTATTTCAAGTCGCTGGCATACGGATTATCCACCCCGAACGCCGCATTGAACTCCCATTTATTCGCGGGCCGGTATTTCAATTGTGCCCAGCCCCCGACCGAATCCAACGCTTGCACTTCCGTGCTGGGCAAAGTCGGATCGCCGCTGAATAACACGCTTTGTCCGAATGCGCCGTAGAGTCCCCCGATGGCCCTTCCGCGATAAAACTTTCCGCTCAACGAAAACTGGCGGTTGAGCGGCAGTTCGATGTCCGTCATCCCCGCCCAGCCATCGACATTCCGATTGAAACCATAATCCTGCCGCGCGTAGTACCCTCCGACTCCAACTCGCAACGGTTGTCCGAAAACATTCCGCATCCAAGCGATCCGCGTTCCGTATGCCGGTTGACGCGACGACTCCCCAGGCCCGGGCTGTCGGTAATAACTCGACCCTGGCTCTGCGCCCGGCGCTTCCCCGCTCACCGGATCGAGAATCCCGCCCTGGAATATCAAGCTCGACTCTTCCCCCAGCGCCACTTTATGTTCCACTCTTATCTGCGGCACCCAGCTCCACAAATTCCCCGCATAGGTCAGCGCCGGAATCGCCAGCGTAGCAAATGATGTCGGCGAGTTTGGGGAGAAGAAAATCGCATCTTGTCCCACCACCACCGAAGTGTTCGTCCAATCCATTCGCATCGTGGCCGTCCGCAAGCGGACGATTCCGGAATCGATCCCGTTCGGAATCGACGGGAACCCACCCGCCAGATCGAGTTGCAGGTCCGCCGTCGTCTTCGCACCGGCCAGGGTTGGCCCGAACGCCTCGAACCCGACCTCCGATTGTCGCAGCGTCGCTCCGAAACTTCCTCCGGAATCGCCCGGCGGCCGCGCATACGCGAGCGTGGGAAGATCAATGCTATCGACCACACCCTGATTGCTCACCAGATTCATCAAGACAATACCCGATAGCCTTACCCGGTATTTCGATGCGCTTTCGACTTTTGTCTGATACTGATCGTCCACTTTTCCGCTCAGCAACTGGTACTCTTCGTCCAGGCTGGCCGCATGCTCGCCTTTTTTCTGATCTTCTTTCTGAACTTCGGTTCTATGATCTTGCGGCTCGCCGTTTTGCGAGCTTCCCGCAGTCGCCTCCAAGGTGCCCGTCTCCGACTTCACCACCGCGTTCCTTAACACCGCATTCCGCGGTCCCGTTCCAGTGCGCACTTCCCCCGCGCGAATTTCGTCAAGCTCCCGGCGTAGTTCCGCCGTCTCCGCGCGAGCCTGCTCCCAGTCGGAACGCATGCCGGCAACCGCCGCCTGCAGCTCGCGAATCTCTTCGCGCAACTCGCGAAGCGAGTCACTCATCGGCTCATGCACGGATTCCGGAGAGGGCAGCTGTGTCCGATTCGCAGGTTCCTGCGCGGCGCCGAATGCGCCCCACACCGTCACACCGAACAGCATGCCCCATCGCAAGCAGTTGCACCAGCGCGTCTCGCTTATACTCATCTCGCCTCCTGCCACTCTCCGCACTTCATACTGAATTTTAGGGTGTGTACTTCAACCTGCATTCCTGGTCCGCAGTTCAAGGAGTTCGCAACCAAACGATGCCGTCTAGTTCGCATGCCGGGCTGCCAAAACATTTTCCGCCAGGGGATTCAGCGGAATGTTCGCGCAGAAGGTTGTTCCCGAAGCCGAAGTCTGCTCCACCGTGACGTCGCCCCCGTGGTCCTGCAAAATCTTCTGCACAACCGTCAATCCCATCCCGGTGCCATTTTCCTTGCCGTGGCTCACAAACGGTTCGAACAGCCGGTCCCGCACTGCCTCCGCGATTCCAGGACCGTTATCCTCGATGCGAATATCCAGATTCTCGCCTTTGCGTTTCAGCTCGATATCGATTTTTCCGGATTGCGGCGGCACCACCTCGCACGCGTTCAACAGCAAGTTGAGCAAGGCGCGCTCCAGCTTCTTGAAATCGAACCAGCCCTCCGTCGACCCTTCCGCGGAAATACGGATTCGTATCCGCTGGAATTCCGGATGCGCCTTCACCCCCTGCACCGCTCGATCCACCGCCGACCGAACGTCGCCGTACGTGGGACGCAGCGACTCTCGTGTACGCGAGAATTCCAGCAGGGACTCAATCAACTCCGTCATCTGGTTCACCGCAATTCGTATCTCGGCGTAGAGATCTTCGCGCTGCCCCGGCGTCAGGTTGCTTTCGCAAAGAAATTCCGCGTTCGCGATGACCGCCGCCAGCGAATGCCGCAGATCATGCGAGATCGAACTCGCCATTCGCCCGATTGTCGCCAGCCGTTCCGCATCCAGCAACTCGCGCTGAGTTTTCTGCAGGTTCTTTCTCATCCGATCGAAGGTTCCGGTAACCTCGGCGACTTCGTCTCCACCCCGTGCATGCAACGGATACGCATAGTCGCCCTGCTCGAGCGCGCGTACTCCGGCTACCAGATTCTCCAGCGGACGCGTGAAGGTATGCGAGATCAGAAAAACCAGCAGACTTCCCGCTAACACCGCCGTCAGTCCGAGCGCCAGAAGTAATTCGTTCAGGCTGCTCAAAAATGCGGTTGCCTGATCGAACGACTTCAGCACCCAAAGATTCAGAGCTGGCCTTCCGGGCGTTGGCAGATCCACCGCCGTCGCCAGGAACCGTTCCCCACCCAGCCAGATCTGATCCCCTTGTGGCGGCCCGCCCGCGGCCATTCTCGGCGCCACGCGCAGCAATGCGGATTCCTGGGCGGGCTTCAAAGTGCTCCGCACAATCACGTCTCCATAACGAAACGCCACTTCACTGGCGGCCACGCGGCTCAAGTCCCGAGCAACGTGGTCGTCAATCTCGTAACCCAGCAGCAGGTAGCCCAAAACATGACGCCCGCTCGCGGGACCAAAATAAATATCCTGAAGGAAGACTTCGTAGAGATGCCCTTCGACATACCACCAGCGCCGCGTTTCGTCGCGTGACCCATCGTTCGAATCGACGGTGGGAAAGAAATCCTGCCCCTCGCGAACCGTGATCTCCGGCGGAGTGGCTTGAAGCGCCATCACCTTTCCGGACGAATCCCCCAGCAGCAGCAAGTCGCTGCCCGCCAGTTTCCACAAGTCACGCGATGCATCCTGGATGGTGGCCGGGTCGTGCGTGGTCATCAGCGCCCGCACATCCGGAAGGTCGGCCAAGAGTGCCGCCGAGCGCTCGAGCGTGACTTCTCTCTGCTGCTGAAAGTTGTGGAATGCGGAAACGGAATTCTCCAGATCGCGCTGGATTCCCACGCGCACCTCTTGCTGCACGGTGTGCCGCACCACCAGCAGCGTCGTGAATGTCAACGCCGCCGACACCACCACCATCGAAAGCAGGAATTTGGTCCGCAACCGAATTCCGCCCATGGTCAAACCTCGAAGGGGTTACAGGACATTGGATTATAAGAGGTCAGAGGTGAGAGGTCCGACTGCAGAGGTGAAGCCGTTGTGATTTTCACCTCTGCAGTCGGACCTCTTGCCTCTGACCTCGCTCCACTACGGCACAAACTTGTAACCCGAACTGTGCACTGTGCGAAAGTGCAAGGGGTTCGCCGGATCTTTTTCCAGTTTCTGCCGCAGCCGCAGGATGTGATTATCGACCGTGCGCGTACTCGGATAATTTCGGTATCCCCAAACGAAGTTCAGCAGCTCCTCCCGCGATAACACGCGCTCTGCGTTCTGGATCATGAACTTCAGCACCTTGAATTCTTGCGAAGTCAGCGGCACCAGGTTGCCTTCGCGCCACAATTCCATCTTGGTGAAATCGACTTTCACATCGCCAAACTTGAAAGTCTCAGTCAGCGGAGTCCGCATCGACGTCGACCGCCGCATCGCCGTCCGCACCCGTGCCAGAAGCTCTCTTGGACTGAAGGGCTTGGTCACATAGTCATGCGCACCCAACTCCAGCAGCAGCACCTTATCCATCACTTCCGTTTTCGCGCTGAGAATAATGATCGGCAATGAGGGCGCTGCCTGGCTGATTTCCCGGCACACGTCCTGCCCCGGCGTCCCCGGTAAACTCAAGTCCAGCACCAGCACGGATGGCGCCGCCGCGCGAAACATCTCCAGACCCGCTGCGCCGTTCCCCGCAATATCCACCGCAAAGCCTTCGGCTTCGAACAATCGCTTTAGAGCTTTCTGCACCGCGCGATCGTCCTCGATCACCAGGACCCGTTCCGCACCGGCCTGAACCGCGTCCATCGTCGTCGTTCCTGTCGATGTCCCTGTCGTTGTCGTTGTCGCTAAAGATACGTTCTTGGTCACGACCACCCCCGCGCCGTAATTGCCATGAATCATATCCCTAAACTCTAGCCTGGTATCAGGTTAATGGCACATTTTGGGAAAGAAAGTGACATCAATTTGACAATTTGTTGACAAAGCCATGGGGTGAACCCTTCTGTTGAGACAGTTCGGAATTGGTACACATGCAGTTCCTTCCCCTGCAAAGTGTCCCTTATTCGAATGTCTCATGTGAAGGGTTCAGTCCAGCGAGACCTCAAAGACGGCGGGAACATCCACGCGGGTGGAACGCCCGTGAATCACAAATTGGGGGCATGGTGTCCACTCCGCGGTTGCCGGCTAATTATATGAAAGCCCTGGTCGGTTTCAAATGCTCGGGCCGCCGAAACGGGGATACAATGGTTGTTGACTTTGACTCCTGACGAGGGGATTCCGGCTGACATGTTCCGGCGGCTGAGCATCGCATTTCTCGCAATGACCGTATCGGTGCCGCTCTCCAGCGCGCAGCGACGCGGGACGATGGGGATGCCGGTTTCCGTCGCGCATCGCGGCTATGCGCGTGGCGTCGCGCACGGGATTGGTCTGCCTTACGGAAAGCGTCCATTGAACCGCGGATTTTTCTTGGGCTCGCCCTGGCCCTACTCGGACTACGACCCCAGTGAAACGTATGCAGTGGAAAGCGCTCCGCCCCAGTTTGTGATCGTGCAGCCGGCCTCCGCCGACGATTCTCCGCGAAGAACCAGGCTGTCACCCTTGCTGATCGAGTGGCAGGGCGATCGTTATGTGCGATTCGGTGGCGCCGAGCAAACAGAGGAGCCTGGATCCTCCTCGCATCCCGATTATGCGGGGCCCACAATTACGAAGTCGCCCACGAAACGACCCGAAAAACTGACAATGCCCGCCACACCGAGAGAGCCGATCGCCTCGCAAGCCGGGGAACTCCCGCCCACAGTGCTGGTTTTTCGCGACGGTCATCGCGAGGAGGTCCCTGACTATGCCATCGCGGACGGCGTGATCTACATCCGCAGCAACGACTGGCAAAACGGCCGTTGGACAAAGCGCATCCCCCTCTCTGCGCTCGACCCGCCTGCCACCATCCAAGCCAACCAGCAGCGTGGCGTAAAATTCCTCCTGCCCTCTGCGCCCAACGTGGTAATCGCCAGTTTCTAACCCGCAAAACGGTCGACTTCCAGTGGCCGACCGGAGTATGCTGCGGGGGCCGAAATAGACTGCGAGGCGGCTTGCCACGATGGCTGTCCAAACATCACAGAGTCAACCGAGTAAAGGCGAGAGAGATGCGCCCCTAACCAGAAATCAAATACGCGGTTTCTGGGCGTCCTGGGGAGGCTGGACGCTCGACGGCATGGATTCCGTTATCTATGCGTTGGTATTAGTGCCGTCTTTGCGAGAACTGCTGCCCCGCTCCGGGATTGCGGCTACCAAAGGAAACATCGGCTATTATGGCGGCCTGTTGTTCGCCCTGTTTCTGATCGGCTGGGGCTTCGCCTTCCTTTGGGGACCAGTGGGAGATAAGTTCGGCCGGGTGCGTACCCTGATGCTGACCATTCTGTGCTATTCCGCCTTCACTTTGCTGAGCGCCTTCGCGGTCAACGTGTGGCAGCTCGCCATTCTGCGTCTGCTGGCCGGCATCGGCATTGGCGGCGAGTGGGCCATGGGCGGCACTTTTGTTGCGGAAGAGTGGCCCGAACATCGGCGCGTCGCCGGAGCTGGGTTCATGCATACTGGATACTACTTTGGATTTCTGCTCGCAGCGCTAGCCAATTACAGCATCGGAAGCCATTTCGGCTGGCGCTACATGTTTGCCTTCGGAGGGTTGCCCGCGCTCTTGCTGGCGTGGATACGGTATGGCGTCACCGAGCCGTCGCGCTGGGTGCAGAAAGAAAAAGTGATTCAGACCTGGGCCTGGTGGCGCCCACTGGCGACGCTCTTCAATCCAACCTTGCGTCGTCGCACAATTTTGAATTCCTTGTTCATGCTGGTTTCGATCTGCGGCCTGTGGGCGGGCACGGTCTATGTTCCCGCGGCGGTTACAAACCTCGCCGAAGCCAGCGGCCGAGTTGGGCCACGAGCGGCACAGCTGGCTTCGTACGCAACCATGCTGGTTGCCGTTGCCACCATTCTCGGCTGCCTTGCCATGCCCACCCTCGCCGAACGATTTGGACGCCGCGGAGCGCTGGCCTTTTACTTCACTCTGATGATGGTGTTTATCGTCGTCACCTTCGGCAAGGTTTACTATCTGGGCGGAGCCGGACTGCCGTGGTTCTTTGTTTGTCTGTTTTTCCTCGGACTCGGAGGAGCCAATTTCTCCGTCTACACGCTGTGGCTGCCCGAGCAATATCCCACTGAATGCCGAGCCAGCGCTTTCGCCTTTTCCACGTCCTTCGCCCGCTTCGCTGGTGCGGGAATCACCTTTCTGGTTGGCGCAGGTGTGCGCCACTTCGGCTCCGTCGGGACACCGGTGGCACTCACTGGTATCGCCTTTGCGATAGGTCTGCTGCTCACTCCGCTAGGTGCGGAGACTCGTGGACGTCCGTTGCCGTCATAGCTTGGACAACGCTAGATTGATAACGCTGCTTCGGGGCGCTGCCCGACGCCATCCTTCCGTCACTGCGTCGGTGGGGGTTCTGGTTCGGCAGAGCCGTCGGCGCGCGCGTCAGAGGCTCCGTAGTTCACTTTGGTCTTCGAGTCGTGCATGACGGCCTGCCCGCGACCCATGGCGGTCGTGTACTCGTGCCGCACGTCGAGTTGATGCCCCATCGCGGAAAGTTTCTGCCGCACTTCGGGCGGCACTCGCGACTCGATCACAATATTGCACCCACGCTCGGGACTGACCGTGAAACGCGCCTTCTCCAGCGCTTCCTGGATATTCATGCCGTAGTCGACCACGTTGGAAACGAATTGCGCGTGGGCCAGCGGCTGGTTCGCTCCTCCCATGATCCCGAAGCCTACGTGCTGTTCTCCATGCTCCATGAAAGCCGGAATGATGGTGTGAAACGGCCGCTTTCGCGGGGCGAGCGCATTCGGAGACGCGGGATCGAGCGAAAACAAAGCGCCGCGATCCTGCAGCACGAATCCCATGCCGCGCACCACAACTCCCGACCCGAACGCTTCATAGTTGCTTTGAATCAACGAGACGATGTTGCCCTCGCGATCCACGACCGAAAGATATGTCGTGTCACTGGTAGGCGGGGTGCCCGGCCGAACCTCGCAATTGGCTTTGCCGACGTCGATTCGTCTGGCGCGCTCTCGAGCATATTCCTTCGACAGCATCCCCTGCACCGGGACCTTCGCAAAGCGCGGATCCGCGTTGTAGCGCCCCAGATCGGCGTAAGCGAGCTTCATCGCTTCGATCTTCTTATGTAGTTCCGCGACGCTAAGCGGCCCATCGGGCGACGCCGGAGACGTCTCCATGATGTTCAGCATCTCCAGCGCCGCCATTCCTTGTCCATTGGGAGGCAGCTCGTAAACGGTCCAGTCGCGATAGGTCGTTGAAATCGGTTCGACCCATTCCGGCGAAAACTCGGCCAGATCATCCGCCGCCATCGTTCCGCCCATGCTCTGCGACGTGGTTAAGATCGCGCGCGCAATCCCACCCTTGTAAAACTCGGCCGGGCCATTCTGCGCGACCAGCCGCAAGGCTTTCGCGAGATCGCGATTCTGGAACACTTGTCCCACCGCCGGAGGCTTGCCATTGGGCAGATAGACCCGTCGGCCTTCCGGATCCTTCGTGATCCACTCCGCCGACTCGTTCCAATAGGACGCAATGATTTCCGGCACCGGATAGCCATCCTCGGCATAGAAGATCGCGGACTGGAAAAGATCCTTCCAAGTCAGCCGTCCAAAGCGTTCGTGGAGCGCATGCCAGCCCGCCACCGCACCCGGAACCGTGACGGAGTCGATGCCTGCCGCCGGCATCGAGGTCACGCCCTTCGCCTGCAAGTGTTCGATGGTCAGTCCCCGCGGCGCCCATCCGCTGGCGTTAAGACCATACAGCTTGCCGGTCTTTGCGTCCCAGTACATCGCAAACAGGTCACCGCCCATACCGTTCATCATGGGTTCGGTCACCCCAAGTACGGCATTCGCGGCAATCGCCGCATCTACGGCCGAACCTCCCCGCGCCAGGATCTGCGCACCCGCGACCGAAGCTTGCACATGGCTCGTAGCCACAATGCCATAGCGTGTGACCACCATCGAGCGTGCGGACGAGCGATCTTGTGCGGACATAGAGGACGTATAGGACGCAATCAGGACAACAGCGAGTGTAGTTCGAACCAAGGTTCGAATCGAAATGTTCCTAGGATTCTGTCGCGCGGTCATTTTAAGGCGCACCCTGGTTTGAACTCAAATCTTACGGCTGCGAACTGACTTCGAGCAGCAGATGATCCTTGAACTCCGCCGGCAGTTTCGCCACGCCATTGGCCGCAGCATCCGCCGTGCCGAGGTCCTTTCCCTCGCCATACTCGCTCACCTGATACTTCCCGGGCTTCAATCCTCGCAGTTCGACATCGCCTTTCCAATCGGACGCACTAAAGAAAGCGTAATACATTTTGCCGTCCTTCGCGATCGCGTAGCCCTCGGGCGCGTCGTAGCCGGTCACGTAAAGGTCTTTGAACTCACCCTTCGATAGCATCTTCTGGTTATACAAACCGATCCATTTCTTCCAGCGCTCTTCTTTCGCGGCCGTCAGATTGACATCCTTGAATTTCGGACCGGGATCGGGCCAGACGAACTTGGTCCCCACCACGCCACCGGCTCCAATCGTGGAAGCAAAATCGTCGCCGTGTTCGCGATAGTCATTGCCCACTTTGGTCATCGCGGAAAGTTCGACGTGATCGCCGTAGACCGCCGATTCCGGCCCAAGCAACGCCTTATACATCTTGATCCGCCGCCGCACCTGCACCGCTCCCACCGGGTCGGCGGTCACTGCCTGGTCGATGAACGGCAGCCATGCCAGCGATGGCGGTGTGCCGCAGGGACAGGCCTGCGTCACGCTCTCGGGTTTCAGCGCTCGCGTCGTCTGAAAAATTTCCTTGTACACATCTCCCATCGCATTCACCGAATCCTGCGGCGACTTGTGATGGTGTGCCGGGTTGTAACATTCCGGAACGCTGTAAATATTGTCGAGCTTGCTCCCGTCGAAACCCCAGTCGCGAATGAACTTTTCCGTCAGCCGCTTGTGATAAGCCCGCACTTCCGGCACCGCCGGACAGAGCACCGCCAGCCCGCGAGTCATGTGCGCATGCTTGCCGTTCTTGTCCAGGATCAACCATTCCGGATGCTCCTGCGCGATTTTCGCAACCGAGTATTTGTGCGACTCGTATCTGCCCTCGCCATCTTCGACCCCGAGCGGCAGCCACCACAACTGCGCCAGCATCCCTTCTTTGTGAAAGTCGTCGGTCATCTTCTTGATGGAATCTCCGGGAAAAGTATCCGCGCGCGGATTCCAGTCGCCATAAACATCAAACCAGCGATCGTCCAGCGTCACCCACTTGATGCCCATCTCCTTCAACTTCGGAATCGTGCCCAGCATCTGCGCCGGCGTCACATCAGCCTCGTATCCCCAGCCGCACCAGCTCACGTTGTAGGCCTCGCTCGACGGCTTCGGAAGTTCCCAGCCTTCTTTCTGCAGCACGCTTGACCAAATCCGCAGCGGCTCATAGAAGTCTCCCGCAAACACCGAGACGAAACTGCGCGGAGTAGAGTACGTCTCCCCAGGCTTCAGCGTGATGTTGGCGGCGTAGTCCACCTCGGTATTCAGGCGCCCATCGGTCCCAACTTTTGCTGGAAGCGCCGCAGAAATAGGAAGAGTCTCCACGTGCCCGACCGCTTCGCCCACCTGGCGCGTCCAGAATGCCACCACCGGTATCCCGCCACCATAGCCGCCTTTGACCATTTCTCCCATGACGTTGGGCTGTGAAAAAGCCGGCGTCAGCTTCACCACATCATCTTTTCCCCAGTCGTAGCTCGCGCCATGAAACGACCACATCTCCCACGGATTCGCCTTCTCGTCGGCCAGTCGCGCATTCAACCGGCGCCGCTGATTCACACTTTTCTCGATGGCAACGTCGCTCGCGCCCGTGTTCTTGTATTCCACCGTGCTCAGCAGAATATTCGGGAATTTGTCATAGACTTCGAGCGCCAGCACGCGCTGCAATTCCGTCCCCGATGGCCCCAACGGACGCGCCGGAATCTCCACTCGCTTCCCAGCTCCCATCTTTCCGATCGCTTCCTGCACCTGCGCCTGCTGGAAATCGAGCGTGAAATGCACATCCTTGCCCCCCATCCGCACAAAATCGCTGTCGGCGGGAGCACCGACGTTCGGTTCGTCCAGCGAGAGTTTCTTTCCATCCTTCAACAGAGACGCCTGTACGTAACCGTCCGGCCTCACCTGAAACTCGGCCGCGCTGGTCGTCAGCAACACTGGGCCCCCGTCCTTTACCTCCACGTTGATGGTGGAAGGCTCGGTGGGTTCCGGCTTTACGGTCGAGGTCTTCACCGGCAAGTGCAGCGGCGATTTCGGCAACTTCGAGCAAGCCGCCAGCAGGAATGTAAAGCCGAGCACCATGCCGAGCGTTGTAGCGGTCAGAGCAATTCCCTGTCTACGGGCGATCATGAATGACCCCTCTCTCTTTTTTTGGCGTTCTACCTGATCTTTTGCCATTTGCGACTCTGTCAGCCTGCGCAACCGCTTTGCTGGCACCTCCGCACAGAGTATCGCAGTTGACAAAAGCTATGAAACGAAAGTAAAAGTAATGGTTCGTAATATTACACCGAAAGCTCGCAGTTCCAGCACCCGAACTTTCGCCTGGCCAGCCAGGCTGCTTGCGAACATTCGGGGTTAATCGAAATATCATGGCTTCGAACGGTCTGCTCAACGAAGAACGCCGTCGTGAAATCCTTGGGGTCATGCACCGGGACGGACGTGTGCTCGTCAAGGACCTCGCCCGGCATTTTCGTATTTCGCAGATCACCATCCGCAAAGATCTGGAGTTCCTCGACGGCCAGGGCGTCATCCAGCGTACCCACGGCGGCGCGCTGCCCGTCCAAGCTGGTGCCCTGCTCGATCCATCGCTGCGGGAGAAAGAGAAGCTCCACCGCAAGGAGAAGACCCAGATTGCCCAAGCTGCGGTGCACCTTGTCGAAGAGGGGCAGTCGGTGTTGCTCGATTCCGGAACCACGACGACCGCCATTGCGCGCGCCCTGAAAGATATGGCGCGACTCACCGTGATCACCAACGCGATCAACATCGCCGCCGAACTGGCGGGCACTCACATTGAAGTGATCCTGACCGGCGGCACGCTGCGCAAGAACTCTTTTTCCCTGGTCGGTCCGCTGGCCGAGCGAACTCTGCGCCAGCTCAGCGCCGACGTATTGTTCCTGGGCGTCGATGGCTTCGACACCAAGGCCGGCCTTTTCACTCCGAATCTATTGGAGTCCGAAGTGAACCGCGCCATGGTTGATATTGCCCGTCGGGTAATAGCGGTTTGCGACTCGAGTAAGTTCGGCCGTCGCAGCCTCTGCAACATCATGCCGATCACTGCGGTCCATGAAGTAATTACCGACAAGCAAATCCCGAAGACGGATTTGCACGCGCTGAAAGACGCGGGAGTAAAAGTAACGCTGGTGTAAGCGGAGTCGAGGACCCCAATGAAATCGGTAGAAATCGCGGAACAAGGCCAGCGCACGCTCAGCGAGATTTTCTCTCAGCCCCAGTGCTGGAGCGCGTGTCTTGCTCGGCTGGCGGCCAGCGCGGAATTGCGTGCGGCCATACAACTCGCGCGGCCAGCAGCGGAGTGGATATTTGTCGGTTGCGGAACAAGTTACTATCTCGCGCAAGCCGCCGCGTCGAGTTTCAACTATCTCAATCTGCCGGCGCGAGCCGTCCCCGCTTCTGACTTGCTGCTGTATCCCGCGCTAACGCTGCACGCCGGACGGAATTATGTTCCAGTTGTGATTTCGCGCTCCGGTCTCACCTCGGAGGCTGTCCGCGCCGCGCAGGCCTTGGAGAAGGATCACAATCTTCGCACCCTCGCGATCACCTGCGCCGACAGGCAGCCGCTGGAGGCGGCTTGCAGCGTTACCTTGAAGCTTCTCGACGCCGACGAGCAGAGCACGGTGATGACGCGGTCGTTCACCTCTATGCTGCTCGGGCTGCAGTACCTTGCAGCGATTGTCTCTGGCAACAACGCGTTCCGTCGCGCGTTGACCGAACTCGCGCCCCAGGTCGAGCCCCTTCTGAATGACATTCCGCAGCGTTTGCGGTTGTTCGTCGAGTCTCGCAGTTTCTCTGACTTCGTTTTCCTGGCACAGGGCCCACTGTTCGGCATTGCTTCGGAATGCATGTTGAAGGTGACCGAATCTTCGTCTTCTTATGCCCAGGTATTTCACTCTCTCGAGTTCCGCCATGGCCCGAAATCGATTGCAGGTCCGGATACGCTGATCACATTCCTTGTTTCGGAGACTTCTTATGACGCGGAAGTCGAGTTACTCGAAGAAATGAAGGCTCTCGGTGCGGCCACCATGCTGGTTGCGAATCGTGTCGAGAGTCGGGCTCAGCGGGCCGCTGACTTCGCCATCGAATTAGGCCTCCAGTCGCCCGAATACGCGTGCCCCGCGGCTTTCGCGATTTGGGGTCAACTATACGGGGTTTATTACGGACTCAAGAAGGGCCTCAATCCCGATTCGCCGAAAAACCTCACGCGCGTTGTCGAACTAAAACCGGCAGTTCGCACTTAGCAGTTAGCACAAAACAAAAACACGAACGACCCTCCTCCATGTCCAAGCTCGACATCGCCATCGCCGGGGAAATCAATCTGGACCTGATCCTCTACGGTCTCCCCGCGCAAATGCCCACAGAACGCGAACTGCTGGCCAGCGGCTTCGCCATCACGTTAGGCAGTTCGTCGGCCATCCTGGCGCATAATCTCGCCGCTCTTGGCAGCCGCGTGGGGTTCGTCACCAAGGTCGGCGACGACGCTTTCGGAACCCTCGCGCTGGAACGCCTAGGCGAGCGCGGAGTGGACTTGACGCGCATCGCCCATGGCGCCAAGTCCGGAGTAACGCTCATTCTGCCCCATGGACCCGAGCGCCACATCCTCACCTATCCGGGCACGATCTCCGAGTTGTGCTTTGAGGATCTGGACCTCGATTATCTTGCATCCGCGCGGCACTTTCATATGTCGTCGTTGTTCTTGCAGCGCGAATTGTTGCCCCATGTGCCCGAACTTTTTCGGCGGATGAAGTCCGCCGGCCTCACCACCTCGCTCGACACCAACGACGATCCCGACGACCGCTGGGATGGCTCCCTGGAACAGATCATGCCCCACCTGGACATTCTGCTGCCGAACGAACGCGAAGCGATGAAGATATCCCGATCTGACGACGTAGAAACCGCGCTCGCTCGGCTCGCGCAGAAGGTAAAAACCGTCGTGGTAAAGATAGGCTCCCGCGGAGCGGTTGCGATCCGGGATGGGCACCGATTCACCGTGCCTGCAGTGCCGGTAACCGTCCTGGATCCCGTGGGCGCCGGCGACAGCTTCGATGCCGGGTTCCTCCACCAGTTCCTGCGCGGAGCGGACCTAGCCACTTGCCTGGCCTACGGAAACTTGTGCGGTGCATTCTCCACCACCGCGAGCGGAGGCACGGAAGCGTTCCGCGACGCAGTCCGGCTGCAGGAATTTTTCCTCCGTCACGACGTCGGCAATTAAACACAGCAATGGAACACAATCGATCGGCAAAAAAAAGCAGTGGGACGCGGGTTGCGCGTCTCACTGCTGGGAAGAGTGTTGCTATGCTGCGTCCCTACGCTGGGAAAGAATCCAGCGCAGTGTTACCGTTACCGCCCATGTCTGCCGCCACCACCGCCGTGCGATCCACCGCCGTGGGACGATCCACCGCCGTGGGACGATCCGCCGCCGTGG
>Ga0070761_10001048_pt1 | contig 17390 bp, 15 predicted proteins | sample HubBroMetageREF1_FD_66724 | JGI IMG/M metagenome (GOLD analysis project Ga0070761, IMG submission 66724) | Reference soil microbial communities from the Hubbard Brook experimental Forest, New Hampshire, USA - Hubbard Brook CCASE Soil... | ecosystem: Environmental > Terrestrial > Soil >... | reverse complement strand
TGCGTCGCCGTGGCCGCGCTGTGTTTTTACTTCTGGGGGGTACGCAGCGGCTGGCGCACGCCGGGAATCGAAGCGGCGGAGCGCGATTCGGCGTAGCCGTTTACGCCGTCACATGCGGGAAATCAACCCGCCCGGCGGAAGGTCAGATTCAGGCGTCTCGAGCCCAACAGGTCGTGGTGGCCGTCTTTGAGCGTCAGTACGCCGTGGTGGTACAGGCGCGCAGGACCTCCCCAAACCACGACGTCGCCATGCTGCAGGTCTACGCGCCGCTGCCTGTCCTTGCGGGCGTTGCCGCCGAAGAGGAATACGGCCGGCAGGCCCAGTGAAACCGAGACAATGGGGGCGGTGAAATCGCGCTCGTCCTTGTCCTGGTGCAGCGTCAGACGCGCACCGGGTTCGTAGCGGTTGAGCAGGCACACGTCCGGCCTGAATCCCGGGAATCCGCCCACCTCTGCCGCCGTTGCCGCGAGGTGCAGAAACTCCGGGGGCATCGCCGGCCAGGGTTGGCCGCTCAAAGGATCGCGGGCGTCGTAGCGGTAACCGTGCCGATCGCTCACCCAGCCGAGGCTGCCGCAATTGGTCATCGCCACTGACATCCGAAATCCGCCCGGCGTTGTGAGGTGACGGAAGGGAGCGGCGGCTTCGATGGCATCGACGGCGCCCAGCAAGGCTCGAGCCACCTCGTGCGCAAAACCGTGCAGCAACCAGGCACCCGGCGCGAGGCGCTCGCGGCGTGTATCGGAGGGCGGTGCATCGAACAATTCGCGGGTGTGCATGGGTATGAGAGTAGGCCGGCCGCTCAACCGTTCAATTCCAGAGTACTGACCGGCCACGTCACGGCCGGCGGCTCCACACCGAGCGGCGAATCATGATCGGGATCGAAAGCGCTCAATTGGCGTTTGAGCCAAGCCACAAATCGCACGTCGCCGGCGAGCCGCTCGCCGTCGCTGCCGCGCGCGTAGTTCGAAATAGCCTCCTCGGAGATCAGGATGCGGATCATCCGAGACCGCTTGCTCGCGCGAAACGCGTCGGTGGACAAGCGCCAACTCGCCAGAATCATCATGTCCTGTCCCCCACGCGGCATGAGGATTCGCGAATCGTCGGGCAGCTGCAACTCGACGAGCTCGCGAAAATGGCTGCTGTAGTCTTTCATCGAGTCGTCCGAGGCCGCGCCCGCCGTGTGGGCGCCGCGGTGTAGGGATCCTCCGGCCAGTAGTGTTTTGGGTATCGACCCTTCAAGTCCTTCTTGACCTCATGGTATCCGCGATTCCAGAAACTCACGAGATCCCGCGTGATCTGTACCGGGCGCCGCGCCGGCGACAGCAACTTCAACAACAGGGGTAAACGACCGGCGGCGACGCTCGGTGTCTGGTGCAATCCGAACATCTCCTGCAGCCGCACGGACAATGTCGGTATCTCGCCGTCCAAATAGTCGATGGGTACATGTGAACCGCTGGGGACGGTGAAATGCGTCGGTGCCTCCCGATCGACGATCACGCCTTGCGCGTAGCTCAAACGGGACCGCAGGGCGTTTCCCAAATCCATGCGTGCGAAATGCTCGCGACGGGTGAAACCGGAGATCCAGGGCGGCGCCCACTCCTCGAGAGTCGCGGCCAGGGCCGCATCGCTCAGGTCGGGCCAAGGTTCCGCCGAAGGCACCTCGAATTGCCGCATCAACATCACTCGCGCCTGCCACTGCCGCAATTCCGCAGTCCACGGCAGACCGGCGATGCCCAATTGCCGAAGGCCTGCCAGCGCGGCATTTTGCAGCGCTTGGCTGTCGGGATCGCGTATGTCGGCCGATTCCAGAGTCAAGGCGCCCAGCCGGCGCTCGCGCCGCGCGCGAATCGCCTGCTCACGGTCATCCCAGACGATTTCGGCGCGGTCGTGAATTTGCGCGGCGAAATGCTCCTCGAGGTCCGCGAGACTCACGGGAGCGGCAAGAAAAATCCGCGCCTCGCGTTCGGCCCCGTCCAGTTCCGCCGCGACGATGTACTCGGCTTTGGACAGTGCTTGCGGTTCCCCGAAGCGTGCGCCCCGGCCGTTCGCCAGCAAGTACCGTCCGCCGTCGCCGCGCGCCCGACCGATGCGGTCCGGATAGGCCCAGGCCAACAATAACCCGGTCGAATCGTGCGGATCCGCCGTATCGGAACCGCCGCGTGCAAAGTCGCGCTGCCAATTCCCGGAGCTGCGCTGTGCCTGGATCAGGGCTCGGTTCTCTACCGTGATTCCCGGCGGCAAGTCGCGGAAGTCGCCGCGCAGCACGGCCACTCGAAGCCGTAGATCCACGTCGCGCGCGCCGACGGCGGCGCGCAGGATGTCGCGCTCGCCCAGGATGGCCGCGAGATCGCACGCCAGCCGAGGCGCGCCATGCGCACGGGCCTTGACCAACATGTGCGCGAGCCTCGGGTGCGTTCCGAGCTTCGCCAGTGTTCTGCCGTGCTGCGTGACGCGACCGGCGGAGTCGATGGCCTCGAGCTTAAGGAGCAGATCGCGTGCCTGCGCCAGCGGCGCCGCAGGCGGGGGATCGAGCCAGGAGAGGCTCGCCGCATCGACGGCACCCCAGCAGGCCAATTCCAGCCCTAAGGGTGCGAGATCCGCGTGCAGGATTTCCGGAGCTGTTTGGGGTGCGAGCGATGCCTGGGTACCCTCCGACCACAGGCGGTAGCAGTGGCCGGCGGAGAGACGCCCGGCGCGTCCGCGACGCTGATCCGCCGCGGCCTGAGACACCTTGGTGGTAACGAGGCGGCTCATGCCGGTTGCCGGATCGAACTCCGCATAGCGCCGCAATCCCGAATCGACGACCACGCGGATCCCTTCGATGGTCAGGCTGGTCTCCGCAATACTGGTGGCGAGCACGATCTTGCGCTGTCCCGCCGGCGCAGGTTTGAGCGCCGCGTCCTGCGCCGCCCCCTCCAGATCGCCGTACAGGGGAAGAATGCGTACATGGCGCTCGAGACCCGGCTGTTCGAGCGCCTGCTGCACGCGTCGAATCTCGGCCGCGCCCGGCAAGAAGCACAGAATGTCGCCGTCGTGGTCGCGCAGCGCTGCGCGCACCACCTGCGCGGTCTGGGTCTCGAGGCGGACATCCGGGCGCCGCGCCACGTACTCGGTCGCGACTTCGAAGCTGCGGCCGTGCGCGGCAACGACGGGCGCGTCTCCCAGCAGTTTGGCGATGGGCTGCATATCCAGGGTGGCCGACATCACCACGATCCGCAGATCCTCGCGCAGGTTCTGCTGACTCTCGATGCACAGCGCCAATCCCAAATCGGCATTCAGACTGCGCTCGTGGAATTCGTCGAAGATGACGCAGCCGATGCCGGACAGTCCGGAATCGTCCTGCAGCATGCGCGTGAGAATCCCTTCGGTGACCACTTCGATGCGCGTCTCGCGGCTCACCCGAGTCTCGAGCCGGGTACGAAACCCGACACGTCGGCCGACGGGCTCGCCTAAGAGCTGCGCCATGCGGCCGGCCACGGCGCGGGCCGCAATGCGCCGCGGCTCGAGCATCAGGATTTTCTGCCCCTGAAGCCACACGCTGTCCTGCAAGAAGAGCGGCACGATGGTGCTCTTACCCGCGCCCGGCGGAGCCTCCAGCAGCGCGGCGCGGCCTCTGGCCAGGGCGCCTGCCAATGTGGGCAGGGCCTCGCTGATCGGCAAATCGGGCAGTGGCGGTGGGGGTGTCACTCCCCCATGATAAGATGCGCGTCGTCGGGCCTGTAGCTCAGTTGGTTAGAGCAGGGGACTCATCAATAAATGGTGCCTTCGCATCGCAAGGTGCGAAGTGGACGGGATGAATTCAGGGAAACCTCCACAGCCTGAGGCTGCTGGCAACCCTGAGCCAAGCCGGCGGTACACCGCCGGAAGGTGCAGAGACTACCTGAGCGCTTCAGTTGCGCTTAATGACAGGCTAGAGCGTCCCGCACCCCTCTGGGGTGAAGAGATAGTCCACTCCCTCCGGAAACGGCGGGGCTAAGTGAATCCCTTGGTCCTCGGTTCGAGTCCGAGCGGGCCCACTAATTCGCGATGTCCGGGGACGATCGGTAACGATCGGGGAGGGACGGCATTCGAGTCAAAACACCGGAAAAACAGGTGTATGGGACTCGAATTGGCCTACAAACGATGGTCGCTAACGATCACCGAGGATCGGGGGCAGCCGGACGTTTTGGGGGTAACTTTGGGGTAACTCAAGATCCCGAATTAGAGTTACCCCCACGAGACAAAACTTTGGACGTGGATAATTGCCGCAGAAAGCAGCGGTTGTTGCCAGCGATTTGGTCCCTTTCGCGTTCTAATTCGATTTCGCCCTCCGAATTCTAAGTAAGTAAGGGTCGAGGCGGATCACGACCGCTAGGGAATGAGTCGAGCCTGGCAAAGACAAAAGTTCGGTTCGCGCTGCTCGATGCACCGAGCATCTCGACGACGAAGTTGCTGAGGAGTATTGGAAGGCGGCCCAGGGAAAGCCGAATCTGATCTTTTCCTTTTGGCGGTCGCTGGTTCTCCGCGCGACCGATGGAGGCCATAGCAAAAAAGATTCAACGCCTCACCGAACAGCTAAACTTACAGCCTAAGCATGGAACGCGCCGAACAATTGAAAGGCATGTCTGCGCAGCTCACTGCTGACGTGACCATGTACCCAACCGACCGCGGCGGTCGCGCCTCCCTGACTTTGCCTGGTTGGGGATGTCCCTGTTGTCTTTCTAAGGACACCCCGATTGTCGGCTACGACGGCTGGCCTTTGCTGGGGGAGGCGCCTTTGGCGCCAGGCGAAAGTCGGCGGCTGGGATTCGTATTTCTTTCCGGCGAGCAATCCGCTGCAATGTTTAGGGCGGCGGGAACGTTTTTTCTTTGGGAAGGCGGGTTCATTGGCGAAGCGGTCGTTGTGGTAGATATCCCTAAATGAGGCTGCTAAGAATTTCGAGTGCAAATCGAAGGCAGTACAAATGTTGAACCGACTTTCGAGGATCTTCGTTCTTATGGCGATTGGATCCTTTCAAATTGTTATGGCTGACGATCAGTCAAAAACCGGATGCAAGTCCGATCCCAAAGATTTGGGCATAGCCATGTATCTTCAGAACTTCCAAGGTTGCTTTATTTCGCGAAAATTTGCCGATCGTCTGGCTCGTGTTTATGTGGAAGAAAAGTACAATTCTTCGCTGTTCGTCGCTGGGAATGGCGATGTTGTTGATGGCGACGACGTGTGGTGGGTGACGTTTGAAAATAATTTACCCAAGCTCGAGGGCGGCATTCGGCCGAAAAGTATTACGGTCGAAATTCGAAAGACAAATGGTCAAATTGTCGCGTTGCCGGCGGAGCTTCCAAGAGAAATTGGAATTGCGGTATCTGCGCCATCCTCGACCATGGATCATCCCTATGTTCCCCCGCCACCGTTTGTAGAACCTGGCGACGAGATTCGGGAGTTTTTGGAAGGAACGTGGAAAGGAAGCGCTGACACACCGCCAATACCTTTCGGATTTGAGATTAAGACAGAAGGGCAGAAATGGCTCTTCCGTATGACGACACACTCCTATTGCAAATGGCGTCAGTGGCATTTATATGAATTCGTAGGCGCAGGTGCGACGCCAACAGAAGTGGCGGCGAACCCTTTAGGGCCGAATTTGAAATCTAGCAAGATCACAATTGACGGTAAGAGATCGGGAAGTTTCTGTTTAGGATTGCCTGCCGAGATTTTCTTCGAATTTTTGTCAGATAAAATGGTGCGGGTATCGGTCACGCAATATTTAGACAACGGCAAGCAGGATAAAATGGGATACATGATGACCCGCGTTCGTCAGTGAATATGCGCCGATTGATTCGGAGGCACGCGCCGGCACGCACATCTTCACTCATCGAGCAGTTCGCGCTGGTCGAACTCTCGGGGAAATCGCTTTTGAAATAACTTCTTGAACTGTGAGACGGTGTCCGACACGGCAACGAGCGTTTGGACTTCCTGGACCTGTCGCTTGAGCTTTTCGATCCCATACCCTTGCGTTAGGTGCTGGTGAAACCGGGCAGCGCGAGTGCCAGTCGATTCGAGGATTGGGTTTATGCGGTCCAGCTCTTCTAGCACCGCGCCATTCTCAAGCGGGTGGTAAACGTAGGTCCGCGTGAACTTCGCGAAGTGCTGCGGCCGATTCTGGATGACCGCCCCGCGACTCGTTTGGGTCATCCGCTTGCTGCCGTAGAGCCGGTTCAACTCATCATAGTAGGAATCGGGGAATTGTTTTTCCCACTCACGCTTTTCTTGCTCAATGTACTGCTGAACCAACAGTCGCAACGCGCCGGGATCGCGAATTTCCTGGTAACCGGTGGCTTCGTCGACTAGCGCGACAACGCCCACCTTGGCGAATGCATTAAGAAGGATTTCTGCCTGTGCTGCGAAACTCTCCTGTGCGGTCGTCAGGCTGCCACTATCCCGGGCGTCCACAATCGCGCGAGCAATCTCGGCCAGCACGGCAGCTTCATAGCCATGAGCCTGCTCCTGGCTTAGCGGCTTGAACTTGATAGGGTTTTCGATCTTCTCCCGAAGCTTGGAACTGATATTGGATCCCACACCTTTCCGAGAGATAGTCTTCATGAACGCATTGCCGCCGGCCGATTTGAGCCCCAAGGCTTTGGCCATACCCCGCTTATGAAAGACGCGGCGGCCATCGGATAACACGTAGCAGTCCAGCTCCAGGTCGCCGAGCGCCATCCGGCCCTGGTGGGTCGCCCGTGGCAGGCCACCCGGGGATGGACCAGCCTCGGGAGCAGGTGTGTGACGCGCCAGGGCTGCGTTGCGGGCAATCTCGCGTTTTCTTTCGTCTGACAATTTTTGGGCGCGTGCAATTCCTCCCGCGCTTCCAATCTTCGAGTCGTTACTATCCAATGCAAGCACTCCTATCGGTTTCTTGCTTGCAATATGCGCGAGCAAGCTTCTGTATGCAAGCAGGAATTGCCAATATCGTTAGGGTTTGCTTGCAATAGCGCCAAATTGGATGGAATTGGATGGACAATTGGAGGTGCGCGTGACATAGTGAATTGGATGGAATTGGAGGTATAAATGGATGGTGCGCCCAATATTGTGGGTCTGGTCATAACCCCTGCCCTGTTGAAATTGGTCAGTGGAATTGATGAATTTAAAGGCGCCTGGCGCGCGATCGGACGTATCGCGCCGGAACGACTTTCTGCCCTGCGGCGCGTGGCGACGATCGAAAGCGCCGGGTCTTCTACCCGTATTGAGGGTGCGAAGCTCACCGATAGAGAAGTGGAACGGCTTCTCTCCAACCTTAACATCAAGGCGTTCGCCAGTCGCGATGAGCAGGAAGTCGCCGGTTACGCTGACGCGATGGAAACGGTCTTTGCCTCCTGGGAGGCCATCGACCTGACCGAAAATCACACCCGGCAACTGCACCGCGACCTTCTGAAATACTCCACCAAGGATGAGCGCCACAGAGGCGAATACAAAACTCTTCCGAATGATGTAGCGGCATTTGACGCCGACGGCAAACACCTCGGCGTCGTGTTTGAGACCACGACGCCATTCAACACTCCCGGCCAGATGTCGGCCCTTATCGCGTGGACTGCCAAATCGCTCAGCGACCAAGCCTTCCATCCGTTGATCATCATCGCCGTCTTCATCGTCTCCTTCCTGGCGATTCACCCGTTCCAGGATGGCAACGGACGACTCTCGCGAGTACTCACGACGCTGCTGCTTTTGCGCAGCGGCTACGCGTACGTGCCCTATAGCTCGCTTGAAAGCGTCGTCGAGCAAAGCAAGGAGCGCTACTACATCGCGCTTCGGCAAACGCAAGGCACGATTAGAACGGCAAAACCCGACTGGCAGCCCTGGTTAGACTATTTTCTCAGTGTGCTGACCGAACAGAAATCGCGTCTTGAGAAAAAAATCGAACGTGAACGCATCTTGCTCAGCGACCTGCCGGAGCTATCGGTACAGATTCTTGAGCTCTGCCGCGAACGCGGTCATGTCACGATCAGTGATATCGCCAAGATAACCGGCGCAAACCGCAACACGATTAAAGATCATGTGACCGCGCTTGTGGACAAGTCGCATCTAGTACTCCATGGTGCAGGACGCGGAGCTTGGTACGCCTTGTCTTGATTTTCTTAGACTCACACGAAGCATCAGCCGGCGCTGGCGGTCTACAGCCATTCGCCTACTAGGCCGGCTTGGTCACTAGCAGCCGTTCCCATATGCTCTGTTTCTAGTACTCTAGGTGCATGCCATGGATTGGATCTCTTGTGATTTGCGTTCTAATCGCAGGATGCGGCGTAGCCGCTCAACCGGAAAGCGCCAAAACAGTGGCTGCTTTCGAAGTCCCACTTGGATCGGAAGCAGACCATGGTCAATTCTTATCGATTTTGCGCGTGGCGGCTGAAGCGGCAGGGATGCACGTCGATGTGGAAAGCGCGCAGGACCTCGCGCAGGAAACGAAGGCCAGCCCGGCATTTGCAAAGACCATGAATGCTGCAGTTTGGCGAGGTGCAAATGATGACGAAGCAGTTGCATCCGCAATGGACCAACCTGACCACTTGGGGCAAGTTTGGATAATGTTTTCGAGAGGCAAAGACCCGCAGCTGACGACGAGATTCCGAGAAAGTGCAATGCGCCAAATCATACTGCGGTGGCCGGCCACCTTATCCCTTCCAATTATGCCGACTGGAGCAATCCCCCTCCACGGTGACCTGGTCCGGACCCCGAATGGCTATGTTGTCAATCCATCCGAAGCCTACAAATACGAACTTAAACGTGCGGAGAATGAGCCGCACTGAACTGCCCGCTATGGCCAGGATCGAACGCTGCGGCGCGGGCCAAGAAATTGGTGGCGCAAAGCAGCCGCTCTCGACTTTCGATAGCATGGCGCAATAAATCTGGCCTTAAAGCGGACACGGCCCATGCAGGTTGTAAAAAACTCGCTGAGGCATCCAGGAACGAGCCGCGAGGCGGTTATTGTACGTGTAGAGGACTTCGTATCTCCAATAGTTGTTGCCGCCCGCAGGTGTGAAGTTACCCAATGTGGCGCCCGATTCAGCTCTCGACTTTCAGCCATTATTCAACGGAAACTCATGACCGAATCGGCCGAGTAACTAAAGGGGTAACTGCGATATTAAGAATTTGGCAAATAGGCCAAAATATAGGCGTTTTTCCGTTAATCCGATGGTGAGCGGTCCGACCAACTCATCGCTAACGATCTGACAGTGGCCGAGCGCGGTTTACTGTAAACATTCCGGATCGTCTCCTGCAGCGGCGGGAGACGGCGTCGCTCATCTCCTCGCCCGGGATTGACGGCTGACTCCAGTGATCCCGGATCGATATTTCACCAGTTGCTCACTGACGTCATATTCGTGGGCGATTTGAGCGGTTGTACGACCGCGTTGAATACAATGCATCAACGCGGGTCGCGGTAACAATAGAGTCCAGGCAAGCCAATTCGCTTCGTCTTCTTGTTTAGCATCGAAGCTGCGCATACCAATCTGTCCGTCGACCGACAAAATCACTTGCGATGGATCGTGATCGAGAATGATATGCGACAACTCGTGCATGATGTCGCTCGATTGTCGGCCTGATGAGTTGCGCTCGTTATAGATAACGGTCACTTGCTCATCGACGGTGAAGGAGACCGCCGACCACCCTTGCGGGTCGTTACGGGTAAGTTGTTCAAGGATGTTGTCTGGCAGATCCGCAAGATCCGTCGGTGTGAGCAAGATAATGCCGAGGTGTTCTGCAAGCTTCCGTGCGGCCAAGGGTGCGTGAGCTTCGATCGACAGCTCGGTACGAGTGGCAAGTGCAGAACGTTCACACCACGATTTAAACCCTCTCTCAAGTGTCGGCATCGGTGAGGGTGGATTTTTGACGCTGCGACTTAACGGCGAACATGATCATGTTGGCCAACGCCTTCACGGTCTCGGGATCCGGTAGTCGATCTGCTTTGAAGTGGGCGCTGACCACGACGTGGGTGGAGCCAGAGGTTTCAGTTGTCGTAGGGGCGCTGGTCGGTGTTGGCTTGATCCCCAGGTAACTGCCAGGATCCACACCCAGCCAATTGCAGAGTTTCCCGTACGTTTCGACGTCCGGCACTCGACCGGCCTCCACCCGCATCAGCGTCGCCGGACTGATGCCAATCGTGCGAGCGGCATCTCGTAACGTCTTGTTTTCTCGGTGTTTTCTAACATCATTCCCCAGGCTCCCCAGTCTCGCTTGGGCCACAGTATCTCCTTGCCATAGTGTATCTACAAAACGACAGTTGACGTACGAAACAAGCCCTCGTAGGCTTGCAGTCGTAGTTACGAAACGGCAGTCGTTCTAAAAAACGACTTTAGATCAATGGTTTGATCAGCGCAAGACCGCTGAGGTGATGACATGACGAATACAGCGACGAGCGAGACCCTGGTGCGGATTCACATCGATCAGCACGCCCATCAATCGCCGAACCCGACCACCGGGACGGCGCTCCATGAACTGGCGCACCTCGCGCCGGACTTGCAGCTGTTTAAGGAGGTCGAGGGTGATCGTGAAGATACCTTGGTCCCTCGGGATGGCGCCACCATCCACTTGCGCGAGGACGAGCACTTTCATAGTGGGCGGCCGGCGAAACCGGAAGTGACCATCTTCGTCAATACCGACCCCTTCTCTTGGGAGCGCCCCGAGATTTCGTACGACGAAGTCGTGAAGCTGGCATTTCCCCACGGACCCCACGGCGGGGACGTCCGGTACAACGTGATGTGGACCAAGCCGGATGGCCAGGAGGGTGCGCTTCGCCCAGGCCAGCGCGTGAAGGTCGTAAACGAGATGACATTCGATGTCCGCAACGCCGATAAGTCATAACCCAGATCTTGCGAGACTCGAAGAGGCCGGGCTCGTCCTCCGTATCGTTGAAGGGCGAACCGCCTCGCATCTCATCGTAGAGGGCATTCCGGCAGTCAATTCCAACCGCGAGGTCATTTTGGGCGCCCTCTATTCGCCGCTCGAAATTGACCAAAATGGCAAAACCCGCAATCCTGTCCCAAATCACCAATGCTGGTGGATCGGCAGCGAGGCGCCCTGCGACCCATCCGGCGCCATCATGTCGGAATTCATCTCCAACCCGACTCGGGAGGATAAAGGCGACGGCATCAGCACCGTGGTGGGTTACTCGATGAAGTTGAAAGAAAATGGCGTCATGGTCGCCTACCCCGATTTCTATCAAAAGATTCGGTCCTACATTACGCCGATTTGGGCCGCGGCCCTCGCCATCGACCCCACGTGCACGCCTTATTCGAATAAGCCGGTACCCGCGGTCGTCGAGACCCAAGAGCGAGTGTTCCACTATCCCGATATGGCAACGACGCGCGCCGGAATCGGCGCCGCCATGGCGAAGCTCCTTGCCGAGCGCGTCGCCATTATCGGCTTGGGCGGAACCGGATCCTACATCTTGGATCTACTGGCCAAGGTGCCCATCGGCGAGATTCACCTATTCGACGGTGACACGTTCCAGCTGCACAACGCCTTCCGGGCACCCGGTGCACCCCGCAAGGAACAGCTGACCGATCCAAAGAAGGTCGACTGGTTTGGCGCGATTTACTCCGGCATGCACAGATACATCATCCCGCATCCGTACAACATCGTCGAAGCCAACCTCTCCGAACTAGCGGGTTTTAGTTTCGCTTTCGTGGCAATCGACTGCCCCAAGGCCAGAAAGGTCATTCTCGAGGGCCTAATCGCAAGCAGCATCCCCTTCATTGACGTCGGCATGGACTTGGCGCAGGACAAAAGCAACTCCCTTACCGGAATGTGCCGTTACACCGTCGGCTTGCCCGACTTCTACGCGCATGTTGAACAGGTGGTTTCCTTTGGCGACGGACCTGAAAATGATATCTATCGAAACATTCAGGTGGCTGACATGAACATGCTAAATGCCGCCATGGCCGTGATGAAATGGAAAAAGCTCCGCGGTTTCTATGCTGACAGCAAGCGCGAGCATCATGGCCTGTACAACATCGCCACGGGAAGTCTCGTCAAGGAAGACTTGCGTTGAAGGCCTATTCGATTCGTCCTGAGTACGTCGAGTCATTCCCGAAAGTACTGGACGATGGCGTACTCTACATTTCGCGGAGATTCCGCACCGCCTGCCATAGCTGCTGCTGTGGATGTGGCACGAAAATCGTCACGCCAATTCGACCGACGGAGTACCAACTTTCTGAGCGAGACGGGCATGTTTCGCTTCACCCGTCGGTCGGGAACTGGAATCACCCGTGTCAATCGCACTACATTATTCGCGACAACCAGGTTCTCTGGGCAGCGCAGATGACCCGAGCGGAAATCGCCAGGGGGCGCGCCCGGGATGACGCCGAGAAGGATGCGTACCTCGCACGAGGGCGCAGGGGCTGGTGGCGGATAATTTGGGATCTCATCAAGCGCCTGTCTCAATAGCGGGAAGCGAAATTACAGAGAGCAAAATCCGCATGTGTACCGCGCCCATCCCGCAGTCGATCGATAGCGTCATTCGTCATTACGACGAATCCTCGGTGCCCTTCGACGTACACGATGTCAGCAGCGCTCTCGTTGCCGCGCGCCAGGCGCTCGTCAATCCCTCGGCCATGGAGAGCCTGTGGGCCTGGTCTGAAGTGCTGGCCTTCGCGCTCGCCGATCGGTTTGATAGCCCGAGCCCCTGGAACACTTACTTCGCTCCGGTGAGTAGCATCGAGCGGGGCGGCAAGATCATCTATATGCCGGATGTCACCGAGGCAGATCCTGGATTCATTGCTCACTGGACGCGGCGCGCGCGCACCCTTCGCCACCCTGTGCTGAAGGCACGCTATGCGGACCTCGTGTGGGATCTTTCGCGCATAATTGCCAAGCAGCCCGGCGATCCGGAGTTGGCGCGAATCGCGATCGACGCCTACCTGGCCTCGCTATCACCGCAAATGCGGCGAGAGTCGAACGATCGCTTTCGCGCTAGTATTCGCGCGCTCAACTTGTCGATTCAGTTGAACGATGCCGCCAGAGTCGATGCGGCGAAGCGTGCGTTGCTCGCGCTACACCGGGAGGAAATTAGCGCCGAGCGGGGACTGTGGTGGCTCGGATTTGACCGACTGATCGAGGATAAGCGCGCAGGGGTGACAGAGGCCGAGCGCAGTCAACTCATCGCGGATGTGGAAAGCATCGTGACCCGACGCAGCGACGCTGGTGATCCCAAGCAATTCGATCCGCATCAGACACGCGATGCAGCCAACCGGCTCATAAAACAGTACCGCAAGGGCCGGGCAGGCGCGGATGTCCGGCGGCTCCAGGAAGTCATCGGCCGCGCCTTTGAACACTTCGCCTCGCTCGGTGATGCGATGCTGGCCTCGAGCGTTCTGCAAACTGCGGTCAATGCCTATCGAGAAGCCGGCCTTCCTCAAGAGAGTCAACGCGTCCGACTCCTGATGGAGGAACGAATCGCGGCGTCTCATGCAGAAATGAAGCCGATTACCGTGGACCGGCTGATTCCGAATGAAGACATGGAAAAGTTCCTAAGTTCGACGATAAGGCCGGACATCGGCGAGACCTTTGCGCTCATCGCAATTCAATTTCTTGATAGCCGACAGCAATTAGAGCAGCAAGTGGCGAACCTGCAGACCGAAGCGCCGCTGATGGCGACGATTACTCAACAAATTGTGGCTGATCGACACATCGCCGCACTGGTCGACTCGGTAGCCGAGGATCCGATCGGCCGTCTAATCCAACATGCGGCGCGCATCATCCCGTTCTCGGATGTCTGGTTGATTAACGCCTTGCACCGCGCAATCGAGACTCACAACCTTACCCCGGAGCACTTTGTTGGCTGGGCCGCGCGAACTGAGCTCTTCGACGACCTAACGCTGCTGCTAGAGGGGGTCACCGCCTATTTCGGCCAGGATTTTGTGAAGGCGGTTCATGTGCTGATCCCGCAGATCGAGAGTGCATTGCGCCGGCTGGTGGCCAAATTGGGGAAGCCCACCACGAAGGCCCACCCGGCAATTGACGGGGTGGGCGTCGTCATCGGTATGGGCGATATGCTGTATCCAAAGGGAGGCGACACGGAGATCATTGATGCCTTAGGCCCCGATCTCACCTTGCATTTTCTCGCCCTCTACGCGGATCCGCGCGGCCTTAATCTGCGTAATGATCTTGCCCACGGCCTTCTGCGCGCGAATAGTCTGCAGCCAGGGGCCGCATCGCGCATTATCCACACGCTGCTGCTCCTCGGCGTCTGGGATCAGATTGCCGCTCGAAGCAAACGCTCGTGAAGTTGCGCCTCCCCGGCGCGTTGCTCCGCCTTGATAGGATGATTTTCTCCTTGGCATCGGGTTGCGCAGAATCATGACGCCTATCCTTTTGAGCGGCGCCGGCTTCACCCGTAACTGGGGCGGTTGGCTGGCCAAGGAAATCGAAGGCGACCTTTTGGGTCGCTTGCACGCAGATCCCGATCTTCGGCAGCGAGTGCAGGGTGGAGATGGGTTTGAGGAGGTACTCGCGACGCTTAAGAGCGAAGCGGAAGGCTCGGACGCGGAGGCAAAGCGCCGCTATGCAGATCTTCAAAAAGCCGTTGAAGCGTCGTTTCGGGCAATGAATCGCGCACTCGCCAATCGAATCGAGTTCAATTTCTCGAACGATCGTCGCTACTCCGTGAATGCCTTCCTCGCACGATTCGACGCCATTTACACGCTGAACCAGGATCTCTTGTTGGAATTGCACTATGACCCCACCCTCGAAAGTCCGCGGCGATGGAATGCCAAGCACTTTCCGGGCATTGCCAGTGCGCCGAACCGCACCGGCTTCAAGGTCGATCAAATCGATCAGAAAAGAACGGTGCTCGCGAACATTGTCGGTGCGCCCGGGTGTCAACCCATCTACAAGTTGCACGGGTCCACGGATTGGCAGGACGACTCTGGAGATCTATTCGTCATCGGGGGCGGCAAAGAATCCTACATTGAGCGAAAGCCCTTGCTGGTGGCGTACTTCGCCGACTTGGCTCAGCGCCTAAGGCAGCCTGGAGCACGCCTCATGATCATCGGTTACGGTTTCGGAGACAAACACGTGAACGACTTGCTCTCGGACGCAGCCCAAGAGAATAGATCCTTAGGTGTATTCTTCGTGCACCCCGACGGGCGGGATGCAATTCATGGGGGTGTCACCGAGCGGGTGCTCCCACAATGGACACCGCCGCTCGGATATCTACCGTGCATTGGCGAGTCGCGCCGCCCGCTGTGGTCCACCTTTGGCGGCGATGAGCTTGAATTCGAGAAGCTCATGCGCTTCTTCGCCTAAGAGAAGCCGAAAGCCGTGACGAAAGAAGAGGATCCGGAGAAAAAAGCGACCTTGACGATCCGCTGGACGGACTACGCGGCTGCAAATCTCGCGGCACGCGTTGCAAAATTTCGCAAGCTCGACCAATTCGTGGAAATCGACGGCCGCACAGGGGCGATTCAATTTCTGCGTGGCGTATCGTCTCGGGCGAGCTTTATGCTGCCGTCTCTGTATGCACAAATAGGATCACGGGTACCATTGGCCGGCCCGGACATCCCTCACTGGAAACGCGTGCAGGCGGCGAACATTGAGTACTCCTCCATGCTGGCGCTATCGCTTTGCTGTCGGGCCGTCTTTGACGAGCGCAGCAAGCGCATGACTGCGAAGCGATTTGCCGATCTATCCGACACCGCTTTGGGGTCGGTCGCAGACTACTGGGCGGATTCCGCTAAAGTACCCGTTGATGAGGCCGCGAAGGCACTGAAGCTTCTGCGGAGTCTATTTCAACGCTGCGCGCGGCCTTCCAAACTCTTGCTCGACGGACCGTCGTTACTCGAAAAGCGTGTCGGGCTGCTCAAGTTTCATGCCGATCGGCAAGGCGCCCATACGACGCTCGAACCATATCTATTCGATATGTTGGATTTGGTCCATGTGACCGCCGCGATTGCCGTCGTCGGTGCAATGATCATCGATTTCGATGCGCCGTGGATGGGGACCAAGTATATGGACTCCGTCGATGAAGGCGGATGGCAGGCTGCCAAGGCGACTTTTCCGGCGCTACCTGGCAACCGGCTGTTCGCCAACTTTGCCATCCATCAGCAGGCCAAGGGATATTGGAATATTCCGCAGCGCAATGGGCTCGAGATGCTGCTTAATCAGCTTCCCGCGGCAATAGGGTACTGGGACGGTACCAACGAAACTGACGTCCCGTGAGCGTCGCACTCGCTATGCGAGAATTGCCGGGGTAACTTTAGGGGTAACCGCAATATTCGAATTGACAAATAGCCTATAAATAAAGGCGTATTCTGCCTTAATTCGATGGTGAGCGGGCCCACCACTTTCCCAGATAGCCGGCTTCGCATTCCCGATTAGCCGGCGCTACATTTAACGGGATGAAAGCCACGCTTCTGAGTCTCGGACTCCTAATCTGCTCGGCAGCGGTGTCGGCGGCAAACACCGCACCCGCGAGCACAGCCTACGACGCCGATCCACAGCATCTCTGGAATCAGCTGAACTCGGTGCTCTTCGCCCGAGTGGCCCCGGAGGGCACGGTCTACGGGCTGGACGAATTGGACATCCTGTATTGGCAGAGTACCGAACACCTGCTGAGCGAGCCGTCCCATTCGGCGGCGGTAGAGGTACTGGATCGGTTCATCAAGGTACATGGGGAACGGCTGATTCGAGATCCGTTCAAGCGCGTCCTGCTACAGCGCGACCTATGGGAGTTGTTCGATTGGGCGGCCATGCCCGGCAACACGCTGTATCCGGCGCAACGCGCCGAACTGCAGGGGCGCCTAGCCACGGTCATTCGACGACTGTCCTTGAGCGACGCAGAGATCGCCGCGTTGCCGGACAACTATGCAACCGCCGCGTCCCATCCCGATCTACCACGAGGCCTCTTCGCTCCCGATGGCGACTGGATCACCGCGCGATCCGACGACTCCGGCTTCGGTCCCCTGGCCACGGTGCACACCGAAGCCTTCAACGGCCACTCGGTGTTTCTCGTCGTGGTCCGCCTGCCGCAAGGGCGACAGAAGACAGTGGACTACCTCAATTCGCTGCGCGACTTCGACGGCCCGCTGGTGTATGCCCAAATGCAAATCAATCACAGCCGGCAGCTCGTGCTCAATCCCGATGTACCGCAGTTTTCGGTGGGCACCGAGTGGGCGCTGGTGCGGCGGCTGTGTGTCATCGATGATCAGGGGCGCATACGTCCGACCGCCCTCGTCGAAAGCATCCAGTTGCGGCGCTATGATTCAATTGAACCGCTGAGAGTCAACCTTGGCGGTTCCAGCGCGGGAAGCGCAAGCCCCGCGCAGCAAATGTTCGAATTCGATATGGACAGGCGGCACGAGGGCGCGTTGAAGGCGCTTGCCGTCGGTGAAGTTGATTTTCAGTTTGTGCACTTCATGTCTCAGGGCGG